>Ga0209013_10000879_pt1 | contig 27716 bp, 22 predicted proteins | sample Cruoilmetagenom2_FD_187291 | JGI IMG/M metagenome (GOLD analysis project Ga0209013, IMG submission 187291) | Oil polluted marine microbial communities from Coal Oil Point, Santa Barbara, California, USA - Sample 2 (SPAdes) (version 2) | ecosystem: Environmental > Aquatic > Marine > Oil seeps ...
CCTTTATAATTTTTGGCCGGACTTGTAGGGTCATTGATACCAAACCATTTTTGCATGTATTTCCAAAAATATCGAACAAAGAAACGATTGAATTTCCAATGTGCATAATTCATATAATCGGCTTGGTGTCCGTGAATCACAAAGATATTTTTGCCAGTATCTTCAATGTTCAGTAATAACCCTTCGTAATACTTTAGATCAAATAGCACATTTTTTGCAGTTATGTTTTTGGGGAGAAAAAACTTATTTCTTAATTTTTCTACAAAAATGGGATCTCTAAATTCCATGTCGTGATTACCCCAAAGTAAGAATAGTCTTTTCTTTTGCTGAAAAAGTTTTAGCAGTTCAAAGGTTTCTTTATGAGCGTGATAAATTGGAGCGAATGACCTGTTTTCCCATAATTCTATACCATCTCCAATTTCAATATAGGTATATGCTTTATTAAAATAATCTTTAATGGCATGGTTGTAAATCTTTAAATTATGGGCAAAATCATCGGCATAGCTATTATCGCCTTTGTGCAGATCACTAAAAAAAATGATTTTAGATCCTTTGTTGATATTTACTGTTTCGGCATTTTTAAATGCTCTGTTTAAAATTTTATTTACCAAGCCCATGAAAATGTTTAAATGACTAATTTATGAATTATCCGGTTAATAAAAATTTCTTGAAACCAACAATCTCCGAGACAGAGCCATAGGAGTATTTTTCTGATTTCATTTTGACCCCGAGCACTCGGGGTCAAAAATCGAAATTTATTATTTAGATCCCCCAATGGGGGATGACATTTCAGCGGTTACCTCGACGCTCTGCGTCGAGGAATTCTTTTTGATTAAGATTATGTTCAATTAGAAAAACAGATTTGGAATAAATCCTAAATAAAAATTATCTTTGCAGCATGTTAGAAAATAAAGATCAATCCCGTACTTCATTATCTGAACTGGGAGAATTCCAATTAATTGAACATTTAACAAAAAGTGTAAAATTACATCATAAGTCAACCATCAAAGGAGTCGGTGATGATTGTGCTGTTATTGAAAATCAAAATAAGCAAACCCTGATCACCACTGATCTATTGGTGGAAGGGATTCACTTTGATATGAGTTATATGTCTTTAAAACACTTGGGATATAAAGCTGTAATGGTGAATTTATCAGATGTTTATGCAATGAATGCTTTTGCAAAACAAATTACGGTTTCAATTGCTGTTTCCAACAGGTTTCCTCTTGAGGCCCTTGAAGAATTGTATGCCGGTATTCATTTGGCATGTAAAACCTATCAAATTGATCTGATCGGCGGTGATACTACCTCATCAACCAAAGGTTTGTTGATTAGCATTACGGCCATAGGAGAGGCTGATAAAAAAGATGTTGTTTATAGAAATGGAGCTAAGGCAAATGATCTGTTAGTAGTTTCGGGTGATCTTGGGGCTGCCTATTTAGGTTTACAGGTCTTAGAGCGTGAAAAACAAGTTTTTCAGGTAAACCCCGGTGCAGAGCATGAATTAGATAATTATACCTATTTAATTGAACGTCAGCTGAAACCTGAAGCACGTAAAGATATTGTTAAATTACTACAAGATCTGGAAGTGAAACCAACATCAATGATCGATATTTCAGACGGTTTGTCATCAGAAATATTACATATATGTAAACAGTCAGATGTAGGTTGCAATTTATATGAAGATAAAATTCCTTTGGATCAGCAAGTAATTTCCACTTGTGAGGAATTCAATATGGATAGCACAACTGTTGCTTTAAGTGGGGGAGACGATTATGAACTACTTTTCACTATTTCACAGGAAGATTTTCCTAAAATTAAAGCAAATCCTCATCTTACTGTTATTGGTCATATCACAGATAAAAAAGAAGGTTGTCATTTAATAACCAGGGGTCATCAAAAAGTTGAGATCATAGCCCAAGGCTGGAATGCAATGGAATAGAAAAAGATTTGAGTTCATATTTTTTGAAAAGGATATTTCTATTTGCTCTTCTTTAACTCATTTGTTTTTCCATCATACTTGATGGTGCTTCTAATGTTACTTGTAACATTTAAATTAGAACTTCCGCTTTTATAAACGATCAAGGTAAAATCAAATCTATCGTATTTACCATTAGCACTAAATTTGATAACAGCTTTTTGTTTTTTATCATTGAATTCTACTTTGTAATTTTCAATAGTACCTTCAAATACAATTCCTCCTTCAGTACTTAATCCGATACTGGAAGAATGAACTTCACCAAAATAAGGCAGATAAATATCCGCTTCATCATTTTCAATTTTTAAATTATTAGGATTGGTAGATAAATTAATTCGTCTGCCTTTTTGACTGGTAGCCCATTCTGCTTGAAAATTATAGATTTTGGAATTAATTAATGTCTTTGTTGTTTCGTACTCTTTTAATGCGAGTTCTTCTTTTTGTTTTTTCTTTTCTTCTTTAGTTTGTGCAATAACAGGAGAAGCAGTAAAAGTGAAAAACAAAAATAATATCCATAGATTTTTCATAAGTGATATATTCTAAAATTAAACCTTACTAATTGTCTTATAAATTTATGAATTATCTGGTAAAAATGATGAGTCTGTTTTCAATTTTAACACTTTTAAATCTAAAATGATCTTTGATCCAAAGTATGGTTTCTTTTTGATAAAGAAATACATGAGTTGGATCATTTTTATAAAACCAATTTTCAAAATCAATACCCTTGTTATAAATAAGGGTCATACATATTAGTTTGCCGTTTGGTTCCAGTAATTTATAAAGCAAATCAAACTCTTTTTTAGGATGATAAAAATGCTCCATTACTTCACAACAGGTTATAAAATCATATGTTTTATTCAAAACATTGGAGTTGTTAAAGAATAGTGGATCAAAAACCTCTACTGGATAATGACTGGTTTTTAATACTTCGGAAATTACAGGTGTATGACCGGCGCCATAGTCTAATCCCTGATGACTTGAATTAAATTGCTTTTTTACGGTTGAGATAATTGGATCAGCGAATTTTAAATAGCCAATATCATTGATATGATTTTTATGATGTTTGTATCTTTTTTTTTCTTCAATAGGGTTTAGAAAATTCATTGGATCTCTAAAAATTCCTTTACAATTTTCACATTGATAAAAATGCTGTTTTTCATCTCTGAAAAATGAAGAACCATTATTGGAACAAAGAGGGCAAACAGAGGTCATGGTTTTTATTTCACTAAAAATTTAGTATGCATCGTTTTATTGTCACCAGTCAATTTGATAAAATATAGACCGGAATTAAAATTTTCTATATCTAATTGTAAAATAGATATATTTTTTACTTCTTTATCCATCAATACTCTTCCGTTGATGTCAATTAACTGATAAGTTAAAGAGGGAATAGTCCGATGTAGATCTATATGTAAATTATCACTACTGGGGTTGGGATATAAAACAATGTTATGATCCTTAAAAAGTTCAACAGGTAAAGTAAACAAAGAGGAACTGGGGCTGATAATTGTGCTGATCAAGGTTTTGTCAATGGAGTAAGCTGTGATTTTAAACCAAATATTTTCACCGCTGGTGATATCAGGGTTTTCCCATAGATAAGAATTATCACTAATGCCTTCTGCAATTGTTTTAAAGGTTTGTTTATTGTCAACGCTGTAGGAAACATCGTATAACAAAGGATTTCCTTCGTCTAAATTAGTTAAGTTCCATGAAATATATTCAGCTGAATTAAAAGTGCCATTAATGGGATTGGTAATATTAATTATTGGTGTTTCATAACTGTGTAAAAGTTCAGCAAAACCTTGACCGGTAACATCAACTCCATTAACCTTTCCGATAATCGAAGTAGCACCTTCGTAAAACCTGAAAGGTAATTGGACTTCCGAATTGTTATGTAAAACGGTGATGGTTAAATCGATGTTATTAGTATTCGAAGTGAGTCTCCATTGTTGAGAATAACATTTTTCATTATCTGGTGTGCAGTTAAACTTTAATCGTTCCAGATTGAAATCTTTGGTTGTATATTGTGTGCTCTCATCAACGTAAGCTGATAATATTCTATACTTTAGGTTATCTGGAATTGTATTTTCATCGGTAAACAAATTCCAAAGATTAATATCCATACCATTAGAAAGTTGAATACTCAACCACTCATATTTTTCATCCTCAAGAGGATTGAAGGTTCCATATTGACGATCGATCCATGATACACCGGTTACATTTTCAGTAATTCCTTTGAATGTTAAGGTGCCGGTAACATCATTTTTTGTTTGAGAATAATAATATGTATAGCTCGATGATCCCTGATCAAACTTTCCATCACCATCTAAAATTAACGGTCGTTTAAGAGTTTTATACTCGAGGTTAATTTCTGTATTGCCGGAAGAAGAAAAAATCAGATATTCAAAAGGGATAACTTTATTGTTTCCATCTTTTTTGTTTTTCCAGTTTTCTATTTTTGGTAGAAAAATACCAGAAGCTTGAATATGTAATTTATCTGTTGCTAATACATCATAATTCACAGGTTTCGTGTCGAAAACATGTTCACCCGTATCGTCATTGGTAATGTTCAATATTCTAAATCCTTGAAATCCCAGGTAGGGGTAATAAAAATAACTCAGCATATAACTGTAGTTGGTTCCTGAAGAATTACCTGTTATATGACCGGTAGTATACCACCATTCTATAGCTTCAGCGGAGTGGTATCCTTCATCCAATGAAAATGAAATTAAACTTCCTGTTGGTGTATATGGGTAGGTTTTCCAATCTTGAGAACTACAATAAAAGGAAAGGAATAAAAAAGTAAAAAAACAAGAAATTTTAATTTTCATAATAATATTTATTTCATAGTAACTGAGATTAAAACTATTAAAAATATATTAAATGGAAAAAGTTAGTTTTAAATTGGTCAAAATTGAGTACAATAAATTATTGAATGAAATCTAATAAAGATATAATCAGATCATTTGTGTTCTCAATATGGCTCATATGCCCATCAGGGAATTCAACAACACTGACTTTTGTATTTTTAGTTTGATCAATCAGACATTTGTAGTCCAATGCCGGGTCTTGCTTGCTAATGATCATAAAAACAGGAAAATCGTTCGAATTTAAAATAGAGGTCCGGTCTTTTCTAATCTTCATGCCTTCTAATGCAGCAATAATTCCTTGTTGTGACATTTGAAGTGCTTCTTTGGTGATCTGTTTTATTTCGTCAATGCACTTGATCTTGTTTTCTTCCGAGAACAAATTTGGTATGGCCAGTTTTACAAATGTTTTAGGACTGTGTTTTACGGCTTTAATTGCTCTGTCTCTATTTATTTTCTTTTCAGCATCATCAGCCATTGCTGAAGAATTCATCAAGCATAAACCTTTTACATACTCAGGATATAATTCTGCAAAAGCAAGAGCAATATAACCACCCATACTATGGCCAATGAATTTATATTCTTTTAATTTTAAATGATCCAGAACATGTTTTACCATATTTGCCTGTTCTTCCATGCTGTGTATATAACCCAAATTACCGGATTTGCCATGACCAAGTAGATCTATGCAAATTACTCTATTTTTTTTCGTTAATTGAGGTGTAATGTAATCCCACATAGAAAGATTTTCTAAAAAACCATGTAGTAAAACCACTACATTACCTTCGCCCTGAGATGTGTAATGAATTTCTATATTGTTGTAAATCAAACCAGCCATTAAAAAAAATCAATTTAGCAAAATTACAGTATATTTATCAAAATATAGTTTAATTAAAAGGATATGTTTATTGGTTTTATTGAAAATTTAAATAAAAGGAAAGGCCATTATATTTTATTTATTTTATTACTGATCGCCATAGTTGTAATGCGCTATTTTGATAGTTTTTTAGTAACTGATATTTCACCAAATGGTATTGTTTCCTTTGAGCTGGCCAAAGAACTTTCAGGATCAAAGCAAATTATTAATTCATGGGATACAATTGCAAAAAATGCAGCGGGTTTAAGCCTCGGATTTGACTTTTTATTTTTAATGATCTATTCTTCTTTTCTATCCATGCTGATTTATAATTTAAACAAAAGATTGTTTGTAAAAACAAGTTATCATGTATGGCAGTTTATCATTTTTTTAATTCCATTTATAGCAGCTTTTTTTGACATTATAGAGAATATAGCTCTAATAAAATTGTTGTTGGGTGACCTGAAACAAATATGGAGTTCCATGGCATTTTACTTTGCTATCGTAAAATTTGGATTATTGAGTCTGGGGATAATTTACATTTTGACCGGAGGTTTAATTTTAATCTTTATAAAAAAGAAATGATTTAATCAAAAAGACCTGCCAGGTTTTAAAAACCTAGCAGGTCTCTATAGGTCTTCCTGTAAGGTCTATCAGACCTAGCAGGTATCTTTCAAATGCAAAATTAAATAAGATTTCCTGTATCGCACAGGTATTATTTTTTCTTCATCAATGCCTCAATTTCCTCGATGGTAATAGGAATATTAGCCATTAGGTTTAAAGGATCACCTTTTTTCTGAACTACATAATCATCTTCAATTCGAATACCCAAATTTTCATCAGGTATATAAATTCCAGGCTCAACAGTAAAAACCATACCGGCTTGCATCGGTTCAGTTAAAATACCATAATCATGTGTATCTAATCCCATATGATGTGAAGTGCCATGCATAAAATACTTTTTATAGGCAGGCCATTTTGGATCTTCATTTTTAACATCTTCTTTGGTGATCAACCCTAACCCAATTAGTTCATCGGTCATTAATTTCCCAACTTCTACATGATAATCAGCCCAAATAGTTCCTGGAGCTAACATTTTAGCCGCTGCATTTTTAACACGTAAAACAGCATTGTAAACATCTTTTTGGCGATCGGTAAATTTTCCGGAAACGGGAATACAACGGGTCATATCACTGGAATAATTCGCATAAGCAGCGCCAACATCCATCAAAATAACATCTCCGGATTTGCATTCTTTATTGTTTTCAATATAATGCAAAACACATGCACTATAACCAGAGCCAACAATTGGTGTATAAGCAAAACCATTAGCACGATTTCTTAAGAATTCATGATTATAAGCAGCTTCAATTTCATATTCCCAAACACCGGGTTTTACATAATCCAAAATTCTTCTAAAACCTTTTTCGGTGATATCACATGCTTGCTTGATCAATGCAATTTCTTCTTTTTCTTTAACAGAACGTAACCTTTGTAAAATTGGCTGGCTACGTAAATACGTATGCCCGGGGTATTTATTTTTTAAGCCTTTAATAAAACGAGCATCACGGGTTTCAGTCTCAATATTTGCGCGATAATGTTCATTGGTGTTGATATACACATTTTCTGTCTGTGTCATCAATTCAAACAATACTTTGTCCATATCTTGTAACCAATACACAGTTTTAATTCCTGAAGTTTCAAAAGCCTCTTCTTTATTTAATTTTTTACCATACCAAATAGCTATAAGCTCACTGGTCTCAGTTAAAAATAAAATCTCTCTATGATCTTCTTTTGGGCAATCAGGAAAGAGTACCAAAACACTTTCTTCCTGATCAACACCCGATAAATAAAAAATATCACGATGTTGTTCAAAAGGCAGGGTACTATCAGCACTAACAGGATAGATGTCATTGGAATTAAAAATTGCCATGGAATTTGGCTTCATCTTTTTAATAAATTTATTACGATTTTTTATAAATAATTTATTGTCTATAGGTAAGTATTTCATGAAATTTGTTTTAAATGAGATTAACAAAATTAGTTAATTGTTTGTAAAATATTATGATTAACCGCTAATAGTTTTTAAAAACCTCTTTTGAATTATTCTGAGAATAAATTATTAAGAATCTGTTTAAACTAATGAAATATAAACTCATTTTTAATGATACTGTTTTAGTTACTATTTATTAATTTTACTCGCGATAACTATCAGGAGTAAAATATAACACTATGGATAATTTTAAATCTATTGACGAAATACTGGATTTTGCTATAACCAACGAAATTAGAGCTGCAGAATTTTACGAAAACCTTTCTGGGCAGGCAAAGACCAAATCGATGAAAGAAACTTTTGAAAAATTTTCAAAGGAAGAAAGAGGGCATGAAGCAAGACTTAAAAAAATTAAGGATGAAGGAGTTTTTGAGGCAAAAAAAGAGGATATTTTGGATATGAAAATGAGCGATTATCTCGTAAAAAGTAATACTAAAGGTAAAATGACCTATCAGGATGCTTTAATTTTAGCTATGAAAAGAGAAAAGGCAGCTTATAAATTATATACCCGTCTCGCTAAATCGGCGCCAACTAAAGAATTAAAAATCATCTTCAAAAAACTGGCCGGTGAAGAGGCCAATCACAAATTAAATTTTGAAATTGAATATGATGACTATATTTATATAGATAATTAAATAAAATTAAAATTTACTATTTGACTCGCATTGTTAGGAATACTTTGCGAGTCTTTTTTTATATTTATACAGAAATTATAAAATATGAAAAATATATCTTTTTATTTTCTTGTTGTCATGCTTACAACAGGAATATTTGCTCAAGAATCCATTGTCCAAAATATATCCTTTACATCTATTGGTCCTTCCATTATGAGTGGACGAGTTGTTGATCTTGATGTAAATCCGAAAAATCCCAATGAATTTTATGTAGCATATGCTTCGGGCGGATTATGGCATACAAATAACAATGGCACCTCTTTTACGCCTGTAATGGATAATTCACCAACTCAAAATATTGGTGATATAGCTGTAGATTGGATCAATGGAACAATTTGGGTTGGTACCGGTGAAAATAATTCATCACGATCATCGTATGCAGGTATAGGTATTTTAAAAAGTAAGGATAAAGGGGAAACCTGGCAAAATGTTGGATTGACGGATTCGCATCACATAGGACGAATATTGATCAATCCAAATAATCCGGAAGAAGTTGTTATTGGTGTCATCGGTCATTTATATACTCCCAATGCTCAACGAGGTGTTTTTAAAACAATCGACGGTGGTAAAACCTGGAAAAAAACTCTTTTTATTAATGATAATACTGGGGTAATAGATGTTGCATTTACCCCGGATAATTTTAATGTGATGTACGCAGCAGCATGGGAACGTGATAGAAAGGCCTGGAATTTTTCAGGGAATGGTGAAAATTCAGCTATTTATAAAAGTGATGATGGTGGCGATAATTGGAATAAAATAACTGGGACAGATAATGGTTTTCCTACTGGGACAGGTGTTGGCAGAATAGGAGTGGCGGTTTTTGATGAAAATACAATTTATGCGATCGTTGATAATCAATTCCGAAGAAAAAAAGATAAAGATAAAAAGGAAGATACCGGTAAATTGAAAAAAGAGGTTTTCAAAAATATGGATAAAGCCACTTTTTTGAACTTGGATGATAAAAAATTAAATAAGTATTTACGATCCAATGATTTTCCAAAAAAATACACTGCAATCAAGGTAAAGAAAATGGTAGAGCAAGATGAAATTGCTCCTATTGAACTTAGTAATTACCTGGAAAATGCCAATACAAATTTATTTGACACACCGGTTATTGGTGCAGAGGTGTATAAAAGTGAGGATGGTGGTAAAACATGGAAGAAAACACATGATAATTATATTGATGACCTGTATTATTCCTATGGATATTACTTTGGCAGAGTTCATGTCTCACCAGTGAATAAAGATAAAATTTACATTTATGGGGTACCTTTTTTAACTTCTGAAGATGGAGGGAAATCATTTACTTCTATTGGTAAAGAAAATGTTCATGCTGATCATCATGCACTTTGGATCAACCCTGATCTGGAGGGACATTTGATCGATGGAAATGATGGAGGTGTCAATATTACTTATGATGATGGTAAAAGTTGGATAAAGAATAACCAACCTGAAGTTGGTCAGTTCTATACTGTAAATGTTGATAATGAGAAACCATATAATGTTTATGGGGGATTACAGGATAACGGTGTTTGGAAAGGGCCAAGTACGAACAGTGAATCAAAGAAATGGCATCAGACCGGGAAATATCCTTTTCAAGGTATTATGGGTGGTGATGGTATGCAGGTCGAAATTGATAACAGAAACGACAGCATAGTTTATACTGGTTTTCAATTTGGATATTATTATAGAGTCAATACGAAAACAAAAAGAAATAAAGCCATCCAACCTAAACATGACCTGGGAGAAGATCCATGGAGATTTAATTGGCAAACTCCTATTCTTTTGTCCCCTCACAATCAAGATATCTTGTATTTAGGGAGTAATAAATTACATAGATCAATGAAAAGGGGAGATGACTTTGTAGAAATTTCTGATGATCTCACCAAGGGATCAAAAAAAGGGAATGTGCCTTTTGGTACTTTGACAAGCATTTCGGAAAGCTCTTTTCAATTTGGTTTACTTTATGTAGGCAGCGATGATGGCTTGGTGCATGTCACTAAAAATGGTGGAGGCACCTGGACAAATATTTCTTCAGGCTTGCCACAAAATTTATGGATATCTCGTGTAATTGCATCTCAGCATAAAAAAGAACGAGTTTATGTTACATTAAACGGTTATAGAAATGATGATTTTAATGCGTATGTATACTTATCGGATGACTATGGAAGATCTTGGACAAATATCAATAGAAATTTACCCGATTCTCCGGTAAATGTGATCAAAGAAGATCCAACTGATGAAAATATTATATACTTAGGCAATGACCAAGGTGTTCATATCAGTTTTAATAAAGGAGAGAGCTGGGATATATTGGAAAATGCCTTACCAAGAGTTGCTGTACATGATCTGGTTGTTCAAAATCAAGCAAAAGAGCTGATCATTGGTACCCATGGCCGATCTATTTATAAAACCAATATTTCCTACTTACAACAGTATCAAAAAGTGAAAGATAAGGATATGGTGATATTGGAACTTGAAGATATTAAACATTCAAGCAGTTGGGGAAATTCATGGAGTAACTGGTCAGATCCGAAAGTACCAGAATATGAAATTCCATTTTATACTTCTACATCCGGGGAGTTTACCATTCAAATTAAAACCAAAGATGATATACTATTGAACACTTTAAAAATTGATGCCACAAAAGGATTTAATTTTAAAAAGTATGATCTGAGTTTTTCAGATAAGGGTTTAAAATCATATCAAAAAAAGAATAAAGATATAAAGATAGAAAAGAAAAAAAACGGAAAGTATTATTTACCCAAAGGGAAATATATGGTGTTTTTAAATAGTGTTTCAAAGGAATTTAAGATTAAATAATCATTCTAATGAAAAATATTTGGATACTGCTCCTATTTGTCAATTTTCAATTATTTTCTCAGTCGGATGCTTCACATTTCAAAAAACTTTCTTCTCCGGAAAAATGTTGGGTAATTTTTCATCCATTTAAGGCAAAGAGAGCTTTAAACATATCACATGACGCCATTAGAATAACAGATTCTATAGGAAGATCTCAAGTGTTGGCTAATGATAAGAACGGAGGGCAGGTAGATGCGTTCAAGCATGGTTATTGGGTGGCAAAACTCACTTTGGAAATTGGAGAAAGGGCTTCCATAAAATTGGGAAAGGCTCATGAAAAAGGAAATTATAGAGCCTTTAAAAAAGGGAAATTAGAAGATGGTTTTTTACCTGATCTTCCTTCTTCACAAATGGATCTTTACAACAATAATATTGGAGCTCAAATAGCCCTTGAAAATTTTGAATTAACCAAAGAAGAATTGATCGATCAAATCATAGTAGAAATAAAAGCAGGCAAATTAAAAATTTTAAAAAAAGATGATCTTGGTAATTTTTTAACCTGTGATGGTGTAATTATTTCTAAAGAGGCCTTAATGGGAATTTGGAAAAATGATAAGTGTTTGGTTTCTTCGAACACAAAATAAAACAGTCAGGATTTCACTCAAAGCTCGCCTTGCCGGCTAGGCAGGTGAAACCCTGACTTTACTTATAAGAATTATTCACGGGGTGAATATTTCTATGGCGATTATATTCACCCCGTGAATTTGTTAACTCATAAGATGGCTATTTTCATTTTGGTTATTAGTCATCTTATGAGTAGTAAGAATAAGTGAAATCTGTTATAAAACTTTACTCCAGCTTATGATATTCCTTAAAAGGGGATAGATTTAAATTCTCTACTGATTTTCTGTAATCTAACCAGTCCTTTTTATAAAATGTATTGATATCTGTAATAACTTCATCAATTTTTATATTGGCATTATTAACCAATTGTTTCTCTGTTTTTCCTGGCTTTTCCTGTAATGCATTTACATAAGAGTTGGCAGAATATAAATAAGAAATGGTAGTTGGGTCTTTCGTTGAGGTTATTCCTTGTCTTTTGTCTACTTTACCAAGCATATCATCGATTAATCCATCAATTTTTTTAACTATACTATCGCTGGATTTCATCAATGCATCAAATTTGTCCTTATCAATTTTTGAAACTTGCTTTTTGATGTTCTGTGCAATTTCTTTTGACTCTTTCAACTGTTCAATTGAACGAGAGGAAAGGTCAATTTTCTTTTCGATCTGTTTCTGCAGATCGTATTTGCTTTGTAAAATATCATAAGAGACAGGGATTCTTGGATCATATTTAACTGTGATCGTAGTCGAATCTTTTTGCTCACTATATTGAATCACTAATTTGTAATCACCGGGTAAGACCTTTACACCACTAGGTTCTGACTTACTTTTCTTAGATTTTCTGGAAGGTCTTTGAACGCCTTTTTCATTCAGGCTCCAGTACATTCTATGCAAACCATTTTCTTTTGGCACTTTATTCTTTAAGGTTCGTATCAATTTATTTTGACCATTATAAACCTGTAATACTAAAGTATCATTTTTAGAGTCTTTTTTTGTGGAGGTTTTATCTTTTTCCTCAGAACTATCACTTTTATTTTTAGCAGGCTTATTAATAACATAGCTTATCATGGCATTTCGTCTTCTGTTTGCTCCATTAAATATTGCATTTCCGCCAAAACGGGTTCCGCTGGCCTGCTGGGTCTTAGTAATATATGCATTTGGTGGATTAAAGATCTTAATGGTTTTGTTTAGAACATCAGGTCCATTTTCTGCTATTTCTCTTAAAGGTCTGATATCATCCATAACATAAAATGAACGGCCAAATGTTGCAATATCCAGATCGTGTTCTCTTGGATGGATGACCATATCCATGGTCGGAACACTTGGGTAGTTTTCTGTCCACTTTACCCAGGTTTTTCCTTCATCAATACTAACATACAATCCGTTTTCCGTACCTAAAAATATTAACTTTTTTTGAATAGGATCCTGAACCAAGGATAAGGTATACCCAAAAGTTTCGGGTTTACCAGCCAATATGCTTTCCCAGGTTTTTCCGTAATTTCTTGTTCGGAATAAATAAGGTGCAAAGTCAAAATTTCTATAATTATTCACTATAATATAAGCTTCTCCCTTAGTGAAAGAGGAAGTTTTAATTTGTGCGATCCACCCTTCCTTTGGGAAACTTTTTAAATTGGGAGTGATATTGGTCCAACTGTTACCTCCATCTTTTGTAATTTGTATTTGCCCATCATCGGTACCAACCCAAATTACATTTTTTTCTAGCTTACTCGGACTAATAGCTAAAATAGTACAATAATTTTCGGCCCCAGTGGCATCCATTGTTAGTCCTCCACTATCATATTGTTTTTGCTTAGCTGGATCATTAGTTGTCAGATCGGGAGATATGATATCCCATTCATGACCCTGGTTTGTTGATCTATGTACAAATTGACTGCCAAAATAAATGGTTTCTTTATCAAAAGGATCCATTGCAATGGCCGAATTCCAATTAAATCTAAGTTTAATATCCGGATCCGGATGGGTAGGTTGAATGGTTTTGGTAAAACCGGTTTCTCTATCATAGATGCCAACATAACCTTGTTGAGACATTGCATATCCGTATCTGCTGTTTTTTGGGTCGGGAATTATATCAAAACCATCGCCGAACATAATTTCTTGCCAATAAGCATTTCTAATACCCTGAGATTTTAGAACATAAGCAGGTCCGACCCAAGAGCCATTATCCTGCATACCTCCATAAAGGTGATATGGAAAATCATTATCCACATTGATATGGTAAAATTGTCCTACCGGTAAATTTTCGACAAAGCGCCAGGTTTTCCCTTTGTCTTTGGTAATATTTAACCCCCCATCATTTCCATCGATCATAAAATCCGGATTGTCAGGATGTATCCACCAAGCATGATGATCAGGATGCACCCCAACATTTGTTCCATATGCCGGCATCAATTGTTGAAAACTTTTACCTCCGTCAATGCTGTAATTTATATAGGTAAAAACTGAATATATTCTGTTCTCATTATGAGGATCAACAAATATATCGGAATAATAAAAAGGACGATTGCCAATACCTGCCGAACCTCTTCCACTGGAATTGTCATTTATTTTTTTCCATTTGATACCCCCGTCAACCGATCTGTATAAAGCATTTTTTTTAGCCTCTATCAGGGCATAAACCACTTTTGGATTGCTTTGTGATATAGCCAAACCAATTCTCCCTAAATTACCTTTTGGTAAACCGTCCTTTTCGGTTCTTTTTTTCCAGTTTTTTCCTCCATCATGAGTAATATAAAGTCCTGATCCTTTACCACCCGAATTAAAAGTGTAGGGTTTTCGACGATGTTCCCACATAGCAGCGATCAATTTATTAGGATTTGAGGCATCAACGACCAGATCGGCCGCACCTGTTTTATTATTTACAAATAATATTTTTTCCCAGCTGATTCCACCATTTGTTGTTTTAAAAACTCCTCGTTCGGGATGTTCACCCCAGGGTGAACCAATCGCTGCAACATAAACAGTATTGGGATTATCTTTATCAACAATGATCCGATGGATATTTCGTGTTTTTTCCAATCCCATCAATTTCCAATTTTCTCCACCGTCAATACTTTTATAAATTCCATAACCACCATTTGAACTATTACGTGGATTACCTTCCCCTGTACCAACCCAAATTACGTCCGGGTTGCTTTGTTGTAATGTAATGGCACCAATTGATTGGATATTTTCTTTATCAAAAATTGGTTTCCAGGCTATCCCCTCGCTTTCCGATTTCCATACACCACCCGATGCGGCACCAACATAAATAATATTGGGTTTGGCATTAACAACATCTATTGCAGTAATGCGACCACTCATTCCGGCCGGGCCAACGGCTCGTGGTTTCATTCCATTTAATTTTGTCATTTCAATTTGTTGGGCTTGAACCATCGAAGTTAGAAGAGCAATGGCTAAGAATAGTTTTTTTATCATGATAATTTAAGTGTTTCGATAAAAATTAAAAATTTAATTTTGGTATATTGCAAGTCAATATTACGAATAAGTTTTTATTTCATATGCAACACAAGTTAATAAAATATTCTAGTTTATTTCTTCTTATTTTTCTGTGTTTTTTTGAGTCAGTGATTGCTCAAGATTATCTGCCTGAAAAACCAAAGCTTCAAACAAGTGTTTATGACAGGGCGAAAATGATGAGTGATCTTGAAGCCAAATCATTAGAACAAAAATTGATTAATTATAATGATACAACTTCTACGCAGATCGTTGTGATCACGATAAATTCATTAGATGGAAATGATGTTGCTATCTATGCAACAGAATTAGCTCATAAATGGGGGATAGGCCAAGCGGGAAAAGATAACGGAGTATTGTTATTAGCTTCAAAGAACGATAGGAAAATAACGATAAGAACCGGATATGGTGTTGAGCATAAGTTAACTGATGCTCTTTCCCGCCGGGTCATTGAAAACATAATTACTCCTCAATTTAAACAAGGTAATTTTTATGGTGGATTTGATAATGGTACCACTGCTATTATGCAGATCATGAGTGGTGAATACAAAGGTGAACCAAAAGAAAATGGTAAGGGAGGAGGTATACCCATCGGATTGATCATTATTATTTTTATTATAATAATGATGATATTATCAAGAAGAAATCGGAAAGGCGGAGGTAAAAATGGAGGAAGAAAATCAGGTGGATTCTCCTTGTTGGATGCTATCATTCTGAGTAACGTTGGTCGAGGTGGTTTTGGAGGTGGTGGATCTGGCAGTAGCTCCGGTGGAAGCTTTGGTGGAGGTGGCTTTGGAGGCGGCTTCGGTGGAGGCGGCTTCGGTGGAGGCGGCGCCAGTGGTGGCTGGTAAAAATTAAATTACGATTGGTTCGATCGCAGACTTAAGGGGATAAGGTTATGGATTTGGTCGTTACTTTTTAGTTCTATATATTTTTTATCAACTATTTTTTCCTAAAATAAATCACAATCGGTACACCGTTAAAATCATAAATTTCACGAAGTTTATTTTCAATATATCTCTTATAGGGATCTCTAATATATTGGGGCAAATTGGCAAAGAACACAAACTGAGGAGTAGGTGTTGGCAGTTGCATACAATATTTTATTTTTACGAATTTACCCTTGTAAGCTGGTGGAGAATTTTGTTTAATGATCTCCAGCATGGTCTCATTTAACTTACTGGTAGTAATTTTTTTCTTCCGATTTTCAAATACTTCAACAGCAGTTTCAATGGCTTTAAAAATCCTTTGCTTGGTCAAAGCTGAGATAAATATTATTGGCACATCAGTAAAAGGGGCAATTTCTTTACGTATGGAAGCTTCAAATTGTTTTGTTGTATGGGTGTCTTTTTCAACCAGATCCCATTTATTTACTAATATTACTACACCTTTTTTGTTTTTCTCTGCCAGCCAAAAAATGTTTTGGTCCTGACCTTCAAAACCTCTGGTTGCATCAATCAGCAATATGCAAACATCACTGTGTTCAATGGCTCTAACCGATCGCATAACCGAATAGAATTCGAGATCGTCCTTAACTTTTGATTTTTTTCTAATTCCGGCAGTATCCACTAAATTAAAATCAAACCCAAAACGATTGTATTTTGTATCGATCGAATCGCGAGTTGTACCTGCAATATCTGTAACTATATACCTTTCCTCACCTATTAACGCGTTGATAAATGATGATTTTCCTGCATTTGGTCTTCCAACCACAGCAAATCTGGGTAAGTCATCTATTGGAGTTTCATCTTTTTCAGGTAAGGCTTCAACAATTGCATCTAAAAGCTCTCCGGTACCACTGCCATTGATACTTGCAATGGTATAATATTCTCCTAAGCCAAGTGAATAAAATTCAACAGCATTGGTTGCTCTTTTGGCATTGTCAACTTTATTAACCACTAAGAATACAGGTTTTTTTACTTGTCGTAATAATTGGGCTACTTCTTCGTCCATTCCGGTAACTCCACTTTCAACATCCACCATAAAAATAATAGCATCAGATTCATCAATGGCCAACTCCACTTGCTTATCTATTTCGGCTTCAAAAATATCATCACTACCAACAATATAACCTCCCGTATCAATAACTGAGAATTCTCTTCCATTCCAATCGGTTTTCCCATAGTGCCTGTCTCTGGTAACGCCGCTTACAGCATCAACTATAGCTTCTCTACGTTGAATCAAACGATTAAAAAGTGTTGATTTTCCGACATTGGGTCTTCCAACTATTGCAACAATATTTCCCATTTTATTTTAATAAATTCGGTGCAAAGATAAGCTTATATAGTGTATAATTAAAATGCAAAAAACTGAATTAAAAAAAAAGAGTATATTTATTTTTCTAAAACTAAAAAATGAATAAACCGATACATGACAACCAAATCAACAGGGTATTATTAAAGCCCAGGTTTCATATGAAATTTGATGAAAACGAGGAAGAGATACTAAACAAGTTTAAAGAGAATCTGGAAGATAACAATTGTAAATATTGCAGTAAAATCATTGACCATCATATTATTATTGATGTACCATTGGAAGAGGAACATTTTTGGTCACCTCAAATGCATGTTGAAATTGAAAAAGAAGAAAATAAAACAGTGGTCAAAGGTGTATTAGGGCCAAAACCTAAAGTTTGGACATTCTTTATGTTCTTACATTTTGCAGTAGCAGTAGCTTTTTTTGTTTTTTTTGTAATATTTTATTCCAAATGGAGCCTTAAATTGGATTATACTTTTGCCATGGTGATGTGTATTATAATGCCAATAGTTTGGATCGTTCTGTATTTTGTGGGTCAATTGGGTAAAAAATTCGGATATAATCAAATGGTTGAATTACACGATTTTTTAATGGAAACTGTAAATAGTAAATAAGAATAGCTGTAAAATTTATCTATTCAAAATTGCTTTCTGGATTACAAGGAAATTGTATAGAAGTTTTAACTCCTTTATTGTTTTTAAGGTTTTGCAAGGAAAATGACCCACTAAGCTTTACGATTTTATCAACAAATAATCCTTTTATCCTTAATCCTAACACTTCTTATATGCTGTGTAAAATTGATCCGGTAACTGGAGATGTTACCGCGTAACATCAAATGAGGATTTTGGCTATGGTGGCGGGTTTCTTTTGCCAGTTACAGGTACGGGGAATGTAGGTACATGTACCGGTGATATTAATCTGATACTTGATTTTGGAGCTTTTACAAATCAAGCATTTAATTTAGTCAAAAAATGAGATTGATATAATTTTTAAAGCTTTAGCAGCATATGCTATAGATAATTTAGAAGCATTAGTTGATCACTAATGCTTTTTTTTGGTTGTATAACAACGACATCAATTTTTTTAAATCAAAATATAAGCGACTTACATCATTACACAACAAACCACAACAAAGAAGATGTATTTTTACAATAATAATTACACTAAACTACGTTTTCATTATTGTAATTAATTTTATAAAAGTCGAGAGTCATTAACTCGACTTTTTTTTATGAAAATATTTCTTCTAATATTTTTGCCATTTCTTGTTGCAACTCTAAAGTTTTTTCTTGAGCTTTTACTGCGAAATCTTTTCCTGAAGAAGCATAAATAATTCCTCTTGAAGAGTTGACCAATAGTCCGACATTGTCGTTCATTCCATATTTACAAACCTCTTGCAGGTTTCCGCCTTGAGCTCCAACACCCGGTACCAGTAAAAAATGATCGGGTACAATTTTTCTTATTTTCTTAAAATATTCAGGACGAGTAGCACCTACAACATACATCAACTGATCACTGTTCTGCCATGTTTTTGATTCTTGCAAAACTCTTTCATACAAAGTGACTCCCTTGTCATCTTTTAACACTTGAAAATCGAGTCCACCCTTATTTGATGTAAGCGCCAGAAGAATAGTAAATTTATCCGCGAAAGCGAGAAAAGGTTCAACAGAATCGCTACCCATATAAGGAACTACCGTGACAGAATCAAAATTCAAATCTTCAAAAAATGCTTTGGCATATCGAGTTGAAGTATTACCAATGTCACCTCTTTTAGCATCAGCTATAGTAAAGATCTCAGGGTGGTTTTGATTGATATAATCAATGGTCTTTTGTAAGGATTTCCAACCTTTAATTCCGTAAGCTTCATAAAAAGCTGTATTTGGTTTGTAAGCAACTGCTAAATGATGTGTAGCATCAATAATTTGTTTGTTAAACTCAAAAATAGGATCTTCCAATGCTAACAAATGTGAAGGAATTTTTTCCAGATCAACATCTAAACCAATACATAGAAATGATTTTTTGATTTTGATCTGCTCTATAAGTTGTCGTTTGTTCATGATGATAAAAAATCTTGTGCAAAAGTACACATTTTAACCATTTGCATTATCTTTGCAATTCAATTAATTTCAATCTAAAAAAGTAAACAATGAGAAGTAAAATTGTAGCAGGAAACTGGAAAATGAATAAAAATTACCAAGAATCAAAAACTTTGGTGAAAGAACTTATAAAAGAATTAAAAGAAATTGAATTAGAAAACACTCGTGTTATAATTGCACCACCATTTACAAATCTTCAAAAAGCTTCTAAAAAGACCAAAGATACGTCTATTGAAGTAGCTGCTCAAAATATGCATCAAGCTGAAAGTGGTGCTTTTACAGGTGAAATTTCAGCAAATATGTTGAAAAGTATTTATGTTGATATAGTTATATTGGGCCACTCCGAACGTAGAGAGTATTTTGGAGAAACCAATGAAAAATTAACCAAAAAAGTAGATGCTGCTTTAAAAAATGGTTTGGAAGTAATTTTCTGTTTTGGCGAAGTTTTAGAAGACAGAAAAAATGGAAATCATTTTAAAGTTGTTGAAGATCAAATTAAAAAAGCATTATTTCATTTAACCTCTGAAGATTGGAAACATATTGTTTTAGCCTATGAACCTGTTTGGGCAATTGGCACTGGTGAAACTGCTAGTCCGGAGCAAGCACAAGAAATGCATGCCTTTATCCGTGAATTGGTTGCAGAAAGATATATTAGTGATGTGGCAGAAGAAGTTTCTATTCTTTATGGTGGTAGTGTAAAGCCATCCAATGCGAAGGAAATTTTCTCAAAAGAAGATGTTGATGGTGGTTTAATTGGTGGGGCGGCTTTAAAGGCCGATGATTTCACTGCTTTGATCAAGGCGATTTAATACTATACTGACTTATTTACATTAATATATAACAATGGATAAGATCTGTGATATTTGCGGGAAAATTAAATCACGCTGATATTGCAGATCTTTTCATAATATCAAATTTATGATATATATAGCCTATACTTTTACTATAAATTCATATACATTGGAGGTACAAACCGCCATCGAAATTCTTATTGCTGAATTGGGCTCAGTTGGTTTTGAAAGTTTTACTGAAAATGAAAATGGTGTAACAGCTTATATCCAAAAAAAGGATTGGCATGGAGATATTTTAGAAGATATACAACTGTTACAATCTGAAGAAGTTAAAATAGCTTATGATATCGAAGAAATAGAACAAGTAAACTGGAATAGTGAATGGGAAAAGAATTTCGAAGCTATTCAGGTTGATGATCTGGTAAGTATCAGAGCGCCGTTTCATGATAATCCGATCCCGATGGATATCGGGATAAAATACGATATAGTTATTGAACCAAAAATGAGTTTTGGAACAGGTCATCATGAAACAACTCACTTAATGATCCAGCATTTGATAGATCTGGATCTGGAAAATAAAACTGTTTTAGATATGGGTTGCGGTACAGGAATTTTAGCCATTTTTGCTGAAATGAAAGGTGCGAAAAAATTAGATGCAATTGATATTGATGATTGGTGCTATGTGAATTCTTTAGAGAATGTAGAGCGAAACCATTGTAAAAATATTTCGGTTTATAAAGGTGATGCCTCCTTATTGGAGAATAAAAGATACGATATAATAATTGCCAATATCAACCGAAATATTTTGATGCAGGACATTTCTGTTTATGCCAAAAGATTAAATAAAAATGGTATACTTCTATTAAGTGGATTTTATGTTAAGGATATTCTGATGATTAATAAAGAGGCAACAAAGAACAAGTTGCAATTAGAGAAACAGCTGGAACGAAACAGCTGGGTAGCTTTAAAATTTAGAAGGCTTTGATATAAAACTTTTTAAGCCGGTTTTATGATCAATTGGGTAGACAGAACTTCCCTTTTATAGTGAGATAAAATCAGGGCCCGCTATGATAAGATATCCTTGTTAAGGAAATTAGTTATTTTTTTATGTAATTTTGTATAAACTTTTAAATGATGTTGGAGGCATTTTATATGACAAAGGAAAAAACACAGGAATCAACTGATGTTGTTGAACAAGAAGTGAATCAGCATGAGATTATCCTGTTCAATGATGATATACATACCTTTGACTATGTAATTGATTCTCTGATCTCTGTTTGTGAACACACATTGCAACAGGCAGAACAATGTACTTATTTGGTGCATTTTAAAGGAAAATGTGCTGTTAAAACAGGTGAATTCAATGAATTAAAAACTAGGTGCAGCAAACTTCTAGAATTAGGTCTCAGTGCCGAAATAGTTTAGTCTTCTTTTAGTAAATTTAACATTTTTCAACTGGTAAATAATGTATATTTGGCAAACTCAAAAAAGTTATACCAAATAATAACAATCTAAATATTTATTAAATGAAAAGAAGAATTACACTTTCTATTATTCTGATGGGCGGAATGCTTTTCGCACAAGCGCCAAAATCCCTTACATATGGGCAAAATTCAATTGCCATGAAGTTTGCCAAGACCATAACAATTGATGACCTCAAGGAGGATCTTACCATTTTGTCATCGGATGCATTGGAAGGAAGAGAGACAGGGAAAAGAGGTCAAAAGATGGCTGCAGCCTATATCCGTTCTCATTTTCAAGAAATTGGTTTGAAAGCCCCTGTAAGCCATGAAGATACAAAAAGCTATTTTCAAGATGTGAAGTTAAAAACATCAAAACCGGGTGATATCTATTTATTGGTCAACGATGAAAAATTTAAAAATATTGAAGATATTTTATATTCCGGTAATGTAAAGAAGACTGGTAAGAATGTAACTGAGGTAGTATTTGCCGGAAGTGGAAGTGAAAATGATTTTGATAATCTGGATGTTGAAGGAAAATCAGCTTTAATAATAAATTATGATAGAAAGGGCAGGGCAGCTGCATCTGAGTTAGCTAAAAGTAAAGGTGCAAATATGATATTCATTGTAAGTAGTGCAACGGATGTTGAATTCACGGATTTTAAAAACAAATATTCTCGTTATTTCAATAATCAAACTATGTCGCTGGATAATGAACAAAGTAAGAAAGATGATATGGGATTGTTTTATATCAGTCCTTCATTAGCGGCAAAAATACTAAACCAACCATTTGATAAATTGAACAAGACAATCAAAGATTTTAACAATGGAAAAGTTAGATCTCTACAAAAGATCAAATCAAAAGAGGTCAATTATAAGGTGGAATATGAAGTGAATAAAATATCATCTGAAAATGTGCTTGGTTATCTTGAGGGTACCGATCTAAAGGATGAGTTGATCATTATTACAGCTCACTATGATCATATAGGAATTAAGAATGGTGAAATAAATAATGGTGCTGATGATGATGGCTCGGGTACGGTTGCGGTGATGGATATAGCCGAAGCATTTGCAGAAGCAAAAAGAAATGGTAATGGCCCACGTAGAAGTATACTTTTTATGACAGTAACCGGTGAAGAAAAAGGCTTGTTAGGTTCGGCATACTATGCTGCCAATCCGATATTTCCATTAAAGAATACTGTTGTTGATCTAAATATAGATATGATAGGAAGAATAGGGGATAGAGAAATTGAAACTACAAATTATGTTTATTTGATAGGTGCAGATAAACTATCTTCAGAGCTGCATGAAATAAGTGAAAATATGAATAGCACATATACAAATATGTATTTAGATTATACCTTTAACGACGAAGATCACCCTGCAAGGTTCTATTATCGTTCCGATCAATGGAGTTTTGCAAAAAACGGGATACCGGTTATTTTCTATTTTAATGGAGTTCACGAAGATTATCACAAACATACCGATACTGTTGATAAAATAGAATTTGATATGTTAAAGAAAAGAGCAGAGCTGATTTTTTACACAGCCTGGGAAATAGCAAATAGAGATGGGAGACTAATTGTTGATAAAAAACCTAAAGAGAATTAAATAAATCAGTCGGGGTTCCACTCCAAGCCCGCCTTGCCGGCGAGGCAGGTGAAACCCCTACTAAAGCTTATAATGGAATATTCCCATGCTTCCTCTTGGGTGTGTCCACTTTTTTATTTTCGAGCATTGCAAATGCTTTGATCAGTTTCCTGCGAGTATTTTTTGGTAAAATAATTTCATCTATAAAACCTCTTCGGGCTGCGCGATATGGGTGTGCAAATTTATCTGCATATTCTGCTTCTTTTTCTTTCCATTTTGCTTCCTTGTCATCGGCTTCTTTTATCTCACCTTTAAAAATAATTTCGGCGGCACCTTTAGCTCCCATTACAGCAATTTCGGCAGTTGGCCAGGCAAAATTCATGTCTGCACCAATGTGTTTTGAATTCATCACATCATAAGCACCACCATATGCTTTACGTGTAATTACGGTTATTCTTGGAACCGTTGCCTCACTAAAAGCATATAATAGTTTTGCTCCATGAACTATTATTCCCCTCCATTCCTGATCTGTTCCCGGTAAAAATCCAGGTACGTCTTCAAAAACCAAAAGAGGGATATTAAAAGCATCACAAAAACGAACAAATCGCGCTCCTTTTTTTGAACTGTCAACGTCTAAAACTCCTGCCAAACTCATTGGTTGATTTGCTACAATACCTATGCTTTTTCCGGCTAATCTGGCAAATCCAACAACAATATTATCGGCGTAATCTTTGTGAATTTCAAAGAATGAATCCTTATCACAAGTTCCTTCAATAACTGATTTTATATCATATGGTTTATGCGTATCAGGGGGTACAAGTCCTTCTAATTCTTCCCTAACTTCCTCTCCAATTTCATAGGGAAGATCGGGTGCTTTTTCCTGATTGTTTTGAGGGATATAACCAAGTAGTTTTTTCACATCTTGTATACCCACAACATCATTGGCTGAGGTTAAATGTGTAACCCCAGATTTTGTTGAATGTGTACTTGCACCTCCTAATTCTTCAGATGTTACTGCTTCATTTGTAACGGTCTTAACTACATTCGGACCAGTAACAAACATATAACTAGTATCCTCAATCATTAATGTAAAATCTGTCATGGCAGGAGAATAAACTGCTCCACCTGCACACGGTCCCATGATAGCTGAAATTTGAGGGATCACTCCTGATGCCTGTACATTTCTATAGAATATATCAGCATAACCACCAAGAGATCTAACACCTTCTTGTATTCGTGCACCACCAGAGTCATTGAGCCCAACTACAGGTGCACCCACCTTTACAGCCATATCCATAATCTTACAGATTTTTTCGGCATGAGTTTCTGAAAGAGAGCCTCCAAAAACAGTAAAATCTTGAGAGTAAACATATACCAATCTTCCGTTAATTGTTCCATATCCTGTTATGACCCCATCACCGAAAAACAGTTGTTTCTCCATTCCAAAATCAGTAGAGCGATGAGTTACAAACATATCCATTTCTTCAAAAGAGCCCTCGTCCATTAATAATTCAACTCTTTCTCTGGCGGTTAATTTTTTCTTTTGGTGTTGTTTTTTAATTCGTTCAATACCACCACCGAGTTTGGCTTCGGCAGTTCTTTTTAATAATTTCTCTTGATTTTTATTCATAACTCTCAAAGTTCCAGGTTCCAAATTTTAAAATCCAAATAAATCATCATTTTAGAAAATATAAATTTCAAAAGCCACGATTTTTTGTTTTATTATTATTTGAAACATTGATTATTATTTTTTTTGATTTTTGTTATTTGGCATTTAAACCAGGTACTCTCAATATTTTTTGATCTTCCAGATAAAGTTTTAACCCTAACATAGCTGCTATTTCAGCTTCATTTTCTAATTCCGATTTTAATTTATCTGCAGAATAATAATTCTTTACAAAATGGGTGTCAAATTTTCCTGTTTGAAAGGCCTGATGTTCACAAACAAATTTTCCGAAAGGCAAAGTGGTTTTAACACCTTCTACTTTGTAATTTTCAATGGCTGTGATCATTAACTGAATAGCTTCCATCCGGGTTTTTCCATAAGTGACCAATTTTGATATCATTGGATCATAATAAATAGGTATTTCCATGCCTTCTTCATATCCATCATCCAGTCTTATATTTTTTCCTTGCGGAATCTTATATGTTTGCAATTCACCCACATTGGGTAAAAAATCATTTAAAGAATCTTCTGCATATACCCTTAACTCTAAAGCATGACCCTCCATTTTCACATCTTCTTGTCGAATGGATAATTTTTCACCCCTGGCAATATTTATTTGTTGCTCAACCAGATCCAAACCGGTAATAAATTCGGTTACCGGATGTTCTACCTGCAGCCTGGTATTCATTTCTAAAAAATAAAAATCCATTTTACTATCCACCAAGAATTCTACTGTCCCTGCTCCCAAATAATCGCATGATCTTGCAACATTAATGGCAGCATCACCCATTTTTTTTCGTAATTCTGGGGTTAAAATAGAAGAAGGGGCCTCTTCAACAACTTTTTGATGACGACGCTGGATACTACACTCCCTTTCAAAAAGGTGTATCACATTTCCATGACTATCAGCTAAAACCTGAATTTCAATATGTCGAGGTGAAGTAATATATTTTTCAATAAAAACGGAGCCATCTCCAAAAGCTGAGGTAGCTTCACTGATAGCTCTTTCCATTTGCGATTCTAACTCATGTATACCTTCTACAATACGCATACCTTTTCCACCACCACCCGCTGCGGCTTTTATCAAAACAGGGAAGCCAATATTTTTAGCGATCTCTTTTGCTTTTTTAATATCCTTAATAGCTTCATCTATTCCAGGCACCATGGGTATATCATAATTTTTCACGGCATCTTTTGCAGCTAATTTATCTCCCATCATTTTAATGGATTTGGATTTAGGGCCAATAAAAATCAGGTCATTTTTTTCTACTTCTTCCGCGAAAGCTGCATTCTCGCTTAAGAATCCATAGCCTGGATGAATACCATCCACACCTAATTTTTTGGCTACTTCGATAATTTTGTCACCCATTAAATAGGATTGACTTGATGGATTCTCACCTATATTCATTGCCTCATCAGCAAATCTAACATGAGGAGAATTCCTGTCGATATTGGAATAAACTGCTACGGTTTTAATGCCCATTTTTTTAGCAGTTCTCATTATTCGTAATGCAATTTCACCACGATTGGCTATTAATACTTTTTTCATAAGTTTATCTTATTTTTTTCTATTGGTCATTCTCTTGGATGAGAAACATTTAGAATGTTAGATTCCTAATTATTTAATCTGGGAACTATTCTAATTCAATTAACAATTTATTTTTTTCAACTGTATCACCTTTTTTAGCATGAACTGATTTTACAGTGGCATCTTTCGGGCAAGAAATTGCATTCTCCATTTTCATGGCTTCTAAAATAAGTAAGGTATCACCTTCTTTAACAAGATCTCCTTCTTTAACATTCCAACCAATAATTATACCTGGCATAGGCGCCTTTATTAAGTTCATTTTTTTTGAGGAACCGGTAGAGTATCCCATTTTTTTTATAAGCCCGTCCAATGAATTTTCAATTTTTACATCATAAGTATTTGAATTTATTGCAATTGTATATTGTTTTTTGTCAAAATTTGATTGAACCAATTCAGCTTTATAGCTTTTGTTTTTCTGTAAAACATGATATTTTTTTGAAAGTTCTGGAACTGTATTTAAGGATGTGGCTTGCTTTTGGCTAAAGTTAAAATCCTTGGAATTGTTTATGATAACTTTGAAATGTTTATCCATGAGAAATGGTTTGAAATTCTTTATAAAGATAAACAATAATAAGTTGAAAATGAAGAGTACTTTTTAGTATTATTTGGTTAGCTCCCAGGTTTATTTTTTACAAATCATTAAAAACAAAGGGTATCTTTTAATTTCATCTCCCAATTGTTTTTCAATTACATAAAATATTTTATAATACTCTATAGTGAATCCATTTTTCAATAATATTGAACTTAATTCATCTTTATCAAATCCATTGTGGCCTTCGAAATTGGAGTGATCAGAATGAAAAGAACCATCTTCATGAACTAAGTCTGCTATACATAAATGCCCGCCAGTTTTTAATATGGAATCAAATGCGTTAAATATTTTATCAATGTCAGATATATGATGAAGGGTCATTAAGGTATATATAAGATCATAATTATTT
>Ga0209013_10000880_pt1 | contig 27712 bp, 21 predicted proteins | sample Cruoilmetagenom2_FD_187291 | JGI IMG/M metagenome (GOLD analysis project Ga0209013, IMG submission 187291) | Oil polluted marine microbial communities from Coal Oil Point, Santa Barbara, California, USA - Sample 2 (SPAdes) (version 2) | ecosystem: Environmental > Aquatic > Marine > Oil seeps ...
CTCCACGGAAGTTCCTGCAGCATTTTTATGGCTTTCTCTTCAATCGGTACAGGGGGTCTCCCCTGTTCTGCCGATATCTGCCCTACGAAATGATTCACCAGCAGCGGAATGTCTTTTTTCCGGTCGCGCAAAGGAGGCACCTGCATGATAATCACCCCCAGCCTGTGGTAAAGATCCTCGCGAAACTTTCCGCTTTTGATGGCTGCTTTCAGATCTTTGTTAGTGGCCGCAATAACCCGTACATCCACCTGGATATCTTTTTCACCGCCAACGCGAATGATCTTATTTTCCTGCAGAGCACGCAACACTTTAGCCTGCGCAGAGAGGCTCATGTCTCCAATCTCATCTAAAAACAACGTGCCGCCATGAGCCAGTTCAAAATCACCTTTACGTTGCTTGATAGCACTTGTAAACGACCCCTTCTCATGACCAAATAACTGGCTTTCAATTAGCTCAGAAGGAATAGCTGCACAGTTGACTTCAATGAAAGGCGATTTTGCCCGCATGCTTTGCAGGTGGATTTGCCGGGCTACCAGTTCTTTTCCCGTACCATTCTCCCCCTCGATCAATACCCGGGCTGTGGTTGGAGCTACGCGTTCGATCATATTTTTCAGATCTACTATCTTGTCCGATGCACCTACGATCTCATATTTTTTATCCACTACCTTTTTTAACTGGCGTGTTTGTGTCACCAGATCACTTTTGTCCAGGGCATTACGTACGGTAATCAGCAGTCGATTCAGATCGGGTGGTTTGACAATGAAATCGTACGCTCCTTTCTTTATCGCTTCAACAGCTGTTTCAATAGTTCCATGTCCTGAGATCATGATCACAGGCACATCCTGCTCCTGCATCATCTTTTCCAGCACTTCGAGGCCGTCCATACCGGGCATTTTAATGTCCAGCAACACGGCGTCAAACTCCCTATCATGGATAAAATCAAGCGCTTCCTGACCGTTGGAGGCCATTTCAACACTATGTTTCTCAAACTCCAGAATATCTTTAAGCGTCTTCCTGATACTGCTTTCGTCGTCAACTACTAATATATGTGCCATAGGTCAAAAATAGGAATAATATTTGTTTACTTTTACACTTGACTTAAATTATGAAATCCTTTAAAAATGCAGTTCTTATCGCCCTATAAAATTTACCGCCTGCACCTCTTTAACCTGATAATGCTCATAGGTTTTATAAGCCTTACTTTAACTGTCGGAGCGCAGGAAATAAAGGTAACCGGAGAGTCAAAGTCTCCTTTTGCTTACCCATGGGCAGGAGGGATGAACTCCATGCAGTTTGGCGAACTGGACATGAATCTTGACGGCATTAAAGACCTGATAGCATTTGACCGCGAAGGCGACCGTAAAATGTGTTTCATTAACAACGGAGTACCCAACACTATTGATTACAGCCTCAGACAGGAATATGCTGATCACATCCCGGATCTTTATGAATGGGCCATCTTTGCCGACTACAATATGGACGGGAAAAACGATATTTTCACTTACTCACCGGGTTATGCCAGCATGATGGTGTATAAAAACATTTCTGATGAAGTTCTGAAATTCGATCGCGTGATTTATCCATACCTCACTTCTTACCAGGGAAGTGGTTATGTGAATATTTATGTCACATATGCCGATTATCCGGGCATCACAGATGTGGATAACGACGGCGATCTTGACATCCTTACTTTCTGGGGACTTGGCTCATTTGTTGAGATGCACCAAAACATGTCGATGGAAAAATACGGCATTCCAGACTCACTGGACTACGAGCAAGTAACGTTTTGTTGGGGACATTTTGCCGAGAGTGACGAGTCGAATGTAATCTATCTGGACACATGCCTCATGAAATCTTACCAGGAGGAAATGCCTGGAAGAGACCTGAGACATACAGGTTCTACTTTCCTATTACTTGACCTGGATACAGATAACGACAAAGACCTGTTGTTGGGGGATGTGGATTATCCGAACATTTTTGCCCTTTACAACGGAGGAACGGTTGATGAAGCTTTCATCACATCCTTTGACACCCTCTTTCCCTCGGCAGAAGAAAACATTCAATTGTTTTCCATGCCGGCAGCAGCTTATATTGACGTGAATAACGACGAGAAAAAAGATCTGCTCGTCTCCCCCTTTGACCCGAACCCTTTTATTTCGGAAGACAAGGAAAGCGTGTGGCTTTACCTCAACAGCGGAGCAAACAACCAACCTGATTTTACTTTATACACGAAAGATTTTCTTCAGGCGGATATGATCGACAGAGGCTCTGGAGCTTATCCGGTGTTGTTCGACTGGGACCGTGATGGACAGGACGACCTGTTCGTAAGCAATTACGGTGCGTATCAATACTCTTATTACGAAAATTATTTTCTCCGCTCGGTATTTAGGTCACGTTTGGCCTATTACAGAAATACGGGCACTGCAGGAAATCCGCAATTCGAGTTATATGATAATAATTTTGCCGGATTATGGAGTGAAGACCTGTTGGGAATTTACCCGGCCTTTGCCGACCTGAATGGCGACAATGCCACCGACTTGCTTATCGGCAACGAAGGTGGCAAGTTGATCTTCGTGAGAAATGACGGCGGCAATTTGACTGTTGCCGATAACCATTATCAAGGAATTGATGTGGGAGATTACAGCACACCACAGCTGTTTGATCTCGACAAAGACGGGCTGAAAGACCTGCTGATCGGAGAGAAAGGCGGTAATATAAATTACTACAGAAATGAAGGCTCAGCAGCGCAACCCAATTTCGTTTATGTAACAGACAGTCTGGGAAAAATCAATGTAACCGACCCGATGATCTCGTACAATGGCTACAGCACCCCCTGGTTTTTCAGGGATGCACAAAATAACACCCTGCTCGTCGTGGGCTCCGAACAGGGAATATTGTTCTACTTTAATAATATTGACGGTAATTTGAATGGGCATTTCAACCAGGCTGATTTGAACGAATTACTGGACACTACGGATGTTTCCTTCGACAGGGGTTATAGGACAAGTGCTGCTCTTGCCGACATATCAGGTAGCGGACATTTGGAAATGATCGCAGGGAACTTTTCGGGAGGGCTGGAATATTTTAACGGATCGGCAGAAGTTTTACCGGGAGTTATTCAATATACCGCAACGGAAGCTGAAGTCAATATTTACCCTAACCCGGCAGATGATGTTGTGTATATTTCCGTTAGCTCCGGACAAATTCTGGCAATAGCAGTCTATTCACTTACAGGACAACTGGCTATGCAGCAAGTAATCAACAGATCAAAAGAAACAGACATAGACATCAGCCATATTCGACAGGGGATGTATCTTTTACTGATCAATACCGATACAGGAAGGTATCATAAAAAGATTGTTATTGACTGATTCCTGAAATTAATACTTCAAGCGGGACGCTTGAAGCGGAGGGAAAATTGAAGGCACGCGAAAAATTCGCGTGCCAGTTTGCGCTTAGAAATTCGGTTTCAGTTCATATTTCTCATAGAAATCTTCGATCACTTCCACCGCTTCTTCCACACCATCCACCAAATAGAATAAGTCCAGATCTTTTTCCGAGATCATACCATGCTCCATCATTGTATTTTTAATCCAGTCGATTAATCCTCCCCAGTAATCTTTGCAAACAAGCACTATGGGGAAACTCACCAGTTTATGAGTCTGTATCAGGGTAATGGCCTCGAATATTTCGTCCATGGTACCAAAACCTCCGGGTAACGCTATGTATCCCTGCGAATACCGCATAAACATTAGTTTGCGGGTAAAGAAATAATCGAATTCGATGAGTTTATCCGGATCAATAAACGGGTTAGCGCGCTGTTCAAAAGGCAGGTTTATATTCAGCCCTACCGATTTACCGCCGGCAAAGTGGGCTCCTTTGTTAGCCGCTTCCATAATGCCGGGTCCGCCACCTGTAATAATACCAAAACCCTTCTTGGTCAACAGGTAAGCCAGCTCCTCAGCTGCTTTGTAATATGTCTCATTTTCTTTAACTCTTGCCGAACCAAACACTGCCACACAGGGGCCTATCCGAGCCATCTCTTCGTAGCCTTCCACCACTTCAGCCATAATCTTGAACACCGACCACGAGTCATGAGCTTTAGTCTGTGTCCATGTTTTAGGCTTAAATTCTCTTTTTAGTCTTGATATCTCTTTTTCGTCCATAGTGTCGTATTTTTATTTTTTCAAATCACTAATCTTTATTTTTTAGCCAACACATAAACTCAGTTTTGCCTACCTTGTTTACAACTCCTTTTTAAGAAACTGTGCCGTGTAACTTTTATTGTTCCCTATTATTTCTTCGGGTGTTCCTGTGGCGATCAGCTGTCCGCCGTCATCACCACCCTCGGGGCCCAAATCTATGACATGGTCCGCCACCTTGATCACTTCCATATTGTGTTCGATCACGATCACCGTATTTCCTTTGTCGACCAGCTTATTCAATACGCCAAGCAGCACATTTACATCTTCAAAATGAAGGCCTGTCGTAGGCTCATCCAAAATATAGAGTGTCTTCCCCGTATCTTTTTTCGAAAGTTCCGCTGCCAGCTTCACCCTTTGCGCTTCGCCTCCCGAAATAGTTGTTGACGACTGCCCCAAAGTTAAATAACCCAAGCCGACATCCTGCAATGTTTTCAACTTATGTACGATGAAAGGGATATTTTCAAAAAATGCTACCGCCTGGTTGATGGTCATATCCAGCACATCGTTGATGGACTTTCCTTTGAACCGCACTTCCAGCGTTTCGCGGTTATACCTTTTACCCTGGCAGTCTTTGCACAGTACATATACATCCGGCAGGAAGTTCATTTCGATTGTTTGTACGCCTGCCCCTTTACAGGTTTCGCACCGGCCGCCTTTAACATTGAATGAAAACCGCCCCGGTTTGTACCCTCTGATCTTTGCCTCAGGCAGGTTACCGTACAGTTTACGAATTTCATCAAAGACTTTCGTATATGTTGCCGGATTGGATCGCGGCGTACGGCCAATGGGTGACTGATCAATCTCGATGACTTTGTCAATATGTTCCAGCCCTTCGATACTGTTGAACTTTAACGGCTCTTTTAACGACCTGTAAAAATGATTGCTCAGAATCGGATAGAAAGTTTCGTTTACCAACGTTGATTTCCCGCTCCCCGATACGCCGGTGACACATATAAATTTACCCAGTGGAAATGCTATATCCAGGTTTTTCAGGTTGTTACCTGCTGCCCCGTGCAAGACAACCGACTTGCCCGACCCTTTGCGACGTTTTTTTGGCACCTGGATTTTTTTCTTTCCTTCCAGATATTGCGCTGTGATCGTAGCGCAGCCTTTCATTTCTTCTGGCGGACAGGACGCCATGATTTCGCCCCCGTGTCTTCCGGCACCAGGGCCTATATCAATCACATGGTCGGCTGACAGGATGGTATCTTTATCATGCTCAACTACTATAATCGAATTCCCGATGTCCCGTAAGTCTTTCAAAGCATGGATCAATTTGACATTGTCGCGCTGGTGCAATCCGATACTGGGTTCGTCAAGTATATAAAGCACGCCTGTCAGCTGCGAGCCAATTTGAGTGGCCAGCCTGATGCGCTGCGATTCACCGCCTGACAGGCTACGTGCCGGGCGAAATAGATTAAGATAACCGATTCCAACCTCCAGTAAAAAATCAACTCTTTTACGTATCTCTTTTAATAACTCACGGGCAATTTTTTTTTGCCGTTCGTTCATCTCCTTCTCAATATCATCCAGCCAAACGCGTAAGTGTGTCAGGTCCATCAAGGCCAGATCGGAAATATTTTTATCTCCGATTTTAAAATAAAGTGCTTCCTTTTTCAGACGCGTCCCGTTACAGGAAGGACACACATGAACATTCATAAAGCCCGCAGCCCATTTTTTCGAACTCTGTGATGAGTTGCTCGTTGTAAATTGCTTGATGTACCTGATCACTCCTTCGAACGACAAAGAATACGAGGCGGTAATGCCGAGATAGTCCTTTTTCACCTGTATCGTCTCATTCGTGCCGTTCATAATAGTTTGTATGGCCTCTTCGGGAATATCTTTCACAGACGTATTCATGTCGAAACCGTATTTTACCCCGATAGCCTCCAGTTGCTGAAATATCCAGTTATTCTTATAATCGCCTAACGGTTTTACACCGCCCCGTTTTATGGAGAGATCAGGGTCAGGTATAACTTTTTTAAGATCCACATCGCTGACTGTTCCCAGCCCGTTGCACACAGGACAGGCACCGTAGGGTGAGTTAAAGGAAAAGGTATTGGGTTCCGGCTCATCGTAGGACAAGCCTGTGGATGGGCACATCAGCTTACGGCTGTAATGGCGAAGATCGTTCGTTGCATTATCCAGAACCATCAGGACTCCCTTACCCTGCTTCATGGCCGTTTCAACTGCTTTTTTAATTCTTCCACTGTTTCGGTCGTTTACCTGCAGGCGATCGATCACCACTTCGATATCATGTACTTTATACCTGTCCAGCTGCATAGCAAAAGCAATCTCTCGTAATTCGCCGTCCACCCTCACTTTCAGAAATCCCTGCTGACGCACCTGCTCGAACAGCTCACGATAATGCCCTTTCCTGCCTTTAACCAAAGGCGCCAGGATAGAAATTCCCTCTCCCCGGAAATGTTCTATGATCAGATCTGTGATCTGTTCCTGCGTGTACTGCACCATCTTCTCGCCGGTGTTGTATGAATATGCTTCGGAAGCACGGGCAAATAAAAGACGCAGGTAGTCATACACTTCGGTGATCGTTCCAACGGTCGATCGCGGGTTACGGTTTACCGATTTCTGCTCAATGGAGATTACCGGACTAAGCCCGTTGATCTTGTCTACATCAGGCCGCTCCATATTTCCGATAAACTGGCGGGCATAGGCAGAAAGTGTTTCCATGTACCTGCGCTGGCCTTCAGCATAAATGGTATCGAAAGCAAGAGAAGACTTGCCGCTCCCACTCAAACCGGTTATAACTACCAGTTTATTACGCGGTATCCGTACATCAATATTTTTCAGGTTATGTACCCGGGCACCCAGTACTTCCAAAACTCCGGCATCTGCCCTCTTGTTTGCTTTAGTCGTTTTTCTCATGGCGAAACCATCAATTACGGATTCCGTTTTGTATCAGGATAACCTGTTCATGCGTCAGGTTATACGGCGGATCAGGAATTTTTATTTCGTAGGTCTTTTTGCTCTTGTTCTTCAAATAGGGTTGCCGCAACCACGGGTTGAAATACTTTAACAATTTATAGCTGATGCCCTGTTCTTTGGCAAAATCAGCCCAGTCATCTATCTTCCCTTTCACTTTTACCGTATGATAGGGTATCGGCTGGTAGTAATCATCCTCCCCGATATAAAACCCATAAGCTACCGGGTCTTCAAAAATAAGTTTCATGGCCAGTATCCGGTACAGGTAACGGTTTGTTTCGTCGGATACAAGCAGGTCGTAAAACGAACCGGCCTTTTGTTTTTCCATCAACCTGTCGATACCGTTTGTACCGGCATTATAAGAAGCTGCCACAAGCGCCCAGTTTCCGTATTTCTCGTAACTTTTCAGAAAATACCGGCAGGCGGCTTTAGTTTCTTTTTCTACATGATACCTTTCATCCACTTCTTTGTTCACTTCCAGGTCGTATTCTTTGGCAGTTCCTTTCAGAAATTGCCAGAAACCAACAGCCCCGGCAGGTGAGATTACATTGGACAAACCACTTTCTATTGCGGCCAGGTATTTAAAATCGGCCGGAATACCGTACCGTTCCAGTATCGTATCTATGACCGGAAACCAGCGGTGTGATTTTTTAATGATCTGTAAGGTAGACGAATGCCAGTAAGTATTCACCGACAATTCGCGGTCGAGCCCTTCGCGTACATAAAAAATATCCAGCGGCACTTCTTCACCGGCAAATTTCAGCTCCAGTGGAATTTCCAGCGGAACGATCCGGTAATATTGCTCATTATTACCCGGTAGTCTTTCCTGATACCTCTGCTGCCACCAGTTATCCAGTCCGATGGTCAGCAAAACCACCAGCACTATTAACAGGAAATATGTTAACGATCTGTTCATTTAGATTTATCAGAGTTATGAATTAAAAAGGGCTGTCTAAATCCCTAAACCACGGTACATTTTTATCCTTTTCAGACAACATCGGTTGTTCTACCTGCCAGTCGATATTCAGATCCGGGTCATTCCAGCGAATACTGCCTTCCGACTCTCTGTTGTAAATATTGGTACACTTATAGATAAACGTTGTATTGTCCTCAAGTGCGACAAATCCATGCGCAAATCCCGGCGGTATCCAATACATCCACTTATTCTCTTGTGTCAGTTCAACCGATACCCACTGGCCGTATGTCGGCGAGGCTTTTCGCAGATCAACCGCCACATCCAGCACGGCGCCACTCACCACCCTCACTAACTTTCCCTGAGCAAACGGAGGCCTTTGAAAGTGTAAACCCCGCAAAACGCCTTTGTGGGAAAACGATTCGTTATCCTGTACGAAATTGCGGTCGATACCCATTTTCAGAAAAAGCTCTTTATTGTACGACTCGAAAAAATATCCCCGTTCATCGGTAAACACCATGGGTTTGATAATATACAGGTCCGGTATCTTGGTTTTTACGATTTCCATAGATGAAATTTTGACCTGTAAAAGTACTCAATTCGCTGATAACTCGCGAGAAAAATCCATGTTGATTTCAGGAGCACTTTCCCGCTTGTCTATAAATACACTGACTTTGTTGAGGACAAACTTCTTTTTGTCGATTATACCAGAATATATTTTTGTACGCTATTTGTTTGATTTATCTTTGACGCTTGTTCGCAACCTGGTGCATTCAAGTATAAATAGTAACCATTGAAGAAACTTCCGGTTAAAATATTATTCATCCTGCTCATTTTAACAACCTTGTTTCATTCTTCTTACGGACAGGACTCTCTCAGAACATACACGACAACTCGTGTGCACGGGAAGCCCCCTGTTATAGACGGAAAAGGTGATGATGTTGTATGGGAACTGACGGAGTGGAGTGGTGATTTTATACAACGAGAACCTTATGAAAACGAGGATCCTTCGCAGCAAACAGCGTTTAAAATCCTGTACGATGACAACAATCTTTACGTACTTATCCGGGCATTTGATACGAAACCGGACAAGATTGAACGACGACTTGCCCGGCGCGACAGTTGGGAAGGTGATTTTGTGTCTATTGGAATCGATAGTTACAATGACGATCTGACCGGGTTTGCTTTTGCAGTAAATGCCGCAGGAGTTAAAAATGACGGCATAGTTACCAACGATACTGATTTTGATGACACCTGGAATCCGGTATGGTACGTAAAAGTTAGCATTGACGAATTCGGGTGGCTGTCCGAAATGAAAATCCCATTCACGCAATTACGTTTTGCAAATTCAACTGACCATGTATGGGGGTTGGAATTTCTCCGTGTATTATTCCGAAAAGAAGAAATGTCGCTATGGCAAATGGTACCCCAACAGGCAAGTGGCTGGGTTAGTTTATGGGGGGATTTGCATGGGATTGAGGATATTAAACCAAAAAAAGAAGTAGAGCTGATCCCTTACATAATGGGCGATATAAAAACATATGAGAAAGAAGAAGGAAATCCATATATGGATGGCACCGACCTGGGGTTCAATGCGGGTTTGGACGGCAAAGTTGCCATCACCAACGATCTCACGCTTAACTTCACTATCAACCCCGACTTTGGCCAGGTAGAGGCCGACCCGTCACAGGTAAACCTAACGGCTTTTGAGACTTTCTATGAAGAGAAACGCCCCTTTTTTATCGAAGGAAGCAATATTTATGACTATCCGGTATCGAGTAGCGGAGGGTTTTTTGGTCAGGATAATCTTTTTTATTCGCGGAGAATAGGACGCAGACCCCAGTACTATCCCGATCTACCGGATGACGAATATATTAAAGCACCTGAATTCACCCGTATCCTCGGTGCGATGAAGTTATCCGGCAAAACACAAAACGGCTGGTCGATTGGCGTACTTGAGAGCGTTACCAACAAAGAAAAGGCTACAATTGATTACATGGGTGAGGAGCGTAAAGAGGTTATTGAGCCACTGACAAATTATTTTAACACACGTATCCAGAAAGATATTAACAAAGGCAATGCCACTATCGGTGGTATGATAACCGCTACGAACAGATTCATCAACGACAGCACACTGGAATTTTTACCTACATCGGCTTACACGCAAGGATTTGACTTTCAGAATTTCTGGAAAGAAAAAACCTATTATATAAGTTTTAAAACCGTATTCAGTGAAGTGAAGGGCTCGACGGAAGCAATTACAGATCTGCAGGAAGCACCGCAACGGTATTACCAACGGCCCGATGTAACATATATATCGGTGGACACTACCAAAACAAGTTTATTTGGCAATGGAGGTACAGTTGAGGGGGGAAAAGCATCGGGACACTGGACTTACGGTGGAAGGTTTACCTGGCGTACACCCGGACTGGATCTAAACGACATGGGATTCCTGTCGCTGAGCGATTATTTTAATGAAGCCGTATGGGGTGGGTACCGCCTCTGGGAACCTTTCAGTATTTTCAGAAACATGAACATTAACGCCAGCCAATGGTCGGGATGGGACTTTTCAGGGCGCCAACTTTACATGGGAATTAACCTCAACTTTAACGCACAGTTTAAAAACTACTGGAGATTCGGTTTGGGTATCAACAGAGAATTTTTTGATCTGGACCGCCACCAACTGCGCGGCGGGGCTGCTCTAAGAGCTCCCGGCAGCACAGGCAACTGGCTCAATATCGGCTCCGACAACCGAAAAAAACTATCTTTCGGCGTTTTCATGCACAATCGCTGGGGTAACGACAATTACCAGAAAAGCTTTGGAATCGGGCTCGAACTTTCGTACCGGCCATTGGACTTTCTTCAGATTTCGTTAGAGCCAGGTTATAACAACCAAAATCAGGAGATTATTTATGTGGACACCTTTGATTACGATGAGGCAGAAAGCTATGTTGTGTCTTCTATTAAACAGGAGTTTATCAGTGCAGATATACGCATTAACCTCTCGATAACACCTGACCTCTCCATTCAGTTCTGGGGGCAACCTTTTCTGTTTTCGGGAGATTATGCTGATTACAAGAAGGTGGTGGATCCCATGAACGAAGACTGGCGCAACCAATACCGTCAGTTTACTGATAATGAGATTACGTACGATGAAAGCGACAACATGTATCTGGTAGATGAAACTGGTGATGGCCAAACGGATTATAGTTTTGAAAATCCGGATTTCAGCTTTTACGAATTTCGATCCAACCTTGTCATACGGTGGGAATATATCCCCGGATCGACAGCCTATCTGGTTTGGTCGCAAGGCAGAACTGGTGACCACCCTGACGGGCGGTTCAGTTTTTCGGAGAATGTAAACAGATTACTGGATGTAACCCCCGAAAATGTCTTTCTATTAAAAATTTCTTATCGTTTCAGCTTTTAATTTAATGAATCACGCTGTTCTTCGTAGCAAATTTTTAGCTTTGGACAACGGAAGTTATATTGCATCTGATTCATGAACATTTTTACAAACACACTTCTTACTGTTCAATTTATCTCAAAGGCTCTTTCCACCAACAGGGAAAAAGGGACATGCCACCTCTATGTTCAAAAAACTGCTGCCGAAGAAATTAAAAAATCATATGAACTGAATGATGGAAGTATCACACGAATCCATTACCTGAAGATCCAGTGGTATATGGCAACTACACTTTATCTGGGCGAAGTACTCAGCGAACTAAGGCCGGAGAAACTAATTGAGACAGAAAAAAAATCCCTGATCTGGCTGGGGGCTCTTATTGCCATTACGGATTTGATAGTCGATGAATTTAATATGGATTCTGATAAGCTTACCCGCCTCATGACTAATGAAGCGGAACGGAGCCGGTCGGATTTGTCTGCCATCGAACAGGTTCTTTTACTTTATTACCGCCGGCTTCTGACTGTGATCTCAAAAGAAAAAGCAGAAACCATTCATGATTTTTCCCTGCTAAAACCACAGATCGACAGCCAGGCACAACTATCCACTGGTTTAACAAAAGAGACCGTGATGGAGCACACCAGAAAAAAGGGCGGGACAGCACTACTGCTCATTGCTTCGTTGTTATTTGATCTTACCGAAAAGAACAAGGCAGCCTTTTATCAACTGGGAACTTTTATTCAATTGATGAACGACAGCCAAGACTTGCCGAAAGACATCAGAAACGGGATCACTACTTTTATCAGCTTTCAAAAGTCTTATAAGGATATTCAGAAGTTGCTGGAGGAAGAGTTTCGTAAAACAGCTGTTTTATTTCACGGCAGCGGATTTCCGGAAGCAGGAGTTTTCCGCCTTTTGTTTTACTTTCATGCCATGCTTACAGGCATTAATTATAAATTGCGTAGCTATAGCCGGATAACACATAACGTTATGGATGCTGATAAGTTCAGAAATACCGATAAATCAAAATTCAGTGTACACATGTTTTCTCCGGAAAGCATCATATACTGCCTGCCGCGCGTATTTAAATTTACCATTAATTTGTACAAAGAACGAGCACCTCATTCATGAAAACGAAGTCTGCATACCTGATTCTAATCACACTCTTTTTCCTGGCAGTGGTGTTTCTTGCTTTTAACAGGCACAGCAAACATGATGCATACAGTTACCGAAGCGAAATCTTTGCCGACAGGGCCGGGTATTATGTTTACCTGCCGGCTCTGTTTATTTACGGATTCAAAGCAGAGAACTTTCCGCAAGAGGTGGATAATAAAACAGGCAACGGGTTTAAACTTGACCATGAAAGTAACAAAGTCATTACCAAATATCCGTATGGCGTGGCCTTACTACAATTGCCCTTCTTTCTGTTGGCTCATCTATTATCTTTATTGATGAATTACAATGCCAGCGGGTTTACGTTTCTCTATCAAAAATCTGTTGATGTAGCTGCTGTTTTTTATCTGACTTTGGGGCTGTTGGCTTTATTCAGCATCATAAAACGGCAATTTTCATTTAAAGTTTCTTTCATAACCGTGGCAACCGTATTCTTGGGCACGAACCTGTTTTATTATGCAACACTTGATACAGGCATGTCGCATGTGTATTCGTTCGCTATGTTTTCGGTGTATCTTTTATTTTTATCTGACCGGAGGAAATTACATGGCCAACAAGTAAAGCAGGGCGTTTTACTGGGGCTTGTAGCTGCTGTCATTATTATGCTCAGGCCCATTAATCTGCTGTTTATCGTATTTTCCTTTTTTCTCTTTCCAAGTGTCTATAAAGATAAAATACGCGAAGGTGATGTTCGGTTTTTCGTTTCTTTCTTTCTTGCCGGATTTACAGTCATTCTTCCGCAAATACTCTATTGGCACTACCTTTCCAGCTCATTTATTTATTATTCATACGGAAATGAAACATTTTCTCACCTCGCAGATCCACAATTTATCGCCTTGTTTCTGGCTCCCAACAATGGTCATATCCTATACAATCCGGTATTCCTTGTTTTCGTAACGGGAATCCTCATTATGATTAACGACAAACAGAAAAATGGCCTGGTTATCGGCCTGTTACTGCTGACGTTGAGTTATCTTGTCAGCTCATGGTGGATGTACTATTTCGGCTGTGGTTTCGCCAACCGGAATTTTACGGAATACTATGCCCTGCTGGCATTCCCGCTGGCATATTTGCTAAATAAACCCAAAAAGAAAGCAGTACAAGCAGTCCTGTACATCCTGCTCTTGATTTTCAGTATCTACAACATTAAGATGGCCTTGTCGTTTGACGGTTGCTGGTATGGAACAAGCAACTGGGACTGGAACATGTACCTGCATTGGCTGTTCAATGCACCAAGTTAATCAGCCGGTTATATATGAATTACCTCACCGTAAGCTGCGGCAACAGCTTCCATGACAGCTTCCGACATAGTGGGATGCGGGTGCACCGAATGGATGATATCGTGGCCTGTCGCCCCCAATTTTCGGGCTACAACTACCTCGGCGATCATCTCTGTAACACCATCGCCGATCATATGGCAACCTAACCATTGTCCGTTGCCGGCATCAAAGATCACTTTTACAAATCCATCCCTATTCCCGCTGGCACTTGCTTTGCCTGATGCGGTAAACGGAAACTTGCCAACTTTTATGTCGTATCCTGCATCCAAAGCCTGTTGCTCCGTCAAACCTACTGAGGCAATCTCAGGGCTTGTGTATGTGTTGGCCGGGGTGTTTCCATAATCTATAGCTTCAGGATGCAATCCGGCGATTTTTTCCACACAGGTAATTCCTTCGTGTGATGCCACATGCGCCAGTGCCTGACCCGGAACAATATCTCCGATGGCATAATATCCTTCTACGCTTGTCCGGTAATATTCGTCAACCTTTACTTTACCTTTTTCCACTTCAATGCCTACTTCTTCCAGTCCGATACCCGTGAGGTTCGGCTCGATGCCTACAGCTGACAAAACGATGTCGACTTCCACCGTTACATCACCTTTTGGGGTTTTTATCAACACCTTACAACCGTTACCACTGGTGTCCACACTTTCCACCGACGAGCCGGTCATCACCTTCATTTTCGCTTTCTTAAACGAACGTGCCAGTTGTTTCGACACATCATGGTCTTCCAGAGGAACAATAAAAGGGAGGAACTCTACCAAGGTTACGTCTACACCCAGGCTGTTATAAAAATAAGCAAACTCGGAGCCTATAGCACCTGAACCAACCACTACCATTTTCTCTGGCAACTTTTCAAGTGTCATGGCCTTGCGGTAGCCGATGATTTTTACACCATCCTGTTGCAGGTTGAGCAACTGCTTCGTTCGGGCACCTGTAGCTATGATGATGTGGTTAGCGGTGTAATCTGCTACTTTTCCTTCAGCATCGGTTACTTCGACCACCTTTTCTGGTTTCACTTTGCCAAAGCCCTGAATGAGTTCTACTTTATTCTTTTTAAAAAGGTACTGCACCCCTTTACTCATTCCGGCAGCCACACCTCTACTCCGTTCCACCATTGCGACAAGGTCGGGTGTAACTTCACCGTCAATCTGCACCCCGTAGTCTGTGGCATGCTGCGCATAGCGAAATACCTGTGCGCTCTTTAACAAAGCTTTGGTGGGGATACATCCCCAATTTAAGCATACACCTCCCAGTTCGGCTTTTTCCACGACAGCCGTCTTCATTCCCAGTTGCGCAGCCCTGATGGCAGCCACATATCCACCCGGCCCGCTACCTAATATCAATATATCGTAATTCATATCTTCTGATTTTATAGTTTTGAACTGCAAAAATAATATTCTCTGCAAAGCCAAATCGTAATCATAGTAAATTATGCCATACACCCAGGAAAAGATCATTACACTGACAGTAGCATATGTTAAAGAAACACTTAAAGACGCGGAAGGTGGCCACGACTGGTGGCATATTTACCGGGTCTGGAAACTTGCTGTGCGCATTGCCAAAGAGGAAAGCGTCAATCTTTTTGTTGTGCAACTTGCTGCCTTGCTACACGATATTGCCGACTCGAAATTCCATAGCGGTGACGAAGAACTTGGCCCCCGGCTGGCTGGAAACTTCCTGACCAAAATGCACGTGGACAAGCAAATTATCAAGCACGTTGATGCGATCATCAGAAATATGTCATTTCATAAAACTTTCGAAGAGAAGAGATTCAATTCGCGTGAGTTGCAAGTTGTTCAGGATGCCGACCGGATTGATGCCATCGGTGCTATCGGTATTGCCCGGGCCTTTAATTACGGTGGTCATAAAAACTTCCCGATTTACAATCCACACATCAAACCGGAAACATACCTGAATAAAGAAAGTTATAAGAGTAGCAAAGCTCCCACTTTGAATCATTTTTACGAAAAGCTGTTTCTTTTAAAAGACATGATGAACACAAAAACCGGAAAAAGATTAGCGGAGGGAAGGCACCGGTTTATGGAGGCGTTTGTTGAACGGTTTTTAAAAGAGTGGGATACGGAGTGTTAATTTGGAATTATTTTTACGGAATTACAAATCCCTGGTCCTTTGCTTCAGGATTGTAAATCGCAAAGAGCAGCAAAAAACAAGATGGGTAATCAGTGATCTCGACTGAAGGCAACTAACCGTTGACTGACCAACTACCTTTTCATATGACGCTCCATCTCGCGTTTGGTGTCCTTTTCTTTCAGGGTGTTCCGCTTATCGTAATAATGCTTTCCGCGGGCAAGGGCGATCTCCAGCTTGGCATAGCCATTGTCGTTGATGAAAAGCGTAACGGGAACAATGGTCATGCTCTTCTCTTTTACCTTCATGTGCAGTTTTTTCAGCTCTCTTTTTGTCAGAAGAAGTTTCCTGTCGCGTTTTGCGATGTGGTTGTTATACGATCCGAAAGAATATTCCGAAATGTGCATTCCCCTGACAAATAACTCATCCTCTTCGAAATAGCAATAAGAATCGGCCAGGCTGGCTTTCGCATTTCTGATGGATTTTATCTCTGTACCGGTCAAGACGATGCCTGCAACATACTTCTCAATTAAAAAGTACTCCCAGGAGATACGTTTGTTCTTTATTTTAATAGTGTTACCCATAGAAAGTACTTCTATTTAACCTTTGCCTGTACATTCAAATTGATGGGAACTGTTCTTATTTATCTCCCCCCAGAATAATTGGCATACCATTATCGGAATTGCCGATGACAATCACTTTTGCATTTGGTGAGTTGGCTAGTTCCAGTGTTGCGTTTATCCCTTTTTCCTTTAAGATCATGTTCGTTAAACTTGCATTCAGAATACGGTTAGCAGTAGCTTTCCCCTCAGCATCAATACGTTGCCTCTCCGCTTCTTTCTGTGCCTTCTGCAGCTTAAACTCATATTCCAGCGATTCCTGCTCCTGCTTCAATTTGCTTTCGATAGCTGATTTTATGGTTGGTGGCAGGACGATAGAGCGGATAAGAACCTGATCAAGGTCCACATGTTTCTCATCAAGGATAGCTTTTGTTTCTTCATAGATTTCATCCTGTATGGCATCTCTCTTGGTCGAATAGATCTGCTCCGGTGTGTATCTCCCTATCACACTTCTGGCAGAGGCCCGCAGAGCGGGAATAACAACAACCCTGAGATATGATTTTCCGATCTGCTGATGCAGTAATCCAAGCTGTGAATAATCGGGCTTATACCAGGCTGAAACATCAGCCTTGATCTCCAGTCCGTTAGACGACAGAACGTTCATCTCCTCGGCTGTTTCCTGTTGTCGTACATTATAGACGATCATTTTATTCCAGGGAGCTAAGAAATGGAACCCTTCTCCATAGGTATGTGTTGTGTCCACCCCATTCGTAAGTGTACGGAACAAAACCCCGGCCTCACCCGAATTGATGGTCACTGTCATCCGACTCCAAAAGATGATAAGGAAAATGACAACGATTACTACAATTGCAATGGGCCCGATACGCTTAATACTGAATTCCTGTTGTGCCATAATATTCTTGTATTAAAGTTAATTATTTTATATTTATTTAAATTTCTTAAAAATCATTTACAAAGATAGGCATTAGGAACCCATTAAAACAGCTCGGGCGAAATAATAATTATTTCATAATTTCCGTCCAGCAACACCGAACCTGCAATTGTCCGGCCATCGGGAGCTATAGCAAAGTCGCGTATTTTCCAGTTGTCATCCGTCAATTGATGCAGATGTGTTTTGTCTTTCCAGGTGCTGTACATTTCCCCGTTCAGTTTATCCTTATCAGAGACAAAGTAGATCTTCAGGCCGCCGGGATGCCACGAAGCAGCGGTAATATTATAGGTGTCCAACACCTCCCCTTTTTCTCCATACCAATTCATAATCCGGAGCCGTTTGTATGGATAAGGATAGGTTTCGTATCCATACAATACCTTTTTGGCATCAGGTGAAAGATCAAAAAATAAGATATCCTGTCCGTTTTTAGTCAGCTGATTCAGGTTATCGTAAATAAAATGATAGCTGTACAGATTCCATTTTTCAGTTCGTTTGTTATAACCTAAAAAATACATCATTCTTCCCGCGGAAGTAAAAGAAGCGTTCCTGCAACTGATCTTACGGTTGAAAAGCGGTACGGAAACACCTGTGTCAGGATTTAATTTATACAGATAACATTCCTCTCCGGCACCGGCGTCAAAATAGATAAGATCACTTTCCGGATACCAACCGGGGTTTTGTTCGTCAATTGTGTCATACGTTAATTGAACGGTTGAGTCCAGCAGTGTGTCGTATATAAAAATATCCCAATTTCCATTACGGTTCGATTGATAGAGCAATTTCTTCCCATCAGCTGACCATGCCGGTGATAGATCATCTCCTCTACTCCGGCTGATATTATTGGAAGTATCAATGGTATATGTTTGAGCAGAAGAAATAGTCGGGGTACATAACATAATGATAACGAACCCTATCAGCACGTTCATTCGATTACATAAAAACAGACTCTTATCATGCATGTGCTTGTTCCTTAAAAAGAAACACTGTCTATCGGCTTCTTAAATTTACTCACTTATGCTTTTTGTTAAAGCTTCAAAAGTAATCATTGAGGTTAAAACTTCAGATTAATCCCCGCCATAAAGTTAAAACCAGCCTGTGGGAAGTAGCCGTTCATTTCATATTCCGTACCATCATATACATACCGGTATACCCAGGCGTTGGTTTCGTATTGCTCGTTAAATATATTATTCAGGCTTAAAAGAATCTCCAGGCTCCTCATATGTTTTATCTGTATTTTGTAAAAAAAACGTAGATTATTCACCAAATATGGATCAAGACTTCGCTCATTGTTTGACGTATTGTCGATATATTGCTTCCCCACATAATTCGAGACCAGACTTACCGAAAAACCTTTGAAAGGCGTAATCTTCAGGTCACTTCCAACAGTCCAGTCGGGCGAAAATGAAATATTTGTCTCTCCCAGTTCTGTTTCATATTGATAGGGCTCTTGTTCGGGATCATCCCAATAGTTCCAGTTGTCAACATATTCAGTAAAATCGCTAATCTTATTTTGACTGAATGTAGCGTTCAGATTCCAGTCAACGATCCTGAACAATCTGAAACCGGCTACCGATTCAATTCCTGCCCGGTAACTGTTCGGCACGTTGGTCATAACCGGAGCGCCAACATTGTTGATTTTTCCTGTTAGCACCAGCTGGTCTTTGTAATCCATATAAAACAAGTTGACATCAAATGAAAAAGAGTTAGTTTGAAGACCATACCCCAACTCATAATCAATCAATCGCTCCGGTTTCACTTCCTGGCCCGGATCGGCATCCAGAAAAACAGAACGGTTTGGTGCGCGGTGAGCAACAGCCGCCGAAAAGTACAATTTATGATACTTGCTCACCTGATAAAAAACACCGCCTTTCGGATTGAAAAATGTGTACGCGTGTTGCTGTGTAACATCCTTCAGGTTATCATCCGTTCCTTCTATATTGTAATTGATCACCCTGAGTTGCAAGTCGGCGAACAGACTAATATGCTCATTCAGCAAGTAGTTAGCTTTGGCAAAAACATTCATATCCATTTTGTTACCGGTTCCTGAATACCAGTCCCGGTTGTAATCGCCCAGCCTGGCAATCTGAGCCCAAATGATCTTCCCGTAATGATCGCCCAAATACTGACTCCAGCCCGCACCAAAGTTCAGATGCAAGCGTTGCGCATCGTAATTCATATACATATTGAGTCCGTAAAAATCATTATTGAGCCATTTTTGTTCTATTAAACTCGTTCTAGAAACAGTGTCGCCACCGATAACGGTATCATTCATTCCGTAATCAGAAAACTTTTTATTGTTTTTATAATTCTCATAATAACCTTTTCCTTTCGTATAAAACAAAGTTGTTATCAGGTTAAGTTTATTGCTGAACTGGTGGGCATAATGCAGTTGCAGATATGTCTGTTCGTAATTATCTGTCTGGTTATCATAATAACCCAACAGATTTCCCTCAATGTCATAGATCAACCCTGCCGGGTTATACGTCCGGTTGGTATTCAGACTGTCTTTCGGGATTCCGTACCAGGCCTGGTAGGTTTTTTCGGTACCGTGCAGGTAAATCAGCTTCACAACATCCTTTTTTCCGTAAAAAGCCGAAGCCAGATACATCGACTTCATGTTTGCCGTTGCCCTGTCGACAAACCCCTGGCTGTTAAGAAACGATAAACGGCCATCGATTGAAAACTTACCCTTGATCAATCCCGATCCGAATTTCATCGTATTTTTCAAGGTACCGAATGATCCGGCAGCATTATTCAATTCGAGGTAAACATTCGGCATGAATTTATCTGTTTTGATATTGATACTGGCACCAAATGAAGCTGCCCCGTTACTCGATGTTCCCACGCCACGCTGGACCTGTATTTTATCAATTGAAGAAGCCAGGTCGGGCAGATCGACAAAAAATACATTTTGCGATTCAGCATCGTTTACCGGAACACCATTTAATGTAACATTGATTCCCGTCAGATCTGTTCCCCTGATCCGGACCCCTGTATAACCAACACCCGTACCTGCATCAGAAGTTACCACAGTTGAAGGAGAAGAGGTTAATAAAAACGGTAAATCTTTACCTGTGTTCTCTCTGTTTATCTGCTCTTCATCCAGGTCACTAAAAGTCAATGGTGTTTTTTTGTGTGCTTTAGTTGCTGTGATGATCACTTCTTCTGCCAAAAAAACTCTGGGTTCCAATTGTATGTCAATATGCATATCAGCATTAATGTCTAACTTTTTTTCCCACGAGACAAAACCTACATAATCAGCCTTAACGGTGTATGTTCCTTCTTTCAAATCACCTATAAAAAAGGCCCCATTCACTCCGGAAACAACAACAATGCCCGTTTCTTTAAGGCTTATATTCGCTCCGGGCAACCCCTCGCCGCTCTCTTTGCTTGTGATGGTACCCGAAATCCGATACTGTGCGAAAGCGGATATGGCAAGTAATAAGAATAAAACGGTCAGTATGTTTTTCTTTTGCATGACTGATTAACTCATTTAATTATTTTTGGATGACCGGAAAGTAAAGGGGCATGAGTAGTTTGTGGCAAAACCCCGTCCGGCATCCTGTATTCTTTTATATGTATTACTTCTTTCATTAATCTCAATGCTTTAGCAAATTAGTGCAGCACAGCCACATCAATTTATTAAATCAAATGAGGAAAGCAGGTTGGATCAAATAAACACTCTCCCTTCGCCGGCATTACCCGGATCAGGTTCAGAGGGTGTGATCTCAGCCCTTGGTTTTAAGGCACCCCTATTTGATGACTCAAAGGTATAAAAAAGAATCTTATATATTATCTGCCAAACAGATAAATTCAGGAGAAAAATGTGCTGCTAAAGTTTGGCGGGCTAAATCAAGAACGGGAAGATGACATTCGTCAATGATCGCTGAATCAGAGGTGCACAGAATACCCGTTTCTGCTTTTTTCAAGTAATAATCCGGCGAATGTACGGTTTCAGCATTTCCGAAAAGTGTATGATGGGGTAAAGCATGGTTTATATAATGAGCCAATTCACCGCTTTTACTGATCGGTGTATCGAGATAGAACATAACGCCGGATGGCTGGAAATTTTTCAATGTTGCTAAAATTAAATCCACGGCCCTGAACACAACGTCATCTTTCACCGCTTTTTTATGAATCTCGGAAGCATCGCGCAAGAAGCCGTCCATCGCCACAAACACCAGATTCCCGTTCAAATAACTCCCGACTGTCCGGATGACATTGTATCCGTCGATAGTGAAATGGCCATCCGGCACGGGTTGTGTGACGACCTTACTTCTTCTTTTTTTCACTACCTCCTCGGGCGCAACGCCCCGGAACAGCATACTCCGCTCCTCACCCGATAAGGCATACCTGTCGGAAACCAGTTTCAGGGTTGATTTTTCCGTGTAACGACGTTCCATCAGGTAGAGGTAGTCACGCACCGCCGATTTAAAGTGTCCGGTTAGCTTGTTCATAATCAACAATTATTACTTTTGTAAAATTAATTAATATCATCGACTATAACATGAAAGTACTGATCATCAACGGGCCTAATTTGAATTTACTCGGCGAGCGCGAAACCGATATTTACGGAAACATGACATTTGACGATTACCTTGATGAATTACAAAGTAAATTTCCCCGGCATGAGATAGGATGTTTTCAATCGAATATAGAGGGGGAACTTATCGACAAACTACAGGAAGCCAACCTGGAATACAATGTGATCCTATTGAATGCAGGAGCTTATACCCATACATCTGTGGCTATCGCTGATGCCATCAAAGCTATTGACACACCTGTTATTGAAGTGCATATTTCGAACATCCTGGCCCGCGAGGAGTACCGTCATGTATCTTATATCGCCCCCGAATGCGTGGGAACTATTACTGGTTTTGGCCTGGACTCGTACAGATTGGCATTGGAATACCTGAAAAAACCTTAACTGAATTTAGTAGAATTGAGTTCGGAAAATTTTTTCTTTCCTCCAACATAATGGGCAAATACGATATTGCCCTTATATATCCGGCTTACTTTCTTTTGATTGATTAGCTTACGTTTCTTTCTCAGTTTGCCAAGGTTCCGGTAAAAATACAGGTGGGCTTCAATAACGGCGGTAAAATCAAGAAAGTCGCCTTCAAGCAGAAATTTTAAGCCGGCAATACCATCCAACAGCAAGCGCACTAAAAAAGTGAAGAACAAGCGGTTTTTAGGCAGGTTTTTATACAACAGTGAGAAATTATTCCTAAAGTTCAAATACGTTTTCCGGGCCGATTTTTTCGGCAATGTGCCGCCCCCCACATGATACACAACCGATGCAGGAGACACCATGATCTTATACCCTTCATTCTTCAGTCGCCAGCAAAAATCAATTTCTTCCATATGGGCAAAGAAATCACCGTCCAGCCCACCAAATTTATGATACAGGTCGGCTTTGACAAACATACAGGCTCCGGTAGCCCAAAACACCTCGATGGCGTCATCATATTGTCCCTTATCATCTTCCAGTGACTGGAAAATCCTGCCCCGGCAAAAAGGATAACCATATTTATCAATGAAACCACCACTGGCACCGGCATATTCGAACTTATTTCTTTCGTAATATGATCGTATTTTAGGTTGGCAAACGGCAATCTTCGGGTCTGATTCCATAATGTCGATCACCGGCTTGACCCAGTTGTCCGTTACCTCAATATCTGAATTCAACAGTACATAATAATCGGCATCTATCCTACTCAATGCCATATTGTATCCTGTTGCAAAGCCACCATTATACTTATTTTCGATATAACGCACATCAGGGAAATGCTCACGAAGGAAGTCCACCGAACCATCCAGCGAATTGTTGTCCGCTATCCAAACCTCCGCATCAGCAGAAGTTTTTTCCAATACCCTGGGTAAAAACTTTTTGAGAAAGCTTATCCCATTGTAATTCAATATGACAACAGCTGTTTTTTTCACTGATTATGGGTTTCCGGCAAACGACTTTTCCCGCTCTTTAATGCAAAGGTAAACGAAAATAAGAATTTCCCATTCTTCCGCACGTGCTAACTATCTCGGCTGGGTGTAATAGTCAGTGGCAAAACTTCCGTACGAATTGGGCACGATCACATTATCGATCGAATAAGGATCCCATGTTCTGCGGTACAATTCCCTCTGCCAATGATAGTTAGCCAGTTCGCCTACGAGATCGGAGTGCAACAATTGAAAATCATTTGTGGCTATATCCCGCGTGTAAAAAACAAACTTTTTATCGTGTTGGCCATTAATCTGATAATAATGCCATATTTCGTAAGGAAAGGCAGCCGGTTCGTTATGGCTTTCCGCAATCACGTTAGGCTTTCCATATTGCAGGTACACACGTCCACGTTCCGACCTGTATCCGGCTACTGAGACCGTTTTGAAATTATAATTGGCCTCTTTCACCCGTTGTAAATAATTCATCCAGGCAACCTCGGGATCAACCTTGTTGCGCTCCAGCCAGAAATTATAGAAATACTTTTGCAAGACCTGCACATCGGCCGTTTTAATCATCGACCTGATATACACCTTTTCCGAAGATGTGGAGATAGGATATAAGTAATCAATATACAGAAGCAACGAATCCCTGTTATCAATGTTTTCGACAAATGTATTAGAGACATCTGCAGTCATCACAGCCGTAGCGTTGAAGGCCACCTGTGGATTGTTTTTGTAAAAGAACAATCTTTTGGTTGCCATTATTTCATTTTGGCGGTTCCGGGCCTCAATTACCAGCAAATAATTGCCTGTGGCCAGCCGGCTGATGTCAATTGTGTTCATCAAAACATTGATAGGGCCCGCTTGTATTCGCTTAATATAGAAATATTTGTCCAGTTTTGCATCTACCTCGAAAGGTCTGATATATTCATAAACAACGTAAGCGCCATTACCGACTTCTCTGTCGGCATGGTAGATTTCAGTGTAAAATTTTAGCTCCTTTTCTTCCTGCGTGAAACTGTTGAAAACATAAGGCACTATCTCATAACCGTTTTTATCCAAAACACCTGCTCCCTCTTTCTTTTCAAATGACTTCACAAATTCAATATCGGAAATGGAAGTGCTGTCCTGTGGAAAATTCATTAAAAAAGTAGTGCGACTGGCCACTGGCTTTACTGTGTCGTTCATATCATCAAGTGTCAGTTCCAGGTCATAAACACCATTGGGCAAAGCATACCGATGCACATCCACAAAGGTGAGTGCATTCTCCAGCGTATCCTCAATTTCAGGCCCTGTCAGTTCGTATTTCCCATAATTCATAATGGTATCATTACGTCTGAAAATGACCTGTATATTCAATTTACCGTTGTAATTTCCGTTGGTTTGTAATGTTTGTTTAATGCTATTGTTCTGAATAGTCAGATAAGTTTCTATATAAGGTTGATTATCCGGCGTATTAAAAGTGGCATATGAAAGATAAGCCCTCATGTTTTGTGCCTGCACAGCTGTTATCGCTAAAAGAAACAGGATAAATATGATTACAATTTTCCGCATAAAAATCTCTTTAAGATTACATTAGTACAAAACTACTTGAAAAGCTTTAGTTAATCAAGTAAAGTGAATGTTAATATACCAACTGGTAATTTTGGCTGATAAACAGAGAAAATTATAAGCTGATAGTTTTTACAGTTCTGTTTTGTAATTATGAAAACAATACTGTCCTAAATAAATATAATTAAGTAATGCCCTCAAGCCGGACTCCCGAAAACTTTCGGGACATCCTTTTTTTCAACAGCAAGAAAAAGGATGCAAAAAATGCCGCCACTGCTGAAAGATGAAAAAATGGGGTTAAGGCAAAAGGCTAAATCATCCCGCCCTGAGGCAAAGTGTCTTCCCGTCTTTTTGAAGGCGAACCTCACTCTAACAGCAACATAAAACATGAGAAGTAAAGGAGCCCAATTGAATAACAATAAGAATTCTCCGGTTAGTTTCTAATAAACTTTATCACCTTAAATTCTTCTCCTTCATAGCCTATGGAACAAAAATATAATCCGGGTGGATAATCTGAAACACAATATTTGTATTCCGAATCTGTATATGTGAATTCATCCATCTTAACACCCAGCTTATTATAAATCTTCACATTGATTTCCCGGTTAATGTTTAGACCGTCTGCGTTATCCAGATAAATATAATCTCTTGCCGGATTCGGTCTTAATGTAAAATTTAAATGATCTTCACTTTCATGTACAGAGTTTGGTGAAGTCTGATAAGCACATTCATAAATTTCCCATTCCATATTGCACAACACAGCTGCCATTTTAACCCATCCATAAATTGGTGTTTCATGATCCATAACACACAACCCGATATAAAAACTTTCTCCATGCCAATCCGAAGAATGCCAATGTCCCCAATAACGATCATGATAACCACCATCCCATACATCTTCAAGTATTATAGCACGTCCGTTTAACCACCTGGAAGAAGCTCCGATTTGTTCGTTTGTATACAATACTGCTGCCCAATCACTATGTTCCTCATGCTTACATAACAAAACCTGGTTGTCTCGTTGTGCAGTTACATTCAAAAAAGCGCCACGATAATTCCAATGTTCCCCGTAATGTGTCATTATAGTAAAATCCGGAGTACTGTCATTGTCCAGGTCAAGATCGTAATAACTATTAGCAATGTGTGGCGGAGGTTCAAAAGTGTAATGAATTACATTCTCACCGGTAATTTGCCCGGTTATGATCAGATCAGGATTTCCCAATATAAATTTTCTGGAAGGTTCTGATGATAGAGCACTTGTCACAGAATAGGTACTATCAGCTATCGATAAAACAAAAGCAAAATAATCTACACCGTTAACAATCTGTTCACCACCTACATCCAATTGATCCGGATGAAGTGCCTTGTCAACATCGCTACCATCCGGAATTTTTACCGTGTAATAACTTTGCGGAAGACTCAATGCTGTTTCCAAATCAAAATCAGCTGTATCTGATTCGTTCGCAATAAATATTCTGTATTCGCCGACATATTGTTCATGTTCAACTTTATCAAAAGCCACATTCAGATCAGCAGAGCTATTGCTGTTACCTTTATCATATCCTCTTACGTGTAACACCTGTTCTGTATATTCCTGGAGCGTAATAATCTGTGAGGAAGTTGAAAGAATATTCTCTTCCGTGACACCACTTCTGGCAACATTCAATACATGTACCCTGTAGTCCACAAAAAAGGTTATAGTATCTCCATCTATATCTATCGTGTTTTCATCCATAATTTGTTCTTCTGTAAACAAAGGGCTTAGCGTATCTACTAAAAACTGCACATACTTTTCTTCCGGCAACTGGCTCATTAGTTCCACATTATTTGCAGTGGTATCATCAGCTTTTGTAATGAACAACCGATATTCTGAAAAGAGGCTTTCATCTTTTGCTTTAGTAAAGGAGCATTTTAAGTCTCTCCCGTCTTGATAATCATCTATATCTTCTCCTAAAAGAGAAGTAGCGCCGGGAGGTATCCCATCACCGGCTAAAATACCTTGCCCATATAACGATTCTATAGCATGATCTGCAACGTAAAAGTCTCTATATGGTTGATGTAACCGTATCCACCCGTATCTGTATTGGGAATCCTCCGTTATCCGTACGCCAACGAAACCTTCTCTAACGTCACGCCAAAATCCATAGACACCATAATAACTATCAGTTAACATTACTACTGTGGCATGTCCATGACTCCAATTTAATTCCTGATCAATCAAACTGTTATCATCAATAGCTGACACCATTTCATTCGATACAGCTACACTAACACCATAAGATGTATGAATTCTATATTCCGTTATATTTATTTCCCCTTCCAACCAATAACTCACCGTAAATTGAAGGTCTGTAACACCATCTTGATTCATGTCAATTTTTACCGGAGAACTACTACGAATACGAGCATCCGGAATTACATCAATATACTCCACCTGTCCGTAAAAAGTCAGGGTTAGATTTAGCAAAGTGAGTAGCAATGCGCCGGAAAACATTTTTTTTAGGAAGTGGATTGTTTTCATAATCCACAAAGTTAATGGAACATAAAAGATTATGCAATTTTTTCTCTGATTTTAATTTAGTTAATCTGCATCAAAAATTCATTTATGGTCCTCAGCAATACGAGAACCGGAGTCCTATCCGGGATTAACTCGCTGTGCTCGTTAATCCTGTTGGGGGGGGGAGGTAAAGCAAAAGCC
>Ga0209013_10000881_pt1 | contig 27709 bp, 20 predicted proteins | sample Cruoilmetagenom2_FD_187291 | JGI IMG/M metagenome (GOLD analysis project Ga0209013, IMG submission 187291) | Oil polluted marine microbial communities from Coal Oil Point, Santa Barbara, California, USA - Sample 2 (SPAdes) (version 2) | ecosystem: Environmental > Aquatic > Marine > Oil seeps ...
TAGCCACTACGCGTGTCTGCCCCTCCAGCACAGCGCTGCCGTCGAGGCCAGCATGGGCTTTTTCGATCTCTGCTGGCCGGCGCGGCGTCGGCAAGCCGCCGAACACTTCCGGGCAGAAAGGAACCACGCGCCCCTGCGCTGCCAGCTTGCGCAGCGTCACCTCCGGGCAACTCTGAGCATCAAAGCGGCAATCCACCCCCAGCAGACAGGCGCTCACCAAGATCAGTCTCACCTCTTGATCCTTTTCTCCTTCCTCGCACTCCTCCTGCTCGAACCCGTGCGCGCCCTTGGTTCATGACCATGGAGCCTTGGGTTTGAGTAGTTCACTGATGCATTGTAACACCTCCCCACATCACTGTCAACGCCTGCGCCAACGCTTGCCCCCCCTACCCTTTTGTGTTAGAATACGGCCCATGCCGCCCGCCCCGCCTGGTGTCATTGGGGGCGGCAACTTTTTTGGGACACAGGAGAGATGCTCGACCCCGTACCGGTTCCCTTGCAAGCTCTCATATGGCCCCTGCTAGGAGCCATCCTGATCCTGATAGGACGGCGATTCCTGCCCAATTGGCTCTGCCGGCTGGTCGCACTGGCCGCTGTTCTGGCCTCGCTGGCGGTGCTCTGGTCCCTTCGAACCGGGTCCATTGAGCGGGTCGATGTCCTTTGGGAGCCTCTTAATCTCTTCCGCATGAGCCCAGATCTGCACCCTGATAGCCTGGCGCTGCTGGTGGGGATCACCTTGGTCTGGCTCACGGCGGCTACGGTTTTGGGCGTTCGTGGCGCCCAACCTCAGTCGACAGCCTGGCACGGACTGATCCTGGCAGCGCTGGCTGGTTGTCTGGCCATGACCATGGCCACCAACCTGATCACACTGGCCATTGCCAGCGCCTTGCTCGACATGGCGCTGATTGCCATGGTTGTGTTTGAGCCGTACGATGCCGGCCGGGTTGCGTGGCGCATGGCCGTGCCCGGCGTGGCGAGCACTCTCTTGATCGTTGTCAGCGCCCTGCAGATGAGTGCGGAGGTAGGTACTGGTTCGCTCTCGGCCCGTGAGGTTCCAGCGGGGATTCTCACCATGGTAGGGGTAGCCGGCATGCTCCGGCTACTGGCCTACCCGCTACATCCTAGAGGCCTGCATACACCTGAAAACGCCGCGACCTTTTTGCTGTCTGCAGGCGCCGGGATCTACCTCGTAGCCCGTGTCCAGACTATTGATCCTGGATGGATGGGGCTGGAGTGGATGCTGACCGTCGGAAGCGTAGCCCTGCTAGCCGGGGGACTCATGGCCTGGACGGGAGGAAATCGCCTGGCGGAGGAATCTGACCCTTCAGCACCGCCCCCTCCGGGAGTTCTCGCGGGGGAGGGGCGGCAGGTCGAGGACTCGCCACCACCTGCACCTGCCAGGGTTTGGTCTGGCATCGCTGTCCACCAGGCCGGCTATGCCCTTGTTTTCGTTCTCCTCGTCGCGAATTCGGTACTCTGGCCTCTCCTCAGCCTCACGCTGGCCCTGGGCATGATGATCATCTGGTGGGATGGTACACGCAGGAGAACGGCCGGTCCCCGGCCCCGGTGGTTTCCATCGTCGGTTCGGAACTGGTGGGCGCAAGCACAATCCACAATAGCGGGGCGCTTTCCTACACTGGCCCGCTATGGATTGGCCTTTCTTCCAGCCCTGGCCCTGGCTTCACTTGCCGGTGTACCGCTCACCGCTGGCGCCAGGGGGCGCTGGTTGTTCTATGGCACGGTGTTGGGCAAGGCACAGTCCGGTCTATTGATCCCTGTGCTCGTGGCCGACAGCCTTCTCGTAGCCGGGCTGGCGACCGCGTTCAGTGCTAGCCTGGCACAGGGCGGTGATCGGCGGCCCTCAGTTGCCGCTCTCCTGGCCATGCTCGCGCTTGCCGTTCCTTTGGTCGTACTGGGCATCGCGCCCAGTGTTCTGGACTTGGATCCCATGCAACTGCCGGACGTCTCGGCGTGGGGTCTGGGATTCATATATGTGCTGCCTTGGCTCCTTGGCGTCTGGCTGGCCCGCGTCAGCGGCAGAATCTCGAATTACCTCGGGCCCGTCTATCGCTTTGTCAGTCTGGACTGGCTCTTTCACGCCGCTACTTGGCTCGGCCAACGATTGGGTGGCATTATCTATTGGGTCGGGCAAGTAGGTGAAGGGCAAGGTTGGTTTGGCTGGGTACTCGTTATCCTGGCCTTGGGCATCATGCTTTTGATGATCCGGTGAGACTGGAGTTCCCAGTCCCGGGGCGATACTCCTGAGACAGTGAATGGAAGCCTTCTCTACCTTTTTTGAGCTCATGGCTGGGACACCAGCTATCATCGGGCTATTGCTGACAGCCCTGGTCATCTTTCTTGCCTCCGATTGGCGGCTGTCTCTGGCAGCGTTGCTGGTCCAGTATCTCCTGGTCGGGTTGGCCCTCGCCCGGTTCATTGAACCTGAGGTTGCTGTAGTCAAGATCCTGGCCGGGGTACTCGCGGTGCCCATTCTTTACCTGGGCGCCCGGCATTCACATCAAACTGACGAGCCTGAGGACAGCGCTGAGGGCGGGCTGCACCTTTTGGGGCTGAGAGTGGGCTGGGATGCCGGCCCGCTGGGTCTACCGCTGCGCCTGCTAGCGGTCCTTCTTCTCTTCCTGATCCTTGTACGCCTCCTTGGCCAGTTCCAGCCGCCCCTGGCTCCCGCCGGCTTCTCCATCGAACTGGCCTTCGTAGCCATTTGGATGGGCAGCATGGGCGTTATCGGCCTGGTTCTAGGTGGAGGGCCACTGCGCTCAGCCACTGCCATACTGACTATCCTGGCCGGCTTTGATCTGGTCTATGCCACGTTGGAGCGCAGCCTGGCCATTGTCGGTTTCAGTGGTACCCTCACCCTATTGACCGCCCTTTCCTTTTCCTACCTGGCTGCCGTCCAGGTCGTGGGCCTTGGCAAAGACAAACCAGAGCAAGATGGGGCTGCGCCATGACCCCCGTCCCAGGTCCCATCATCCTCGTTGCCTTGCCACTGGCTGCCGCCATCACAACCTATCTGATCCGGCGCTGGGCTTTCATGGCTGCTGTCATCGCTGCCGCGACTGCGGGCGCATTGAGCCTGCTTTGCTTGTACTTGCCCCTGGACCGTTCGGCTTTTGTGCTGGGGCAGGAGGTTGGCTTCGGCCGGCCTGTCGTAATTCTGGGACGCGACCTGGTACTCAATCCAGGGGGACAAGCATGGCTTGCTTTCATCTTTGGCCTGGCGGTAGTCTTTTACCTGTTTGCTTGGCGCATATCACAGGGTCAGTCGTTCACCCCTTTTAGCTTGGCTATCCTAGGCCTGTATGCCTTCGTCGTCTTGCTCCAGACTTTCTCCCTGGCAGTCCTTGCTTTTGCTATCAGCGTGACCCTAGCAGTGTTTATCATTCAAGGAGGACGGCGATCCTCCATCCGGGGCGCCCAGCGCTATCTGTTGATCACCCTTTTGTCGGTACCGCTTCTGCTTACTGCCGCATGGCTGGTGGACCAATCGCTGCTGGTCCCGGAAAACGCAGATATGGCCCGCCAGGCCCTATTGCCTGCCATGTTGGGTTTTGGCCTGCTGTTAGCCGTTTTCCCTTTTGGTACTTGGATGCCCGCTCTGGCTGCCGATGCGCCACCTATCGTCACAGCTTTTATCTTCACGACAGCGCAGGCTATGGCGTTTTACCTGGTATTGGACTTTTTGCGCGACGCATCCTGGATGCTGACTGACACCGCCCTGTCCACGGTGATCCAGCTAGCGGGTCTGCTCATGGCCGCCGTTGGTGGCCTGATGGCTTCTGTGCAGCGCGACTTTGGGCGCTTGTTCGGGTACGCAGCCCTCAGCGACTTGGGCTACCTCCTCTTGACCCTGGTCATGGGAGGCAGCCAGGGTCAGGTTCTGGCCCTGCTGCACATGACCAACCGGGCGCTGGCCATTACCCTGTTGGCCGGAGCACTTGCCATCATCCGCCACCGCGCTACTACCGACCAGTTTGCCGGCCTTCAGGGCGTGGCGCGACGGCTGCCGATCGCCACCATGGGATTGGTGCTGGGCTGTCTGGCGTTGGCAGGCTTTCCGCTGACGGCCGGATTCCCTACCCACTGGGCCCTTGGCCGAGCCGTATGGAATTGGGCACTTCCCTTCTCGCCCCTGGCACAAACTGCGGGCGCAGCTGCTGGTGCTGCAACCGGTGGACAATGGGCAGGAGGCTTAGTTCTCCTCACCCTCATTATTGCATCAAGTGGCATTGTCATCGGTGTACTGCGCGGGCTCAGCGCCATGTTGGGTGCTGGCCCCCGGGAGGACATAGCCCGCCAACCGATCGTCGCCTCGTTCATAGTCCTGGCCCTGGCAGCCCTGGTGATCCTCTTGGGCCTCTACCCTCAGCTCTTCTTGGACCCGATACTCAATGCCACAGAGATCCTATCTTCGTTCTGACCAATGACGAAGGATAGAAGAAATCGCTGATTCTCCGCAATTGGTCTGGGAGGTAAAGACAATGAATAGAATCTCACGTCTTCCCGGCTTCTATCGTCTGAGTGTCGACGAGCGGGCAAGCCGCGTTTCCGAGTGGGCTGGGCTGAACGACGAGGAACACGCCACGCTGAGCACCAGTGGGCTATCCGCCGAGCGAGCTGACCAGATGATCGAAAATGTAGTGGGCATCCACGGCCTTCCGATGGGCATCGCACCCAATTTTGCCATCAACGGCCGTGAAATCCTGATCCCCATGGCCATCGAAGAGCCGTCAGTGGTAGCTGCCGCGAGCTTCATGGCCAAGATCGTGCGCGATGCAGGGGGTTTCACTACCTGCTCCTCCGAGCCAGTGATGATCGGTCAGATGCAGGTCCTGGATGTTTCCGATCCATGGGCAGCCAGGTTCGATCTGGTGTGCCAGAAACAGCGGCTTCTCGACCTGGCCAACAAAACCGACCCAGTGGTGGTATCACTGGGTGGCGGTGCGCGTGATCTGGAGGTACGTGTCTTTGCTGAAACACCCGCAGGACCGATGCTGGTTGTCCACCTCCTGTATGATACCCGCGATGCCATGGGCGCCAACACCGTGAACACCGCCGTCGAGGCACTGACCCCTTTTGTAGAGGAGATCACCGGTGGTCGAGTGCACTTGCGCATTCTATCCAACCTAGCTGACCGCCGGCTGGCCCGCGCCAAATGCGTCATCCCGCCGGCACTGTTAGCTTTTGGCGACTTTGAGGGCGAGCATGTGGTCCAGGGCATTGTCGACGCCTATGCCTTTGCCGTCGTGGATCCTTACCGGGCAGCGACCCACAACAAAGGTATCATGAATGGCATTGACGCCGTGGCTATGGCCTGCGGGCAGGACTGGCGCGCCATTGAGGCTGGGGCTCATACTTATGCAGCCCGCGACGGGCGCTACACTTCCCTGTCCACCTGGACGCGGGATCGGGAGGGTAACCTGGTAGGCACACTGGAGCTGCCACTGGCGGTGGGCACCATTGGCGGGGCGACGCGGGTACATCCTGGGGCCCAGGTCGCCCTCAGAATCCTGGGGGTGCAGACTGCTCGAGAGCTTGCCGAGGTGATGACTGCCGTGGGTCTGGCCCAGAACCTGGGCGCCCTCCGTGCACTGTCCACTGAAGGCATCCAACGGGGCCATATGACCCTTCACGCCCGACAGGTAGCCATCGCCGCTGGCGCATCCGGAGACCAGGTGCAAGCTGTTGCTGGTCGCCTGGTGTCTGAGGGGGCAATCCGCCTGGACCGCGCCGAGCAGATCCTGGACGAAATGGCTGGAGCTCAGTTAGGCGACTGAGCCAATCAGGTTATCCCAGTGCCCCGTCGTCACCCTGAAGGTGAATGCCCACCTGGGGATAAGGGATCGTGATGCCCTGCTCGTCAAAGGCGAGCTTGATCCTCTCCATCAGGTCCTGTCTGGTGGCTGAATAGTCCTCGTTTTTCACCCAAGGGCGGACATTGAGATCTACATTGACCTCGGCCAGTTCTGCGACCGTGACTACTGGAGCAGGGTCCTCCAGAACCCGCCCGTCAGCCATCATCTCCCCAAGCAGGATATCCCGGGCCTGGCGGATATCGTCTCTGTAGCTGATGCGTATCACCATGTCGATGCGGCGCGTGGGATAGGTGGAAAAGTCTTTGATCGTCGCCTCGGCGACCGCTGCGTTGGGTACGATGATATCAACTTGGTCGGCTGTTCGCAGCCTGGTGGTCATCATGTTCATCTCTTCTACATAACCCCGAATGCTGGCAATCTCCACTTCATCACCGGCTTTGAACGGCTGATGGAACAACAGTTGCATGCCAGCGGCCAGGCTCTTCAGGGAATCCTGTAGCGCCAAACCCAGCGCCACAAGCACGCCGGCCAGGATGGCAAACAGGTAGCTGGTGTCAACGCCAAGCTGGTCCAGGGCCAAAATAACAACAAAGACCAGGAGGAGGACGTTGGCAATGCTGCAAGCAAAGTGAATAAAGACCGGATCGAGGCCACTGCGCGTCAACAGCCTGCGCAGCAATCGGAGCAAGAGACGCACGATGCCAATGCCAACGACGAGCGTTGCCACAGCGAGTCCGATGTTTACCAGCAGCGGGATCACTTGGTTCCCCAGAATGTCGTTGAGCATCATCCCCTCACTCAAGAAAAGAATCGCTGGTTGGCGCCGTCCAGTAGAAGTGAGATCAACCGGTTGCATCCCTGCCTGGCCACGGCAGATCAGAAGAGAAGAGGACTGCCATTGCTGACTGAACCCTTACTCGAGCACGCCCGATAGCGCCCCTGTTGCCTGCGCCCACTCTTCCAGGCTCAGGGTCTCCGCCCTCCGCCGGGGATCGATGCCAACACCATCTAGCGCCCCTTCAACGCGAGCAGGAAGCAGCGCCAGGCCACCGCTCAGGGAATTGCGCAGCATCTTTCGTCGCTGGCTAAACCCTGCGCGCACCACGTGAAAGTAGGCCTTTGCATCTGTGCCCTCGGGCAGCGCGACTGCCGGCTGCTCACCTACCTCAATGCGCAAGACCGCCGAGTCGATCTGGGGAGAAGGGAAGAATGCTGAGGGCGGGATCCGCGCCACAATCCTGGGCTGGCCGTAGAACTGCACGCTCACCGCCAGCAGGCTCATTCTCCCCGGCTCAGCCACGATGCGTTCAGCCACTTCGCGCTGGATTGTCACAACCATCAGCCGGGGGCGTGGTTCATCCTCCAGAAAGCGGCGCAGGATTGCTGACGTGATATAGTAGGGCAGATTGCCCACAACCTTGTACCCCAGGTTTGGGATGCCCAGATTGGGAATCCGAAGGATATCGCCGTGGAGGATCTGGACGTTGCCTAGATCGGCCAGCTCCAGGCGCAGGACCGCCACCAGCCCATCGTCCAGTTCGACGGCCACGACGCGGCCAGCCCGCTCAGCCAGGGGGCGGGTCAGGTTGCCGAGGCCAGCCCCTGCCTCAATGACAGTGTCCTCGGGCGAGAGGTCTGATGCAGCCACAATGCGCTGCAGGGCCACTGGATCCACGAGAAAGTTCTGCCCCAGCCGCTTTCGGAGATACAAGTCATGGGCGCGGAGGAGCGCCGGGATGCTCTTTGCCATGTTTTCCTTGTTTCCCTCCCGGGGTCCAGGGACTTTCTACCGCCTGCGGTCGGGGTTCACCGTCTGCGGTCGGGGTACCTGGGCCAGTCGGGTAGCACCCAGCGGATCTCGTCCCTGGGCGGCACCGGAGTCAAGATGTAGATATCGGACCACCAGTGCCACGACTGGTAGTTATGTTGGTCAAAACCGAGGTCGACAAACTTGCCTTTGACCCCGCCGCCCGTATCGCCAGCCCGGCCGATTCCATAACCAGGTATGTACATCTTGGTCCGGAGAGGGATGACTTCTGGGTCCACGGCCACGATGCCCTTGGTCAGCCACCAACCCAGGCGGGTGTAACCATAGCGTGGATGGGTCTTGGGTTTGCCGCAGGAGGCAGCCGTGTAGGACGTGGTATAGACCCGCATCTTTCGCCAATACTCTACCGGTCCGTCGGGAGTATCAAGTGTACGAACGACGATCTTGGTCCCATAGGCCATCGTCTTGGTGATGGGCGGCTGCGCTGCCCACACGTCTTCCAGGAAGCGGTCCACCTTCTGGTCATTCTCGTACACGATCCGATACCGGCGTTTGGTCAAGCCAACCTGGCCATCTTGTACCATCCGGATGTTGTCGATCTCTACCTCGGGGTCGCCAATCCAGACTGTCTCAAAAGGGATCGGCTCAAACTCAACGTCAAACTCCTCCCGGACGCGGGTCACACCGATGGTCATGTCGGGCTGAACCGGATCCACCAGATCCGGCTCGACGCGATCCTTGCCTACCAGGGCGATTCCTTCCTGGCCCAGGGCGCCAGCCACGTTCTCGGCAAGGGTCCGGGTACGAATCAGGCGCCCGTCGGCTGTAATCTGGACAGGCACCGAGCGATGAATCGCCACCGACATCCCCTGAATAATGCGCTCCTGCAGCCCTGGGACGGCCTCGTCGCCCATAAACAGGGTCACTTTGTGTTCCTGCAGCACCTGACCTACAGTAGTCAAGGTCGTGTGGAGGGTCTTTGTCGTGCCACCATCGTCCAGCGTGAGGGAGGCGGCCCGCTGAAGCCGGATCGTTGGCGGATCATCCGTCTCGCCTTCCGCTGGAAGATGCAGGCCTCCACTATGGATCATTTCTGCTGATGAAGGCAACAGGTCGTCCAAAGGTGCATTCAGCTCCACAAGATGGTCACCCAGCCAGACCTCGTCGGCAGGGCCAACCTGTACCCCAGATTCGGTCAGGGACTCTCCAACCGTAGTCGCATGAGTGCGGATCTGAAAGACCTGACCATCGGCGCTCAACACGACCGGCTGCGCCCGCTGCACCCGGATGATGGTGCCAGGCATCAGTTCGGCATCCAAGTCCGGCCAGACGAGATCTTCAGGATAGAGATCCAGCTCGGCATGCTCCAGCGCCTCGCTCACCGTCGCAGCATGCGTGCGCACCTGGGATGGTGTTCCATCCACCTCCACGACCACGGGCAACCGGGTTCGTGACAGGCCAAGGCTCAGGACCACTGACATGACCACCAGCAAAGCCACAGCCAGCAATCCCTGAAGCCAACCTGGCATGACCCGTCTGACACGCTCTAGAGCAATCCCTTCCGAAGCCACTTTTTCACCCTACGCTGATCGTCAATGTTATCTATCTCTGCCCACTCGGTGAGCCTAGTGAATTTCGATTGCGCGCAAGCCGAGAGGCCGCCCTCCCTGCCACGTAGCCAGTCGAGAAGGCTGCCTGCAGGTTGTATCCACCCGTGTCAGCCTGCACGTTCAGGACCTCTCCGGCAAAGAATAGACCCCCGAGCTGGCGTGAAACCATCGTGCGGGGATCGATCTCATCTGTATCCACGCCCCCGGCAGTCACGATTGCCTCCTCGAGTGGCCGGTGGCCCACGATGGTCAGGCGAAAATCGTGGAGCAGATCCCGCAGCCGTCGCCGCTCAATGGCTGTGATCTGGTGGCCCGGTTTGTGGGGCGGGATCCCGCTCCGCGCCGCCACAACGTCGATCATCTTTTGCGGGAGCAACGCCTTGAGCAGATTGCGGTAGGTCCGCTTGCCGTGTTGATCCAGATCGCGTCGCAGCCGGGCATCCAACTTCTCTGGGCTGAGACCTGGCTTGAGATTGATGGCCATTTCCAGGTGGCCTCGACCCTTCCGGGCCACGGCTGGCCCACTCAAGGTGAGAATGATCGGACCAGAGATACCATAGTGCGTGAACAGCATCTCGCCAAAATCGCGAGCTATCTCCCGCCCATCCAGCAGCAGACGTACCTCGACATTGCGCAGCGAGAGGCCCATCATCGCCCTGGGTTCCGTACCTGAGACAACCAAAGGTACGAGGGCGGGCCGGATCGGTACCACTGTGTGGCCAACCTGCTCTGCCAGCCGGTAGCCATCGCCGCCGGATCCGGTCTCGGGGTACGAAGCCCCACCCGTGGCAATGATGACGGCCGCGCTGCCAATCCGATCGCCACTCTCCAGGGCCACACCCAGCAGCCGGCCATCCTCCCGGAGCAGACGAGTGACCCTGCTCCGCAGCCGGATCTGAACCCCTTGCTCCAGAGCGAAGCGGGCCAGCGCTTCTGCCACCTGGTGAGCGCCTGTCGCCCCGCTGGGCGAATGGCTGCCAACCGGAAAGACCCGTCCTCCACGCTCGACTACTGTCGCTACCCCTAGGTCCTCCAAGAAAGCCAGAAGATCGGGTGCAAAGAAGCGAGAAAAAACGTTGCGCATGAAGAGATGAGCACCACCCCTGGAAGGGTCGCCGGCCATCCTCACCTGGCCCGGGAAGGCAAAGTGCTCCATAAAGTCGTCCAGATCAGCAATATTGGTAAGGTTGCAGCGGCCCTTGCCGGTAATCCGCAGCTTGGTGCCCAGGCGCCCAGTCCTCTCTAGCAGCAGAACCTGCGCACCAGCGCTACCTGCCTGCCCTGCAGCCATCAACCCAGCCGCCCCGCCACCGATTACCACAACCTGACCGTCTTGATCCATCGCTCCCCAAAAAACAAGCTGGAGTTTCGAGCCCGGGCGAGGCGTTGTCTGCCCTCCGTCCACAGCTCATCACTCCAGCTCTCGATAAGTGCTGGTCGTGCACCCCCTGTCGAACCTAGGCGCCCGGCTTACTAGAACCAGCCTGCTCCGGCCAGGCGCCCCTGCGGCACCCAAGAGTTGGCGCTTACCGTTGCTTCCTCCCGGATCTGGCGGGGTTCACGGACTCTTGCCGCGCAGGACCCAACCTTCTTCGCCACTTAGCCTAGCAGTCCCGTCCGACCTCCGGCCCTCGAGAGGGAATTCGACCCCGCTACGGCGGATTGCGGGTACAGGGCACCGCCAGCTCCCCGTCTAGCACGACCAAGCAGATGTTACCACAGAACCACGGATTGGTCAAACAGCAGACGCAACAGGTTCTCCCCAGGACGCCGTGGAGCCAATAGGTGCGCAACGTCCGCCTGTCGCGGAGCGTCCACCGCTACAGGTCAGATCTATTGTTATGCCTCGTAGAACTGGCGTACGGCACCAGCCACTATCTCTATCTGCTCGTCGCTCATCTCTGGGTAGATCGGCAGCGATAGAACCTCTTTGGCAGCCAGCTCGGACTCGGGAAACCTCCCCTCTCCCAGATCCAGGTCGGCATACATCTCTTGCCGATGCAAAGGCACCGGGTAATAGATCATGGATCCGATGCCCTGGCCGCCCAAGAAGGCACGTAGTTCGTCCCGGAGCGGCGCGCGGATCGTGTACTGGTGGTAGACATGCTGCATCCCAGGCACAACATAGGGTGTGGTCACCGGAGAACCAGCAAGCAATTCGTCATAGCGGGACGCCGCCCTGCATCGCTGGATGCCCCACTCCTCCAGGTGCCGAAGCTTGACGCGCAAGATGGCCGCCTGGATCTCGTCCAACCGGCTATTATAGCCCACACGCTCGTGAAAGTACTTGACACGCCCGCCATGGCGGCGCAGCACATCCAGATTCTCAGCCACTTCGGGAATGCACGTTACGGCCATACCTCCATCGCCATAAGCTCCCAGGTTTTTCGTGGGGTAGAAGCTCAAGCAGCCAATGGTACCGAAGGAACAAGCCTGCTGGCCGTTGTAGGTTGCACCAATGGCCTGGGCGCTATCCTCGATCACGGGCAGGTCGTAGCGCGCGGCCAGTTCCATGATGGCGTCCATGTCCGCAATCTGACCGAACAGGTGCACCGGTAGGATCGCCTTCGCCCGGTCAGTAATAGCCCGTTCCACCAGCGCCGGATTGAGATTGAAGGTTTGGGGATCGATATCCACAAACACAGGCTTTGCTCCAGATCGTGAGATGGTATTGCCTGTAGCGATAAAAGTGAATGGCGTCGTGATCACCTCGTCGCCGGGGCCGATATCCAAGACGTCTATCGCCAGACGCAAAGCGTCCGTGCCAGAAGCCACACCAATGCCGTATTCGCAGCCGCAATACGCGGCTACCTCCTGTTCCAAAGCCTTGACGTTTGGCCCCAGGACAAAATGGCCGCTCTCCAACACGCCAAGAACAGCATCGTCCATCTCCTCGCGGATATTCTGGTATTGTCCTTGCAGATCAAGTACCGGGATCATTCCGAGTCCTTTCGCATTCTTTTTTCTATTGATTCTCCGCCCATTCCCGCTCCGGCACAGGCCGAACCGGATGGGCGGGCACACCCATCACCAGAGTGGCCGGGGGTACGTCACGGGTCACGACTGATCCAGCCGCCACAAAGGCTTCGCGACCGATTTCGATACCCGGCAGCAGGGTCGCATTGGCTCCCACACGTGCACCGTGGCGGATGGTCGCCCCTTTGCGGAACTTGAATCGCTCTGGAGTGCGTCCCATAAAGTTGTCGTTGGTAGTATAGACACCTGGGGCCAGGAACACGTGATCCTCCACGGTCATATAGGCCGTCACATAGGCCCCGGTCTGGATTTTTACATAGTCGCCAATGATTGTCTCATTCTCCACCGTCACGCCCCTGCCGACTATGACGTAATCGCCGATGACGCATTTCTCCCGAACAAAAGCCTGGTCGGCGATCATCGTCTGGCGCCCAATCTTGGTTCCGGCGTAGACAATTGCCCCGGCGCCAATGCTGGAACCATCACTCACCTCCAGGCCCGGAAGCGCCTCGCGGATCTTGACCGTACTAGTTGGGCTGGGGCGAGGCTGCTTGCCCAATACCACGTTGTCGCCAACTACCACGCCCTCACCCAGGATAGTACCATTCCGGATGACGACGTTATGCCCGATCGTGCATCCAGCGCCGATCTTGGCGCCCGCCTGAACTACCACATTCTGCCCAAACTCGCACGCTTGTCCAACGCTGGCAGTGGGGTCGATCGAATCGACGCCGCCCTGAGCATGCTTCAGGTTTTCGCCGCTCATATGTACACCAATCTCCCTTCGTTGTCCAACGATTGCTGTAGGGCATCCAATATGCGCAGCACCTGCAGGCCGTTTTGTCCGTCCGACAAAGGTTGTTCTCTCTGCTCGACACAGTCCAAGAAATGCTGGCACTCAAGCCTCAGCGGTTCGCGCATCTCGATGTTCGGGACATAGATATCGCCAAAGCGCAGCGTGAGCGCATCGCCATAGGAACTGTACTCTGGGGTCCGATCCACTCCCTTGTCATAGATCCGCAGCTTTTCCGCAGGCTCCACGTCATCAAAGACCGCCATCTGCTGGCTCCCAACCACTGTCAGGCGCCGCACCTTGTGAGGATCTAGCCAACTTACGTGGCTATGCACCAGTCGTCCATCGGCAAAACGAAGTGTGAAGAACACCGTGTCTTCAAGGTCCGGCTGCAGATAAGCCTGCCCCTGCGCGGCCACCATCACCGGCATTTCCCCCAGTAGGTGCAGCGCCACTGAGATGTCATGAGGGGCCAGGCTCCACATGGCATTCTCATCCTGGCGGACCTTGCCCAAATTGCGTCGTTCAGTGTAGACATAGTAGATATCGCCCAGCTTGCCCTCGTCCACCATCTCCTTCAAGTGTGTCACGGCGGGATGATAGAGCAGCAGATGACCAACCATCAGTATCAACCCGCTAGCGCCAGCGATATGAACCATTTTTTCCGCTTCCTCAACTTTTAGGGCAATTGGCTTTTCAACAAAGACATCCTTGCCCGCCTCCAAGGCCGCCTGTGCCACGGGAAAGTGGGTCCCTGCCGAGGTGGTCACTATGACCGCATCGATCTCTGGATCCAGAAACAGGTCCTCGGGCCTTGTTGTGCAGATAAGACGAGGATACTGCTCTCGCGCCCGCGCCAAAGCTCTTTCATCGAGATCGCACACGGCTTTGATCCTGGCTTCCGGCAGTCTTTGAAAATTGCGCAGCAGATTCGGACCCCAGTAACCCAAGCCCACCTGCCCAAGCGTAATCATATGCATCTCCCCAACTCGTTCTATTGCAGCAAAGACTTGATGTGCGCAGCAATGAGATCTATAGCCACCTCATTGAAGCCACCTTCCGGGATGATGATATCAGAGTACCGTTTGCTGGGTTCGACGAACTGCTCGTGCATGGGCCGAACCGTCGCCAGGTATTGGTGGACGACCGACTCCATTGTCCGGTCACGCTCTGCGATATCCCGTTGCAGGCGGCGAATGAAACGGATGTCAGCCTGAGTGTCCACAAAGATCTTTGCATCCATCAACGGTCGTAGGGCTTTGTCAGCAAAGATGAGAATGCCCTCAAGAAGAATAACCCGATTGGGCCCGACTCTTTGGGTCTTCCCTGTGCGCGTGTGTGTCGTAAAGTCATAGATCGGCATCTCGATGGACCGCTCAGCTTTGAGCTCCTTCAAGTGGGTGATCAATAGATCGTTATCCAGAGCATCCGGATGGTCAAAATTGCGCATGGCTCGTTGGGCCAGGGGCAGGTCACCCAGATCCTTATAGTAGGCATCATGCTGAATGAGCGAAATCTGGCTGGTGCCGGCGCGATCTAGAATCGCACGGGCCACAGTTGTTTTTCCCGACCCGGTACCCCCAGCAACGCCAATGATCACTGGTTCCATCACACCCCCTCCACGGAGGAATTCCCTGAAACGATTCGGCTTGGGACAACAGTTTTCTGGGAATTCCTCTAGGCTTTCAGATAGTACAGCAGATCAAGCCGGTCAGCAATCCCAGGATCGCAACCGAAGCCGCGACCATGGCCAGACCAGCACTCCAACGCCCCCAACGCCCTCCAGTGCGCCTTGCCAAGAAGCTCATAGCCGCAACTAGCAGGGCAACAATGACCCAGCCCTCACGGGGCTCATGAGTTGTACAGAGGGCGCCTCGCAGTTGCCACGACCACCAGAGACTCACGGCGAGTCCGGCCCCCAAAGAAGCCAGGGCCAATGCTGTTGCCCGCTCCAGCAGAGCATGCAGATCGATCCAGAGAGGCCATTGCAGCCTGGGGATGCGCCGAGCCAGCCCAGCACGGAGGGCCAAGGTCAATCCGGCGCTGCCTGCCACTGCCAGCCCACCGGTTCCTGCCAAGAACAACGCCCACTGGAGCTGTAAAGGGATCGTGCGCTGGTCACAATCCGGTGAAAGCTCACTGGCCTCGACCATGAAACCTGCTATGAGGACCAGAACCAAAGCCAGAAGAACCACCACCAAACCGGTAGCATCAACTGGAAGCCGCCATGCAAGCACGAGATGGACCGCCAGCGTCGCCAGGGCCAAGCCCAGCACCACCTGCCGCGGGTCGAGGGATAGGACTGCAAGCGGCGACTGCCACCAGCGGCCATGGGTGGTTGCTATCACGACCAGTGCTACAGCCAGAGCAATCACGGCTCCGATCGTTGCACCGGTGGCCCACAAGGCCCACCGGCCCCTGACGCGAAAGAGCTCCAGGCCATAGGCGATCACCGCTGTCACCAGCAGCAGTGCCGCCAGCCCTGTCCACAAGTCTGCCGCGAATGGTTCACCCATCATCAGACAGCATCTCTCCCAGACGGGAAGCCAGTGGCTCCCGCCAGAGACTCCCGCGCATTTTGGGTGGCGCGAGTATCTGAACGAGAGTCAGGCCTCCCTCGCCCGTGCTCACTGCAATCCACAACAGCTGCGGTCGCACAAGCCAGCCGACCGCCATCGCGATCAACGCGACCATCATCCCAGCCAAAATCAAGCCCGCGCCGGGACGATGGTCCACCTGAAGAATCGGATGGTAGCCTAGATCCACCTCTACGTGCAGGTTCTCCAATTCTACTAGACCGCTTTCGTGGATCACCGCCTGTACTCGCTGTTCCGCACTGGTAGTATCGAGGCTCCCGGCTTGAAGCAGAACTATTTGCAGCACCGGCTTGCCCTGCGAGCAGGCCGGTTCAAAGGTCAACGCCAGGAACCGATCGTGGCCCAGTACAAGGATCAGGGCCCGGTCGTCCGGTGTGGCAAGGACCACCTTGGTGTCATTGGAAACGCTCAAACCCTCGGCCTCTGCCTCAAAGGCCAGCGGCCGCCCAGTATCATCTTTGCCGCGCATCTGGATGACGGGTACATACCCAACCTGCCTCACGGTCACGCCCGGGAGCATGATAGGGTGTCCAGAGCTCACCCTGCCTTGTCCGACTGCAGTCCCATCCTGCAACCATGTGATCTTGCTCCCATAGCCGAGCACCCGCCCAGCCTCGTCCTGCTGCAACTCAAACTCATCCAAGCGGATCGTATAGTCCGTACCGTGGCCTACTGAATGGCTCTCTCCGGGAGCAGGTTGCCAACCCTGAGCTTGCCAGCCCCAGTTGCTCACGATTCCCAAGCCAAGCAGAATTGCCAGAAGAGCGCTGTACACGACCGGTTCAGCCCAGAGGGCCAGTGCCCGCCTGACAGCCACCTGGTTCGGGTTCGCCATGCCACGAACATCGACCCAAGCATAGCCGGCTTGGTCAAGGAGCTCGTGGAGACGAGACAAGGCAGTCCGGGATGAATGTGAACTGAACAGATGGATCTGAGGCGCGTGTCTCCCCCAAGACGAAAAATCAGCGGCACCCCATCGCTGTCGAACAGTGGCCTTCCAGGCCAGGCTGGCTGTTTCCACGCACCACACGAATAGGGTCAGTCCCATCAAAGCCAGCAGCGTGTGGAACCAGAATGCATGGTAAATGTCGAACAGGCCCAGTACGTAGATGAAGCCGCTTGCCTGGCCGGAGACGCCCAACTGGATCGCGAGCCAGGCCTGGGGATCATCTGCCGCCTGCGGGGGTAGCTGGGGGATCACGGCGGCGAGCGCGACAGCCAAGGCGACAAACCCCAACAACGCCAGCAGCGTTGTTGGGGAGGCAAAAACTCGCCATATCAGGCTGAGCGGTTCGAGCCTTTGCCCTGAAGGACTCGAACCCGCAGGAGCCTCAGCCTCAGGGCCGGCGGTGTAGGTTGGCCTTGAAATTGAAGTGTCCTCAGTCATCGGTTCCGTTCTTGGACATGGTTCCAAATGCGGGTAGAACCCGGGTTTCGCGCCACACCATGACACAGTTTTACGTCACCACATGATTTGACAGGATCTCAAAGCTGCGACCAGGGCAGACGAAAGGCCCCAACCGAAACCTGGATGCCAGGCGTTGTTGGGGCCTGTCGCTGCACGCTGAGCCACCCAAGGGACTTGAACCCTTAACCTGGCGCTTACGAAGCGTCTGCTCTGCCGTTTGAGCTAGGGTGGCATCGGACCGGAACCCGGCCGGTGACATGGGTCATTATACCAGCCTTGACGCCAGATCGCAAATTGGATGCTAGGAAAGTGCCCTGCCGTCGTTGGAACTGCCGTCAGCTCCTCAGCCTTTGCTGAAATCCAGTCAGATCTCGGTTTGCTCTTGACCGTTTTGGTGCTTCACCGCAGCCTTGATGAAAGACTGAAACAATGGATGAGGGCGCGTGGGCCGCGACTTGAGCTCGGGATGGAACTGAGAGCCTACCATGAAGGGATGGTCAGCCATCTCGCCAATTTCCACCAATCGGCCATCGGGCGACAGCCCCGAAAAAACCATGCCCGCGGCGGTCAACAGGTCACGATAGGTATTGTTCACTTCAAAGCGGTGGCGGTGCCGTTCCTGAATCAATTCCGCGTGCCCGTAGGCCTCGGCTGCCTTGGTACCGGGCTCCAGTTGGCACGGGTACAGCCCCAGGCGCATTGTGCCCCCCATCTCGGCGATATCCCGCTGATCCGGCATGAGGTCGATCACCGGGTACTCGGTCTTGATGTCAAACTCTGTGGAGTTCGGTTCGTCACTACCCAGGGTTCTGCGGGCCAGATCGATAACCATGACCTGAAGGCCCAGGCAGAGTCCCAGATATGGCACCTGGTTCTCTCTGGCAAAGCGAGCTGCCGCAACCTTGCCTTCGATGCCACGGTAGCCAAAGCCGCCCGGCACGACGAGACCATCCAGGCCGTTGAGCCTCTCTACGCCGTGGCGTTCAATCTCCTCGGCATTGATCCAGTCAATCTCTACGGCCACATCGTAGCGCAGGCCTGCGTGGTGCAGCGCCTCCCGCACACTGAGATAGGCGTCGTGCAGCTCAACATACTTGCCTACCAGCCCCACCCGCACCGGCCGTTTGGAACGCTGTTCGCGCATAGATTCTACAACAGCTCGCCATCCGTCGAGATTGGGAGGCTGGGCCGAATCCAACCCCAGTCGCTCGACCAAATAACTGCCAATGCCGGCTTCTTCCAGGACCAGGGGCACTTCGTATATGATCGGCGTCGTGACCAGCGAGATGACAGCTCTCTTTTCCACATTGCAGAACAGGGCGATTTTGTCTCGCACACCATCATCAATGGGATAGTCTGAGCGGGCGACAATGATGTCGGGCTGGATACCGATCCCTCGCAGTTCACGGACACTGTGCTGGGTAGGCTTGGTCTTGATCTCGCCGGTGGAGGAGATGTACGGCAGCAATGTCACATGGATATAGACCGTGCTCTCCCGTCCGACGTCCACGCGCATCTGGCGGATGGCCTCCAGGAAGGGCAGGCCCTCAATGTCGCCCACAGTTCCGCCGATCTCAACAATGACCACTTCAGCGCCGCTCACACGTCCCACCAGACCGATGCGACGTTTCATCTCATTGGTGACATGAGGGATCACCTGAATCGTACCACCCAGGTAATCTCCCCGGCGTTCCTTGGCGATCACCTCGGCATACACCTGACCTGAAGTGACATTGCTGGATCCTGTCAGGCTCTCGTTGACAAAGCGCTCATAGTGACCCAGATCCAGGTCCGTCTCTGCACCATCATCGAGAACGAATACTTCTCCGTGTTGATAGGGCGACATGGTACCGGGATCTACGTTCAAGTAGGGGTCCAGCTTCTGAATAGAGACCCGAACCCCACGGCTCTTGAGGATCCGCCCGATAGAAGCAGCAGTTACGCCCTTGCCCACGGAAGAGGCCACACCGCCAGTACAAAAGATATACTTTGTCATTCTCCACCACCTCAATGCTATTCAGCGCTGGCCAGCCAGGCCCTCATCCTGGAGCCTGGCTGTTGGCACAGACTATTGCTCGCCATCTTCAACATGCCGGTACAACCGTTCGTAGATGACGTACCCCTGATAGACCCTTTGAAGATATGCACGGGACTGGTCGACGGTGATGACCTCCACAAAAAAGTCCAAATCGTCGCCGCCAGCCTCCAGCCAGCGACGCGTGTTGCCTGGCCCGCCGTTGTATGCGGCCAAGGCCACCAAGATCTGGTCATCAAACACATTCATCTGAACCGCCAGGTAATAGGCTCCGAACTGGACACTAATAAAGGGCCAGTAGAGATCCTCCGCGGTGAAACCCTCCACCCCCAGGTTGCGCGCGATCCCTTTTCCGGTAGCCGGCATCACCTGACCCATGCCCCGCGCCCCCGCAGAGGATGTGGCGGACGGCTCAAAAAGGCTCTCCTGCCGGATCAAGGATGCCAGGATCAGAGGGTCCAGATCCCGAACTTGGGCCTCGGTCGTAAGCAAATCGGTATAGGCAAGGGGATAGGCCAGACGCTGTACCTCCCTGGGCGCACTGTAAATGGAGCCGTGCGGCCATAGCAGCGCCATGCGGAGAGCAGAACGCGCAGCCAGTCCGTGGAATCCCTGCTGGCGCAGGAAGAAGGCCAGCTGGGCCAGTGACAGAGGATCGTCCCAAACCGACGCACGCGCTCGGTCAAACGCATCAACAGCCTCTTGCCGCAATCCGACGGCGAGCAGTGCTGGCCCCCGCTCCAGGTCGCGGCTACCGGCAAGAGGCACTGGTAATTCAAGCAGGTCTGTGCTAGCAGGTACCTGCGCCCACTCATTCAGCCAGGCCAACACTTCTTCCTGAGCCTCAGCCTCACTCCAGGAGACCGGCTGGAGCCCATCGGTGATGAAACGTGTCGACGACAGCGACTCCCCAGCGCGGATCTGATTCACGCGGAGGGCATAGTAAATATTCGGCGTCTCGGCGACGAGCTGGTCCCAGTAATCGCCATCCTTTGCGGATTGGGGTGTGACTCCCAGCTTACCTAGCCAGAAAAGGCTCTTGCCCCGGTAGGAAGACTCGGGATAGGTGTCAATCAAAAGCTGCCAGTCAGCCACTGCCTTTTCCAGGTCATCAACCTGGTAGTGAGCCAGCCCCGCCCGCCACAGGGCTTCTGCGGCCTCTTTGGATGTGGGAAAGCTCGCCTGCATATCCTCATAGAGTGCTGCGGAGCCAGCGTAGGCGCCTTCCCTATCACGGACCCCGGCCGCCTGCCAGAGTGCCTGAGGGGCCAACTCGTGAGCCGGAAGCCGTGCTGCCAGGTCCTGATAGGTCTTAACCGCCTGATTGCTGCGTCCCAGCCAGGCCTGTGTGGCGCCCTTCTCCATCCGGGCAGGGGCCTGCCAACTACTTCCAGGATAGTCAGCAATCAGGCGCCCTAGTGTCTCCAAGGCCGGACCTGCTTGGTCGATGGCGCGGTGCGCCTGCGCTTTGCGGTAGAGAGCTTCGTCGGCCTGTTCAGTAGGATCCGTGGCCAGGTACCGGTCAAAGGCACGAATGGCAGCGACAGTTGCGTCCGGGTGGTTTTCGCCAGCCCAATAACCCACGAGGCCCTGCTGAAACTCATCTACCTCAATGCCGGCGTCTGCCAACTCGATCAAAGAAAGATAGGCGGAATCCGCCTTCGGATAGTTGTGCACGGCACGGCGGTAGCGAGCATGAGCAGCCTCCGTCTGGCCGGCAGCAGCCAGGGCCTGCCCGGCCAGGTATTCGATGTTGGCCCGTTGGTAGTCAAAACGGGCCAGGGGAAGCATCACATCATACTCAGCCACGGCGGCCTCATGTTCCTCGAGGGCCAAGTAGCCAGCCGCGATCTTTTCCCGGAGGTCGAGTTGGACAGATCTGTCATTGGTCGCCGCCAGTCCTTGTTGGTAGGCATCAATGGCTGCCTCGAAATCTCCCCCGGCGCTGAGACAATCTCCGAGCCACCCCTGTACCAGGTCAGTCAAAACAGTATCGTCCGCCAGGTAGGCCCGGTAGTAGGGGATAGCCTGGGAACACTCGTCAACCGCATGGTGAGCACGGGCCATCATGAGCGTGGCCTGGGGCAGGCGGTGGTCATCTGGGTGATCAGCCATGAATACTTCCCAGGCTGCAGCAGCATCCGCATAGTCACGATTCAGCAAGTAACTCTCAGCCAATCGATAGCGTGCCTGCCTGATCTGCTCGGGCGTGGGGGAATCTTCCAGTAGGGCCAGGTAGGCAGAGATCGCCTTGTCATAGTTGCCGTTGAGCTGGTATCGCTGGGCCGCCTCCAGTTTTGCATCGGGTTGAGGGCTCGGCGTGGGGGTCACGGTCGGAGTAGATGTCCAAGATGGGCTGGCTGTGTCTGTCGGGAGCACAGTCGCAATCGGAGTAGATGTCCGAGTTGGGCTGGTTGTGTTTGTTAGAATCGGAGTCAGCATAGAGGTTGGAATAGATGTCTCACCAGTCGTTGCCATGGCATTGCGTGCTTGGGTGGTGGTTGGAGTCGGCAGGGCAGCCATCGCCGATGGGGTCGGTGTGGCTGCTGACGCCACTGTGGATGTTGGCGGGGCATCTATGCAGCTTACCAACAACACACAAGTTCCAAGCGCCATCAACAGGAGCACCTCTATTGACAGCTTGGGACGTTGTTGCATGGGCATATTATCTCCCTAAAGGCTAGCCTTGTCAATTCCTTCACCAGCCTGATCTTGGACCCCTTGGCGTTTTTTCGGCCGTACCCGGCCGGCCAGTTGTGATCCCGACCCAGGCCGCAAGTAGATGAGGCGCCGGCGCACCAGCCTACCCAATAGTCCCGTACTTTTTGACAAATGGGACCGAGTGTGCTACCATTCCGCCGTAGTAACTAACCTGGACGCTCATCCAGAGGGGTGGAGGGACCGGCCCTACGAAACCCCGGCAACCAGTTGCTCGCTCGACGCTGGGCGAGGATCGTGGTGCCAATTCCGGCAGAGTGCAACAGGCGGCCTGGGCCGCTGGTGTACTCCGAAAGATGAGAGGCGGCGAAACGCCAAGAGCTCTCATCGTGAGAGCCTTTTTTTGTGCAGTGAGGAGGGTACCTGTGCGCACCATTGAGTGGAATGATACCACGGACAGAGGCCGACCAACGGGTACCGTCAAGATGGTCGACCAACGCCTTCTGCCGCTAGAGTTCGTCGTGGTTGAGTTTGACGACTATCGGGATGTGGCAGTGGCAATCAAGGAGATGTACATCCGGGGCGCGCCAGCTATCGGCGCGGCCGCAGCCTTTGGCATGGCGCTGGCAGGTCAGCAGAGCAAAGCAGCCATGCCCGAGGACCTGATGATTGACCTCGACACGGCAGCTGGCGTCATCCGTGCTACTCGCCCCACGGCAGTGAACCTTTTCTGGGCAGTAGAACGCATGTTGCGGACAGCACAAGGCTCTACACAATCGGATGCAGCGGGCATAGTTCGGGAATTGATCGTTGAGGCCAAGCGTCTCGCTGACGAGGACGTGGACATCAACCGCCGGATGGGCGCTCACGGGGCAACCCTCGTCGAGGATGGGGCCGGCAGGGCCTGCAACATCTTGACCCACTGCAACGCCGGCGCCCTGGCCACGGTGGATTATGGCACCGCGCTGGCTGTCATCCGCGCCTCCCACGAGCAGGGCAAGAACATCCACGTGTGGGTCGATGAGACCAGACCTCGGCTGCAAGGTGCCCGGCTGACGTCGTGGGAATTGATGAACGAAGGCATACCCATGACCCTCATCGCCGACAACGTGGCCGGCCATCTGATGCGCACCGGCCAGGTGGACATCGTCTTTGTTGGCTCGGACCGGACGGCGGCCAACGGTGACGTGGCCAACAAAATCGGCACCTACAAGCTGGCGGTGCTGGCCAAGGAGAATGGCATACCCTTCTACGCTGTGGTGCCCACCTCCACAGTAGACTTGTCGGTGCCCGCCGGCGATGACATCCCCATCGAGGTGCGAGAGGATCGGGAGGTGACCCACGTTCGCGAATGCCAGGTCGCGCCCGACGGTGTGCAGGTCTTGAACGTAGCCTTTGACGTGACACCCCACCGCTACGTGACCGGTATCATTACCGAGAACGGAATTGCCTATCCTCCGTTCAAACGGAATCTGAAGAGCATGGTTGAAGCCCCTCCTGAGGCGCCTGTCGAGCGCATAGCTGACAGACCTGCCCAGAGGGGATCCCACGGGAGCTAACTGAAGGAGATGAGCAAGTTATTTGAGGCAGAACTTCGGTCACTTGCTGCGGGAAGCCTGCCTCACACCGACCCAGCGGTTGCCTGTCGACTCGCGTCGGACGCATTGGACATCCCAACATGGCCCCAACTGCCGCGGCGATCGTTCCTGGAGAACATGTATGTCCAGTACAGCGAGCGGTTTCCGGGCGTGGTCGTGAATGGGAGCCGGATCTATGTAGATCGAGCCCAGGATCTGGACCCCGCTCTAGAGGAGTTGTACATCGCCTACCTGATGAACGACCTGGAGTACGCGGCCATCAGCGCTGACCATGCCGCCGGTTTGCATTCGTTTCTCGAGCTGGATATTGATCAATTGAGGCCTTCCAAACCCGGCAGGGACAGACACGGGCTGGTCAAGGGGCAAGTGACCGGACCGGTGAGCTGGGGGCTGACAGTGGTGGATCAGAACCGGAAACCTGTGCTCTATGACGACGTTTTGGCCGAAGCTGTAGCCAATCATCTACGACTCAAGGCCACGTGGATGGAGCAGGAACTAAGCAAGGTATCCTCTCAGACCCTCATTTTCATGGACGAGCCCTATATGAGCAGTTTCGGCTCGGCATTCTTTTCTCTGAATCGGGAACAGGTCGTCGCCCTGCTGGAGGAGGTCTTTGCCGGGATTGAGGGTCTGAAGGGTGTACATTGCTGTGGCAACACCGACTGGTCGCTGCTGCTATCCACGAGCGTGGATATCCTCAACGTGGATGCCTACAGCTATGCTGAAGCCCTGGCGCTCTATCCTGACGATGTGGGCGCCTTCCTGGAGCGGGGCGGCACTATCGCTTGGGGCATCGTCCCATCCAGTGATCAGGCGCTGGACGAGACGGTGGGCAGCCTGGTGGATCGATTCCATCAAGCCCTTGGCCTCCTGACGGCCAAAGGATTGCATCAGGATGATCTGTTGGCCTCGGCCCTGATCATGCCCTCCTGTGGTTGTGGCTCGCTGGCAGTCGAGACAGCGGACCGGGTGCTTGAGTTGACTGTCGGAGTGGCGGAAGCACTGCAACAACGGTATGGATAACTTCAGCGGGACAAACCCTACACACACAGGGTCACGATGTTGTCTCCATAGGCATTTGGTCTGCACATAAAGGAAGAATGCGTGGTTACATGAGCATCATCATCACCGGTTCTGTTGCATACGATTATCTAATGTCCTTCCCCGGTCGCTTCAGTGAGCATATCTTGCCGGAGCAGATCCACCAGGTGAGCCTTAGCTTCCTGGTAGATTCGATGCACAAACGGCAGGGCGGCGTCGCTCCCAACATCGCCTACGGCTTGGCCCTGCTGGGCGAGCGCCCCACAGTGATGGCCACAGTCGGCCAGGACTTTGGTGAGTATCGCGCCTGGTTGGAGGCTGCTGGCGTGGACACGTCTGCCATTGTAGAAGTAGACGACGAGTTTACCTCTTCTTTCTTTGTCAATACTGATCTGGACAACAACCAGATCGCCAGCTTCTATATCGGCGCCATGGGCAAGGCTGACGCCTTGTCCTTCAATGACCTGGGTTCGGAAGCTATCGAGATCGCTATCATCTCGCCCAACGCCCCAGCGGCGATGGTCAAATACGCCCGCGAATGCCAGGAAAAGGAGATCCCCTACATCTATGATCCCAGCCAGCAGATCATCCGGCTAAGTGCCGAGGAACTACTGGAAGGTACACGCGGGGCGCGAATGCTCATCGTCAACGAGTACGAGTTCGGCATGATCAGGAACAAGACTAACCTGTCGGACGAGGGATTGCTCGCCCTACCTGATATGACCATCATCACCCAGGGTGAGGAAGGGTCGACTATCTATCTGGGCGACCGGACAATATCTATCCCCATAGCGCCGCCGGATCCCCTGGTCGAGCCAACCGGAGTCGGCGACGCCTACCGTGCTGGGATCATTACAGGCATACTGCACGGATTCTCCTGGGACACGACTGGCCGCATAGCCGCTTTGGCCGCCACCTACGTACTGGAGCAACAGGGCACACAGAATCACAGTTATTCGCTGGACGAGTTCGCGGCGCGCTACCGGAAGACTTTCGGCGACACACCTGAATTAGATGGCTTGAAGCGCCCCCGGAGCGGGTCAGCCAATTAGCGCGCAATTCAACAGATAAAAAAACCAATCTTAATCGAGGAGTAGAACCGTGACGAAAGAATATGATGTAAAAGACTTGGGTCTGGCCGATGCTGGCCAGCGCCGTGTCGAATGGGCCGAGCAGGAGATGCCGGTATTGCGCCTAATCCGCGAGCGGTTTGAGCGTGAGAAGCCTTTGGCAGGCATCCGCATCGCTGCCTGCCTACACGTGACCACTGAGACAGCCAACCTGATGCGCACCCTCAAGGCGGGCGGGGCCGATATTCGGCTGTGTGCCAGCAACCCTTTGAGCACACAGGACGCAGCAGCAGCAGCTCTGGTGGCCAAATACGACGTGCCGGTGTTTGCCATCAAGGGTGAGGACAACGAAACCTACTACCGCCATATCCACCAGTCCATTGAGCACAGACCTCAGTTGACAATGGACGACGGGGCCGACACCGTGGGACTACTGCACAAGGACCGTACCGACCTATTGGAAGATATTATCGGTGGTACCGAGGAGACGACGACCGGCGTCATCCGCCTGCGGGCCATGGCCGCCGATGGCGTGCTCCGCTACCCCATTGTGGCCGTCAACGACGCCACCACCAAACACTTTTTCGACAACCGCTATGGTACCGGCCAGAGCACCATCGATGGCATTCTCCGCGCTACCAACATTCTGCTGGCCGGCAGGACCGTTGTCGTGGGCGGCTACGGCTGGTGCAGCCGTGGCATTGCTATGCGGGCCGAGGGCATGGGCGCCAACGTGATTGTCACCGAGGTAGATCCCTTGCGCGCCCTGGAAGCGGTGATGGACGGCTACCGCGTAATGCCTATGCTGGAAGCGGCCAAGGTTGGCAATCTCTTTGTGACTTCTACAGGCGACAAGAACGTGGTCGATGGTCACCATTTTGAGGTGATGAAAGACGGCGCAATTGTGGCCAATTCGGGTCACTTTAACGTCGAGATCAACATCCCGGCGCTGAAAGATCTGGCGGTCTCTGTGCAAGAGCCGCGGCCTTTCATCGAGCAGTTCACCCTGGCCGATGGCCGCCGCATCTCACTTTTGGGTGACGGCCGCCTCATCAACCTCGCTGCTGCAGAGGGGCACCCATCTGCGGTCATGGACATGAGTTTCGCCAACCAAGCTCTGTGCGCTGAGTACATGGTCCAACATGCTGACGAGTTGGAGCCAACCGTCTACCCCGTGCCGGAGGAGATCGACAAGGACATTGCCCGCCTCAAGCTCGAGGCCATAGGCATTGAGATCGACGTCCTGACCCCCGAGCAAGCCGAATACCTGGCCTCGTGGCAGGAGGGGACATAGAGCCCGGGACAGAACCATGTTTCCCCACCTCCTGGCGGGGAAGCCGGGACAGCAGACCTACGAAAAGGAGCGTAAAGCTATGACCACGACCTTTATGACTTCACCAAAACACTTTTTCACCTCCGAATCGGTCACCGAGGGCCATCCGGACAAAATCTGCGACCAGATTTCGGATGCCGTGTTGGACGCAATGATCACCGACGATCCAGATGCTCGAGTGGCGTGCGAAACTGCCGTCACGACCGGCTTGGTGCTGGTCATGGGAGAGATCACCACCAGCACCTACGTCGACCTGAACACCTTGGTGCGCGACGTCGTGTTGGACATCGGCTACACCCGGGCCAAATTCGGCTTTGACGGCGAGACGTGCAGTGTACTGGTGTCCATCAAGGAACAGAGTGGCGACATTGCCCTGGGTGTCGACAAGGCGCTCGAGGCCAAGCGCGGGGAGATGGACGAGGAGGAGATCGAAGCCCTCGGCGCTGGCGATCAGGGCATGATGGTTGGTTTCGCCTGCACCGAGACGCCTGAGTTGATGCCCATGCCTATCATGTTTGCCCACAAGCTTTGCCGCAGGCTGACCCAGGTGAGGAAAGAGGGTGTCCTGCCTTACTTGCGGCCTGATGGCAAGAGCCAGGTGACGATCGAGTACGAGTACGGAAAGCCCAAACGCGTGGAGGCAGTCGTCATTTCGACCCAGCACTCGGCTGACGTGGAGCATGCCAAAATCCGCGACGATATCATCCAGCGGGTTATCAAGAACGTGGTACCCAATGGCATGATCGACAAAGACACCAGGATCTATGTCAATCCCACGGGCCGTTTTGTCGTCGGCGGTCCCAAGGGCGATGCTGGCGTCACAGGTCGCAAGATCATTGTGGACACCTACGGCGGTATGGCCAGCCACGGCGGGGGCGCCTTCTCGGGCAAGGATCCGACCAAGGTAGACCGCTCAGGAGCCTATTATGCCCGCTACGTGGCCAAAAATGTGGTAGCCGCCGGTCTGGCCGATCGTGTCGATCTGCAG
>Ga0209013_10000882_pt1 | contig 27694 bp, 24 predicted proteins | sample Cruoilmetagenom2_FD_187291 | JGI IMG/M metagenome (GOLD analysis project Ga0209013, IMG submission 187291) | Oil polluted marine microbial communities from Coal Oil Point, Santa Barbara, California, USA - Sample 2 (SPAdes) (version 2) | ecosystem: Environmental > Aquatic > Marine > Oil seeps ...
CGCCCACGATGCCCGCTTCGGAGATCGGCGTGGTGATCACCCGTTTCCCATAAACGCTGGACAAACCCTGGGAGACCTTAAAAGCGCCGCCGTACGGGTCCATGATATCCTCGCCAAGCAGGTAGACTCGCTCGTCTTCGGTGAAAGCGCTGTGCAGGGCGGTGTTGAGGGAGTTAAGGACGGTAGGCATGGGGGAAGTTTTTAGTTGTCAGTAGTAGCAGTTAGTAGCCAGTAGCCTGTAGTCGGTAGTCTGAAGTCAATATCAATTCTATGCTATAGAAAGTGGTAGTCTTGATATTCTTTCATTGCGGGATATTTGTGAGTGGATCGGGTAGTGGGTCGTTCAGCGCTCTCTGGAATGCCTGGTCGATGCGCGCATTAATTTCTGCTTCAACTTCTTCCCGCAGGTTGGGTGATAGGCGGGCAGCCTGGATGGAGAGAGGATCCCGTTTCTGCTTAAGCCTCTCGACGTCATCTACGGGGCGCGTGTCGTCGCCTTTGGAGTGCGGGCCGAAGCGGCAGGTGTGTAAAATCAGAGCGCGAGGGGTGGACGTTGTCCGCACTTCGCCGAGCAATTTTTCTGCGCCAACCTGTATCTCCAAAACGTCGCTGGTGTCCGTCTCAACAGCAGGGATTCCAAAAGCGGTAAAGCGAGCGGCGATATCACCAGCGACCGCCAGTTCCACGGGCGTGGTCTGGGCAATGCGGTTGTTCTCCAAAACATAAAGAATAGGCGCTCCCCACAGCGAGGCCATGTTCAGCCCCTCATAGACCACGCCTTCGCCTAAGGTGCCGTCCCCCAAAAAAGCGATCACCACGGATCCGCTCCCTTTATACTTCTCCGCCAGCGCCATGCCGGTCGCGACCGGCACGATCCCGCCCTGGACGCCGTTGGAGTAGAAGTTTTTCCACTGCAGGTGCTGCGAACCGCCGCGACCGCCGCACACGCCGGTCGCTTTACCCATCAGCTCAGCGAAAAGCGCGCGTTCGTCCCCGCCGTAAGCCAGGAAATGGCCGTGCCCGCGGTGGTTGCTGAAGACCACGTCCCCAGGCCCCAGGTGGGATAAAACGCCCACTGCGTTAGCCTCTTGCCCCAGATAGGTATGCGTAGTGCCGTAGAAGACGCCCATTGGAAAGTTTTCCAGAACGAGTTCTTCAAAGCGCCGGATACGGTAGAGGGCGGTGTATAGTTCGGTATCGTTCATTTTTCAGTATCGAATCCTAAAAAAGTATAGCATAAATCTAAAGAAAGACGGCGGTTGAAACCACTACAACGAGAGGCACGAAGTCGACCTTCGTTGACTCTTTAAGTGAAATCCGTTCATTTCCAAATCCGTTGTAGTATTATGACTGGAAATTTTCCATGACCCACGTTAGAATTATCATATGACGAACAAAAATATCATTTCTCCCTATTACCTGGATGAACACGTACCCGGTCTAGAAATATTGGCCAATGCGGGTTGGTTGTTCAACAAACCGAGCCTGCCCGATAGAGACACCCAGGGGCGCATGTCCATAATTCACCGGGGTATCACCCCTTTGGTCGAAGAAACGGTGCGGGATGGCGAACGGCCGGTGGTGATCTCTGGCGACTGCTGCATCACGACCGGCGTGCTGGCCGGGCTGCAGCGAGCCGGGATCGATCCGACCCTGGTGTGGTTCGACGCACACGGTGATTTCAACACCTGGGAGACCACGCCCAGCGGTTTCCTGGGCGGCATGCCGCTGGCCATGCTGGTCGGGCTGGGCGAGCAGCGGATGCCCCTGGCAGCCGGGCAGCGCAGCCTGCCGGAAGAGCAGGTCATCCTGACGGATGCGCGTGACCTGGACACGGGAGAAAAGACCCTGTTGGAGGCTTCAAAAGTACATCTCCTTAAGGATGTTTTTGACCTGCTAGAGTACCAGCTTCCTGATCGACCATTATATGTACATTTTGACACCGACGTGATCGACCCGGCCGATGCGCCAGCCATGAATTACCCTGCTCCAGGAGGACCGTCAGCATCCAAGTTGAAGGCAGTTTTCCAACACCTGGCGAATTCAGCCGACATTGTGGCGGTGTCCGTGTCATCCTGGAATCCAGAGTTGGATGATGATAACCGCACGCAGCAAATTTGCATGGACGCGCTAAAAAGTCTTATTGATGAATAAAGAAAGCGAAGTTTTCACCACGGAGACACCAAGTCACGAAGGAACACAAAGATTATTACGTTTTTTTTCTTAGTGCATCTTGGTGTCTTTGTTCCTTGGTGGTTAAATCGATTATGTCCCAATAATCATGGCACAAAATTTCACCAAGATTATTTAGGAGATAGGGTTTTATGGCGAGTGTGGAAGAGGTTATTAACGCTCTGGGTGCGAAAGCCAAATCAGGACAACTTGAGGGCATGGCGAGGTTTGGTATCACGGGGGACAGGCGTATGGGAGTCTCCGTGCCGGACATGCGGGTGATCGCCAAGGAATGTGGAAAAGACCACCAGTTAGCGCTGGACCTGTGGGAGACCGGCATACCCGAGGCGATGATCGTAGCCAGCATAGTGGATGTGCCGGATCAGGTCACCGAGGGGCAGATGGACGACTGGGTGACGGACTTCAACTCCTGGGATGTGTGCGACCAGGTGTGCGGAAACCTGTTCGACAAAACGCCCCTGGCATGGGATAAAATCCCTGAGTGGTCAAAGCGTGAGGCGGAGTTCGAGAAGCGCGCCGCCTACGCGTTGATCGCCACTCTGGCCTGGCACGACAAGGAGGCGACGGATGAAGACTTCGCCAGGCAAATGCCAATCATTAAAGCCGGAGCCGATGACGAGCGCAACTACGTCAAGAAGGGCGTGAGCTGGGCGCTGAGGAATATTGGCAAACGCAACCCAAACCTGAACAAAATCGCCATGGGTACGGCGGGTGAACTGCTGGCGATGGAATCAAAAACCGCACAATGGATCGCCAGGGACACCAAACGTGATATCACCAGCGAGGCGACACGCAGACGGTTTGAAAGACTGGCGAATAAATGAGGAGCTTATGAAACAATATATCATTACACCGGCCATGGGAAAACGTATTATAGGCATAGCTCTGACAAAGCATCCGGACATCCAGCGCGTGCTGGAGAGCGGAAATTTGGTGATCATCGGGGGTTCGACCAACGGTTACGTGGCGGAGGAGGTTCTCAAATCAATCGGACAGTCGGAGGGCTTTTCAAAAGTCGGCTTCCGGCGCGGCCTGGTGGCGCCAATGGGCTTTGATGTCCCGCAGATCGACTTTCCCGGAGATATTCTCATCCGTGACGGCGAATGGGTGAAGGGCAGGATGATATTTGATGTGGTAGACGAACTGGATGTCGGCGATATGGTAGTGAAAGGCGCCAACGCCTTCGATAGCCGCGGGCAAGCGGCAGTGCACATCGGCGGCAGCACGGGCGGCACGATCCTAGCTGCGCTGACCGCCATCATCGGCCGGCGAGTGGGGCTGCTGGTGCCGGTCGGACTGGAGAAACGGGTCTTCGAAGACGTGAACGTGATCGCGGCGCGATGCAACGCACCCGGCGCCTCGGGACCGCGTTTGATGCCGATGCCGGGTAAGACGTTTACCGAGATCGACGCCATCGAGCTGCTGACCGGCGCTGAAGCATTCCTGATCTCCGCCGGCGGTGTGTACGGCGCAGAAGGCTCTGTGCGCTTGGGCATCAGCGGTGACGAAGGGGAAATGGCAGCCGCCGGCGGGTTGATTGAATCCGTGGCGAACGAGCCGCCCTGTGAGGTATAGGTTCACCGCGAAGTGCGCGCAGTTCACGAAGGTTTCTTATTTATACACCCTCCCGCTCAAAGGTGATTTGCAATCACCTTATCTGTTGGTACTCCTGAAGAGCTGGCCTCAACTGCACTGCGGCGGGTGCATCCGTACGATTATTGCGCATTCTAAAGAATTCACCACCAAGGCACCAAGACACGAAGGAAGACAAAGTTTTTTTTATTTTCTCTTGGTGAATCTTGGTGTCTCCTTGCCTTAGTGATTTCCTGCTCTGAGGTGGATTGCATTAACTCTTTCCCCTGGTGCGCAGGATAGCAAATCATGCGCGAGCATACTATTACTACACCAAAAACAGCAGCGCCACACCGCTGAATGCCAGCAGCGTTCCGGCGACAGCCTGCCAGCTGAAGCGTTCGTCGAAAACGAAGTAGCTCACCGGCAGCAGGATCACCGGTGCCAGCGCCATTAACGTGCTGGCCACGCCAACTTCTGTTTTTTGAACCGCGATCAGCGAAAAGGTGACACCCAGAAAAGGGCCGACGAACGCCCCGGCTAATATAAAACGCAGCGAGCGTTTATGCCGGGACAACAACACGAAGGTAGGTTTGACCTGGCGGCGGAATGCAGCGATCAGCCACAACACAACGGCAGCCGCAAGCATGCGGATCAGCGTGGCCGATAAGGCGGAAAAATCCCCGTAAAGTCCCTGCTTGGCCGTCACCAGACCCAGCGCCTGGCCGGTGGCGCCAGCCAGCGCAAACAGCACACCGATTAAATATTTTCGGCGTCCGATCTGCTCGCTTTCCCTACCGTTGCTGTCAGCAACCACCCAGGCGATGCCGCCCATCGTCAGCAGGATGCCGGTAATCTGTCCCGCAGACAGACTCTCCCCCAAAAAGATCCAGGCAAAAACCGCCGCTATCACGGGCGCCAGAGCCATTAAAAGCATCGATAACCGCGGACCGACCATCACGAATGCCTGGAAGAGAAAGGCGTCCCCCAGCGCCAACCCGATCACGCCGGAAACACTCAACCAGAACAACCGGTCCGTTGAAATATCCGTCGGCAACGGCTGCTGTAATACAAGGTGAGCCAGCAGGAGCAGCAAAATAGCCAGTAAAACTCGAGTGCGGTTGAGTACCCCCGAACCGACTTTTCGTCCAGCCAGTGTAAAAAAGGTCGATGTGGCTGCCCACAGGAACGATGTGATCAGGGCGGCCAACTGCCCGGTGTAGGCAGCGATGAAGTCAATCATCGGCTATGAACTCAATCATTGGCAATAAAACCAACCGTCAGCATTGTATTCAATCATCAGGCGGCTCAGTTCGTTTCGTCCCCCGGTTCACTCCCCATAAATTCTTCGGCCGTTGCATGACCCGGCTGGCTGATGCCCTCACGTCCGACGACCGTCAGGAAGGTCAGCGCCAGGATCTTCACATCCAGCCGCAGCGACCAGTTATCCACGTACCACACGTCCAGGCGGAACTTGTCCTCCCAGGTCAGGATGTTGCGCCCGTTGACCTGCGCCCAGCCCGTAATCCCGGGCAGCACTTCGTGACGCCGGGCCTGCTCCATCGTATAACGGTCCAGGTAGCGCATCAGCAGCGGCCGGGGACCTACCAGGCTCATCTGCCCGCTCAGCACATGGAACAGCTCGGGCAGCTCATCCAGGCTGGATGCCCGCAGAAACATTCCCAGCCCCGTGATGCGCTGTTCATCCGGCAGCGGGCTACCATCCAAGTCGTAGGAGTCGACCATGGTGCGGAACTTTGTCACGTAGAATGGTTCGCCCCGATATCCCGGGCGGCGCTGGCGGAAGAAAATTGGCCGGCCGTGTTTTATCCACACCAACAGGCCGATAACACCCATCAGTGGTACGACAACGATCATCCCGACCAACGTCAAGAGCAGGTCGAAAATCCGCTTGGACAACGGGACGCCCCGGGGGAAGAAGCTCATTTCACCAATACCGGATCGTTCAACGTTTTGAGGATCGCCACCAGGGATTCCGCCCAGCCAGGGAGTTCACTGAACGGCATCCACAAGGCGGTCTTACCGATACGCACGGAGGGATCAAGATAAGGCAGCCTTTCAGGAACCTCGCCATCGGGATAACGCAGTACGAACTGCCCATTCTCTAAGGTCACGGAAGCCAGCCCGGCATTCTGGGCGTAAATCTTCACCCTGGCCTGGAAGAGCAGGTTGTGAACCAACTCCGGCAGAGGGCCAAAGCGGTCCTGCATTTCTTCTGCCAGCGCGTCCACGTCAACGATTTCCTGCATGCCTGCCAGGCGGCGGTAAAGTCCCAGGCGCGTGTTTTTGTCCGCGACGTAATCGGACGGGATACTGACTGCCTGGGGAAGCTCTATATTGATCATCGAAATCGGTTCGGTAGCCACCGCCAGTGCGGTCACCGATATTTCGGAACTCGGAACGGATCCATCTTTGCGCAAGCGGCGGACTGCGCCGGCCAGCAGGCGTGTGTAAAGGTGGAAACCGACCGCGGCGATGTGACCGTGCTGACGCGTCCCGAGAATGTCACCCGTGCCGCGTATTTCCAGGTCACGCATGGCGATCGAGAATCCCGCCCCAAGCTGGGTGTTCTCCGCGATGGTCTCAAGGCGCTGCCTGCCTTCCGGTGTGGGGCTTTTGCGCTTGTGGCGGAAGAAGTATGCGTAGGCGCGCTGGGCGCCGCGCCCCACCCTGCCGCGCAGCTGGTAGAGCTGCGCCAGCCCGAACATGTCAGCGCGGTCCACGATCAGCGTGTTGGCGCTGGGAATGTCCAATCCCGATTCGATGATCGAGGTGCTCAATAAAACGTCCACCTCCCCTCCGGAGAACTGCTCCATTCGCCGGGAGAGGTCTTTTTCCGACATCTGGCCGTGGGCGATGGTGATGCGCGCTCCCGGCACCAGTCTCCTCAGGTGGAAGGACATGGCCTCGATGGTCTGGACGCGGTTGTGAACGAAGAACACCTGGCCACCGCGTTCCAGCTCGCGCAGGATGGCCTGGCGCACCAGGCGCTTTGAATACGGGCCGATGTGGGTGGCGATGGGAAGCCGCTCTTCGGGAGGGGTGTTGATCGTGGAAATATCGCGCACCCCGCTGAGCGCCATGTAGAGCGTGCGCGGGATGGGCGTGGCGGTCAGGGTCAGCACATCGACCTCCGTGCGCATTTTCTTCAGCGTCTCTTTATGTGTCACTCCGAAGCGCTGCTCCTCGTCAATAATCAGCAGCCCCAGGTCCTTGAACTTAACGTCTGAAGAGAACAGGCGGTGGGTGCCGATCAAAATGTCCACCTGTCCAGCTCCAAGGCGCTTAATGATTGCCCGCTGCTGTTGAGGCGTACGAAAACGTGACAGCATTTCCACTTCGACAGGGAAGGCCGCCAGGCGTTCCACGAACGTGTGGTAATGCTGCTGTGCCAGAACAGTTGTAGGCACAAGCAGAGCTACCTGTCTGCTGTCGTTGACTGCCTTGAACGCCGCTCGCAGGGCGACCTCCGTCTTTCCGTACCCAACATCACCGCAGATCAGGCGGTCCATCGGCAGTTGGTTTTCCATGTCCTGTTTGACTTCCGCCAGCACGCGTTTCTGGTCATCGGTCTCGATGTATGGGAAACTGGCCTCCAGCTCCCCCTGCCAGACCGTGTCCGGGCTGAAGGCAAAGCCTTTTATCATGCTGCGTTGTGCATACAGGTCGAGCAGTTCCTGGGCCACGGCTACGACCGCTTCTCTGACGTGTGATTTGACGTTGCGCCATTCTGTACCGCCCAGCCGGCTCAGGCGCGGCTCCCTGTTATCAGGACCGACATAGCGCGTCAGCCTGTCAACCTGGTGGACGGGGACATACAATTCCGCCCCACCGGCGTACTCGAGGCGCAGGAATTCACGCTCCAACTGGTCGACGGTGCGCTGCACCAGGCCGGAAAACCGCCCAACGCCATAGTCCACGTGCACCACATAATCGCCAACCTGCAAATCGGAATACGCCGATTCTGGATCATCGACGACAGCCTGATAGCGATCGCTGCGCCGGTAGCGCGGCTGCGGTCTCCGCCAACCGAAGACCTCCCCGTCGGTCAGCAGGTGCAGCGGCTTGCGATCCGGGGGTGTAAACACCCAACCCTCGGTCAGGCTGCCTTCAATGAAAGCTGGAGCCGTACCATCGCTTACAACGCGGGTAACAGTGGGATTGAACTCCTCTTCCCACAGCGCCTTCAAGCGCGCAGCCTGCCTGGATACGATCACCAGCGCCTCTCCGGCCCGGTAGCAGTCCAGAAGATAGGACATGACCATTTTCAGACGCCCACCGAAACGCTCTTCGGGGGCAAAACGCTCTGCGAAGCGTGCGGCACCCTGCTGCGCCAGTTGAGCTTCTGTACCCTCTCCTTCAGCCACGGAGGGATATTCCTCGATGGCAGCCGAAACGGGACCTAATTCCAGGGTGTACCGCCGGCTGACAGAGTCCTGTATCTCGGACCAAGACATATAGGGGATGGGGAAATCGGGAGGCAGCGTGCCCTCTTTGATAAAGTCATCCCGCATCTTTACCGCCCCCTCCTCCACCTCCGCGGCAGTGCCCTCGATGGCCAGCTTGTTATCAAGCAGCACCAGGGATTGGCGAGGCAGGTAGTCCAACAGGCAGGCGGGTGATTTATGGAATTCGGGGATATGAAACTCAAAAAATTCTTCCTGCGAAGCATCACGCCGGGAAGCCGTGTGAGGTGCGATCTCCTGGTCACTGGGGGTTAATAATTCCCGCGCCGGGGTGATCAGCACTCGCATCGACACGTTATCACGGCTGCCATCGTCGGCGGTTGGTCTGGTGGTGCGCTGGGTGGCCGGATCGAAATATCTCAAGGTGTCGATCTCGTCCCCGAACAGCTCGATGCGAACAGGCAGCGCCTCGGCAGGGGGCCATAAATCCAGAATACCGCCGCGCCTGGCGAACTCACCCGGCGCGATGACCGTATTGACGGGCTCGTACCCCATCGTTACCCACTCACGAAGCAGTTGTTCGACGTTGACATCCTGCCCCGTGCGCAGCGTGCGGGTGGCGCCTAAAAATTCGGCCCGCGGCAGCGTGCGCGTCATGAGCGCGCGCGCCGGCGCTACGATCATGGGCGGTCTCTCCGGGCGCGGTACGCCCGGAATGTGGTACGCGGCCAGGGTCGTGAACACCAGCATTCGGTCACGCCGGGTGCCTTCCCCCCAGGCGGCACGCTCGTAGAACAGCGGGGTCGGCTCGGGGAAGAGGAAGTGAGACGCATCGGGCGCCCACAACTTCAGCTCTTCCGTTAATGTCAGCGCATGGTCCGCCCGGTCAGTCACCAACAGTATGGGCCAGCCAAGTTCATTATATAAGGAGCACACGACCGGCAGCCTGGCCGAGCGCCGCAAACCTAAGCGCTCGACAGCGAGATCACCACGGATTGCACCGAGGATTTCGTCGGAAGATTCCGAGATTGTATTTATTACCGCGTCTAGCTGCATACCCACAAACCCTTGATTTTTTACCATCATGTCAATTCGGGATAAGGGTGGTTGCCCAATCGAATTGGGCATTTCCTACCATGCGACGGCCAGGAGGCGTGCTTCCCAAAAGACCCTCTATCCCGTATTCAGCTTGCCAAAGCTAAAGGTCTTCGATGCTCCCGTTGTACCGGTTCATGGCCGCATCAACACCCTCTAAAACAAAAGCCAGCACCGCATCCACGGCCCAGTCTAAAACTTCTGACTGAATCTCACGCTCAGCCTGGGTGAAATCCCGCAGTACGTAGTTGGCGGCGGCCTTACGGCCGGGTGGACGCCCGATGCCCAGGCGCAAGCGGGAAAACTCCTGCGAACCCAGATTCTTTATGATGGATGCCAAACCTTTATGCCCGCCTGCCCCACCTTCAGGGCGCAAACGCAGCGTGCCCAGATCCAGATCTACCTCGTCATATGCAACGAGGAGATTGGCCAGCGGCACTTTGTAATATCTCAATAATGAGCCCACCGCCCCCCCCGAGCTGTTCATGAAGGTTTGGGGTTTAGCCAGGATCAACCTTTTCTCTCGATATTTGGTCCTGGTCACCAGGGCTTTCAATTCCATGCGCGTAAAATCGACCTCCAGGCGTCCCGCCAGCCTATCCATAAGCATAAAACCCACGTTGTGGCGGGTGTTTTTATACTGGCGGCCCGGATTACCGAGCCCGGCGATCAAATACGTGCCCTGGTCTTCGTCCATACCACCAAACAGGTCTCTAAAGAAGCGCATCATGATATTCGGATCACGCAGAACAGCCCAAAAAACAGCGCGATCGACAATCCTTTAGTATAACGTGAAATGGGGAGGAGGGGAACGGTTTTGTATTAACGTGTGATGGATTATCGAAAAATTGACAGTCGCGCTCACCTGCGCTATACTGGGCGGGTTGAATATTTTTAGGAAGAATGGAGGAAAATAGAGAGAATTATGACTTCAGAGAAGAAAAATCGCCGCTGGGTGGTGATCGTCGCCATAGTGGCGGTGGTTTTATTATGTATTACCGCTGCTGCTACTTACTGGTCGGTCGGTTCGGCGCCGCGCTGCGAGCTTCCCGCTCAAGGCCAGGCCGAACCTGGGTTTTCTGCTCGCAGGATCGTGTCCGGTGGGATCCAGCGCTGCTACTTCCTCTATACCCCGCCCGATTACAATCCCAACACGCCAGCGCCCCTGGTGGTCAGCTTCCACGGCTTCCTGTCCAACCCCAACAGCCACGCCATGATCAGCGGCTGGCACAAACTGGCCAAAGAGGAGGGCTTCCTGGTGGTGTACCCTCAGGGTATGGGTTTCCCCAAGCGTTGGGACGCCGGTGTCACCTGGGGCGATACCGATGTCGACGATGTCCTGTTCTTTGAGGATATCCTCGACGATGTATCCGGCGTTGCAGCGGTGGATCCGGACCGCGTGTACGTGAACGGCTTTTCCAACGGCGGGGGGATGACGGTGCGCCTGGGCTGCGACGCTGCGGATAAAATTGCCGCCATCGGCTCGGTCGCCGGCGCGGTGGTCGATATGGACAACTGCGAACCATCTCGCCCCTTGCCGGCAATGGCCTTCCACGGCACGTCAGACCCGGTGGTGGACTATGACGGCATGGGGATGCAGTACCGCCTGCTGCGCTGGGGGGCAGGCGTGACGAACGCCCCCATATACTTCATTGGAGCCGAGGAATGGACCGCCATGTGGGCGGTTTTCAACGGCTGCGCCCACCCTCCGGAGACCATCCCGGCGCGGGGCGATGTGAGCGGCATGCGCTATACGGATTGTGACGAGGACGCCGACGTGATCCTGTACACGGTTGACGGCGGAGGCCACACCTGGCCGGGCGGTATGCCGCTGGTCGTTACCGGAAAAACAACCAATGATATCAGCGCCACTGAGGAGATGTGGAAATTTTTCCAGAACTACACGCTGGATGGAAAAAATTAAGCAGGAGAAGATATTGAAGATAGTGTTTCGTTCGGGTAGCAGACCAATCGAATTGGTCGTCATTGGATTGGAAAATGCCCAATTATGTAATCTTTTCCGGTGATGCAGATTTCGCAGTAGGCTAATATGATTTTTCAACACCAAGTTTTTTAATTGTTTTTCTTAGTGTCCTTGGTGCCTTGGTGGTAGACGTAAATTGAGGTACATAACATTTGGCTAAACAACATCTTTCCTACATCGATACGGCGCTGCTGCGTCTTGAGGACCCAAGCAACCCGATGATGATTACGGGCACCATGGTCTTTAAGGACCCCGTAGATCATGAACGCCTGAAGGCGACCGTTGCTTGCCGCATGCTGGGTATCAAGCGATTCCAGCAGAAAGTCGCCTGGCCCCGCTCGATCGTGGGCAACCCTTATTGGGTGGACGACACCACCTTTAACATCGACTATCATGTGCAGCGAGCCATCCTGCCGCCGCCGGGCGACCAGGCCGTGCTGCAGGATGTCGTCAGCCTGCTGGCAAGCACACCCCTCGATTTAGATAAGCCACCCTGGCAGTTCTACCTGGTCGAGGAATACGGTGAAGGCAGCGCCTTGATCGGCCGCATCCACCACAGCATCGGCGACGGGATGGCGCTTGTACATGTGATGCTTTCGCTCACCGACTCAGACCCGGATGCCCCTTTATCGGACGGTGAACCGGAGATTCAGGCCAGCCATTCCCAGGAACCACTGGACGCCTTTTTCCAGCCGGCTATAAAAAGTTACAATTCGACAAGACGCAAAGTCAATACAAGGTTGGGGAAAGTTTTCGGACTGCTTAATGATCCCGCCAGAAGGCGTGAACTCAGAAGAAACGGCAGAGCTGCTGCGATTGAATTATCAAAGATTATCCTGGATGGACCGGACCCCAACACAGCGTTTACAGGGAAACTGGGCACTCATAAACGGGGCGCCTGGTCCGGTCCTGTCTCACTCGATGATGTCAAACTCATCCGCCGCAGGTTGGGGGGTACGGTCAATGATGTACTATTGACGGCCATGGCCGGGGGTCTGCGGCGCTACCTAGATGAGCGCGGCGAAGACGTAGATGATTTAAGCATTCGGGCAGCAGTGCCGGTCAACTTGAGACCGGCTGGCAAGGAGTATAAATTGGGCAACCGCATGGGCGCGGTCTTTTTATCCTTGCCCATCTCGATCGAAGATCCCGTAGAGCGCCTGCACCAGCTTGAAACCCGGATGAAAGGCCACAAGCGTTCTATGATGGCGCCGATGATGTTCGCTGTATTAAATGGGCTGGGCGCTGCTCCGGAGGGGTTCGCCAATAACGTTATCAACAGCTTCGGCAACCGGGCGAGTCTGGTGATGACCAACGTGAAAGGACCGCAGCAGCGGCTTTACATGGCAAGTTCACCCCTGGAGGCTATGATGTTCTGGGTGCCCAGCACAGGCCCCCTGGGCGTCGGGGTCAGCATCCTCAGCTATGTCGGGGAGGTGCGCCTGGGCGTCATTACGGACGTGAACCTGGTCCCAGATCCGGCGGCGATCATCAATGATTTCCATGATGAGTTCCAGTCACTACTCGCTGCGGCTCAGGACGTCGAAGAGAAGGTTTCGTTTAAAGATTTATCGGACCAGGTGGACGATGCACTACAAAAGCTCGATGAGGTGCTGGAGGATGATTCAGCGGAACAGGGGAATACGACTGAAGAATAGCGTTATACGTAAAGAGTAATGAGTAAAACGAATCTGTTCTAACTAACTGTGCTTCTTTTCTCCAGGTGACGCAATCTATGGTAAACTCAACAATATACATCAATTATGGATGAATATTGGGATTTCAATCAACTGCAACGGATAAACGCACTAAGCGCAATCCCCGTGGGGAGGTCGCCGGATCATCGGCCCTCCCCACGACCATTTAATGGGGAGGGGATATGGGTTAAAGGATAAGGGATAGGGCTGCAGAACACAACCCTATCCCCTACCCCCTACACTCTACTCCCTGCTTTTCTGGAGGTACGTATGGAGACTAAATATATCTTCCTGACCGGTGGTGTTGTCAGTTCGGTCGGCAAAGGTGTGACCGCGGCCGCGCTCGGCCGGCTGCTCAAGGAGCGCGGCTTCAGCGTGGCGGTACAAAAACTGGACCCCTACATCAACGTGGACCCCGGGACGATGAGCCCATACCAGCACGGTGAAGTCTATGTGCTGGACGATGGCGCAGAGACCGACCTGGACCTGGGACATTACGAGCGCTTTATCGATATCAGCCTCAACCGCGTGTGTAATGTGACCACCGGGCAGGTGTACGCTGAGGTGATCAGCAAGGAACGGCGCGGGGACTACCTGGGAGGCACGATCCAGGTGATCCCACACATCACCAACGAGATCAAACAGCGCATCGGGCTGGTGCCCAAGACCACCGGCGCGGAGATCGTGCTGGTCGAAATCGGCGGCACGGTGGGCGATATCGAGTCGCTGCCGTTCCTGGAAGCCCTACGCCAGATGCGCACCGACGTGGGGCGGGAGAACAGCCTCTATATCCACGTCACCTGGCTGCCGCACATCGGCGCCACCGGTGAGTTGAAGACCAAGCCTACCCAGCACTCCGTACGTGAGCTGCGCTCCATCGGTATCTCGCCGGACGTGATCGTGGCTCGCTCGGACCACCCGATCACTGAAGACCTGCTTGAAAAGATCTCCCTGTTCTGCGATGTGGAGAAGCGCGCCGTGGTGCCAATGGTCACGACGACCGAACTCTACGAAATCCCGCTCAGGGTGGAAGCCACCGGCCTGGCAGGTTTTGTGCTTGAGCGTTTGGAACTTGAAGCTCGCCAGGAGCCGGACTGGACGGAGTGGGAGCACCTTGTTAGCGAGATTCGGCGCGATAAACCAGCAGTCAAGATCGCCCTGGTCGGTAAATACGTCGAACTGCGCGACGCGTATATGAGCGTGCGTGAGGCGCTTATCCACGCTGCGCTTTCACTGGGCGTGGAGGTCGACATCAGCTGGATCCTCTCATCGGACCTGACCAAGGAGCGCGGCTGGAAAGCGGTGTACGAAGCGGATGGTGTCATCGTGCCTGGCGGGTTCGGCGAGCGCGGCATTGAGGGCAAGATAATGGCCATCCGCTACGCTCGAGAGAAAAAAATCCCCTACTTGGGCCTGTGCCTGGGAATGCAGTTGATGGTGATCGAACTCGCCCGCCAGGTCTACGGAGACGACCAGGCGAACTCAACGGAATTCGACCAATCCACCCCGCACCCCGTGATCGACCTGATGCCGGACCAGCGCGCCATCGCCGATATGGGCGGCACCATGCGCCTGGGGCTGTATCCCTGCCACCTGCAGCCTGGCACGAAAGCCGGTTCCGCCTACCAGACGGACGTGGTCGAAGAGCGGCACCGCCACCGCTTCGAGCTGAACAACGCCTACCGGGACATGCTCAGCGAAGCCGGCATGATCTTCTCCGGTCTCTCCCCGGACCACCGCTTGGTGGAAATTGCCGAGATCGCCGACCACCCCTACATGGTAGCCACCCAGTTCCACCCCGAGTTCCTATCTCGTCCCAACCGTCCGCACCCGCTGTTTGTGGGCTTTTTGAAGGCGGTTAAGGCGCAGGCAGGGATGGATTCGGAATCTGTAGATGGCCCTGGTTCAATATCTGAAGTTATGATTGAAGCATCAACCTGATTGATCAGAGCCACCCTGCAGGGATTCTATTTTAGTTGTCAGCAACATTAAAAAAAGGAGGGATATTGCTCATGTTATTATTATTACCATCGTTCTTTTCACCCTCGGAAATTTTATTATAGGTGCATGAGAATTTCTTTCACCACTAAGGCGCAAAGACACAAAGAAACACCAAGTCTTAATTATTTCTTCGTGTTCTTTGTGTCGTAGATGCTTGGTGGTAGAAATGGCATGCTTTACATTCAACATCAAGATCATATTGAGGCGAATAATGTGTCTTTATGCCTTCATGTTATTCATAGATTCGTAATTGTGTGATGCTGGCAAGATTTTCTTCGCCAGCATCCAACAAACTTTCGATGTGACGAGGAAACCGACACATTCTCTCTGACGTATATCCTAAGGAAACAAAACCATCGAACCACCAGAATCACAGATCACCCAGGTCGCGCTCGACATATGCCGCATCCATACCGGGTCTGACATCGGACTGACTTTAGCCGAAAAAGTCATCCCCGATGACTGGGGGCGAAGCCTGGTTTGGCGCTACCGTGTAGGAAATGCCCCCGCTGGTTTCCCGCAAACGTTGATCGTCAAGACCTCCAAGATTGGCAGCGGACACATCTTTACTGAATGGGCAAGCCTCCAGTTCCTCAACCAGTTTGAATCTCTGGGCGCGCTTGTCCTGGTACTCTATGGCGGTGATAAGGAGCTTGAGCTCCTGGTTCTCGAAGATCTCGGCGCTGTGCGAGGCCAACACGACCTCGGCAGTATTCTGGAAGGTGAAGACCATTCACCCTTTTCCCGCTTTTTACTCAAGATGAGCAACCTCTATTTAAATATACTTAATCTTTACACCTTACGGGTTCATTTGTAATTTTAAGCTAACCAATTACCCCAGGATAATCAAACAACCGACATCGACCAATACAGCGCAACGAAGGTTATGGCCAAGAGAAGACAAGCAGCCGGATCGTATACCGGACACGCTACAACAAGTTCATCGTCCTCAAATCACGCTCCAGACGCCCGGTTGACTCGAAGTGGATGGCCCTAAAACCCAACCGGTCCGCAGCCTCGATGTTAGGTTCGGAGTCGTCGATAAACACGCACTCGTCCGCGCTGCGGTTGATGCGCTCTAAGAACACTTCGTAAATACGCGGGTCTGGTTTCAGGAGCTTCACTTCGCCTGAAACTACGATCTCGTCAAAACAATCGAAGAACGCATAATTGGGACGTGTAAGCTGAAACTTTTCTTCAGACCAGTTGCTAAGTCCGTATAATGGACGGCCGGACTCTTTCAAAGAGTAGAGCAGGTCCACGGTCGGCTGGATCGGACCTAGAATCGATTCATCCCATTGATCATCGTAGGCTTTGATCAGGCGTTCATGGTGAGGAAACTGCTTTGATAACTCGGCCACTGCCACATCGAACGGGCGTCCTTTATCCTGTTCCAGGTTCCATTCCGTGAAACCAATTTCCTCGAGGAAATCCTCCATGGCAGCATGGTCCCCGTCGAAGTATTTCCGATACAGGCGGCGCGGGTCCCAGTCGATTAGCACCCCACCGAAATCAAACACGATAGCTTTGTAAAGTGATGACATACCCGGTTAATTATCTCTCTTGTTCAAACATGAACCTGCCAATCCTAACCGCGGTAAAGGCTCAATCCTAGTTATACCTACTTACCACCAAGGCTCCAAATCACCAAGAAACACTAAGAAAATTTTTAAAAACCTTGGTGTTCCTTTGTGTCTTCGTGTCTTTGTGGTAATAGCGTGGCACACAAATCAAATAAGAAATTTCAGATGGTAAAAAAACCATTATTTAGTTACTGCACAAGCCTGGCGTTCAACTTGATCTCCGGTCCCGCCAGCGCCTTGGACACCGGGCATTTTTCCTTTGCAGATTGTGCGTGTTCCAAAAATGCCGCCTGGTCGATTTCCGGAACTTGAGCATCGGTGTCCAGTTCGATCAACGTAATGGTAGGACCTTCCTCCAGGTGAACAGTCGCCGTAGTTTGGATGCTTATGGGCGTGTACCCCGCGTTGGTGAGCAGCGCGGATAAAAACATCGAGTAACAACCCGCATGCGCCGCGCCGATCAATTCCTCCGGATTCGTGCCGGGTCCCGTTTCAAAACGCGAAGCGTAGGTAAACGGTCCATCATAAGCGCCGCTGCCCACTTTCATCGTGCCTGAGCCCTCTTTTAATGTTCCATTCCATACTGCAGATGATGAACGTTCTGTCATTGTTTCCTCTTTTTTAGTGTTCAGATTATTATTTTTTCCAGACCAGTAGTCAACTGCGTCGTATTGTACTTGATTATTTATAGAAAAACTATAAATTAGGATTTACGCAGTTTAGGAATGTTGGTGGTGTGGTGGGGCGGCTTTGCCGCCCCACCACACCACCGAAGCCTACCCAACTGCGTAACTTCTATAAATAATACATATACATTTCGACGTGATGCGTCACCACTAAATACGCACTATTTGTTGGACAATATTCCTCAACCGGGCGAAATCGATTATACTTGCCAATTGTGAAAAGTCGTACATAACCAACCCCCCAGATGGTTGATCATGGATCAATATTGGAACGTTCACATGGATCGACGCGGGAGGTTTAATCAAACCGAGGTGAAAATTATGGAACAAATCATTGAAGATATCGTTGGTCGTGAAATCCTGGACTCGCGCGGCAACCCCACTGTAGAAGTGGAGGTGACCTTGTTCAGCGGCCACACCGGTCGCGCGGCCGTACCATCGGGCGCCTCGACCGGCGTGCACGAGGCGCTGGAGATGCGCGATGGCGATAAAGAGCGCTACCTGGGGAAAGGCGTACGGCAGGCGGTGGAGAACGTCAACAAGGAAATCGCCGAGGAGATGGTCGGCTGGGATGCCACCGAACAAAAGGCTATCGATGAGGCGTTGATCGAATTGGATGGCACACCCAACAAATCCCGCCTGGGCGCCAACGCCATCCTGGGCACCAGCCTGGCGGTCGTAAAAGCGGCTGCCAACCTGCTCAACCTGCCTCTCTACCGCTACATCGGCGGCGTATACGCACACGTGCTGCCGGTACCCATGTTGAACATCCTCAACGGCGGCGCCCACACCGGATGGCAATCCACGGATGCCCAAGAATTTATGGTCATGCCCCTGGGCGCAGAGAACTTCGCAGAGGGCCTGCGCTGGGGAGCGGAGATCTATCACGAGCTAAAATCGGTGCTCAAAGCGCGCGGCTATACAACCCTGGTCGGTGATGAGGGCGGCTACGCCCCGGCCTTGAAAGCCAACGCCGAAGCCGTGGAAGTGATCCTGGAAGCGATCGAAAAAGCCGGTTATAAAGCCGGGGAGCAGGTCGCCATCGCTCTCGATCCGGCTGCCTCAGAGTTCTACGAAGAGGAAAACAAAGTATACAACCTGCGTAAAGAGGGACGCAAGCTGAACAGCGAAGAGATGATCGATTTTTGGAAGTCATGGGTGGACCAGTACCCCATCGTATCCATTGAAGACGGCCTGGCGCAGGACGACTGGGCCGGCTGGGAGCTGATGGTCCAGGAACTGGGTGACAGGCTGCAGATCGTGGGCGACGACCTGCTGGTTACCAACCCGGAGCGCGTTCGCCGCGCAATCAAGGACAAGGCCTCCAACGCGCTGTTAGTCAAGCTCAACCAGATTGGCTCCCTGACCGAAACTATCGAAGCTGTGGAACTCTGCCAGCGTGCAGGATGGCGGGCCGTCACCTCCCACAGATCGGGAGAGACGGAAGACAGCACCATCTCCGACCTGGCTGTAGCTCTCAACATGGGGCAGATCAAGACCGGCGCACCAGCCCGCTCGGACCGGGTGGCCAAATACAACCAACTGCTGCGTATCGAAGCCGAACTGGGCGATACGGCCTCGTATGCTGGTTGGAGTGCGCTAAAACGATAGTTCTGCGGAAGCGAGTAACAAGTTAAGTGATGGGGCTGTCCTCAATGATTGTCACCCTGAGCGAAACGAAGGGTCTCCTCGACAATGATGGAGATTCTTCACTCCGTTCAGAATGACATTTCAAGGTTTGAAAACAGCTCCACCAATTGCACATCATTATTAACGTGAGTACAGGATATAACGTTTTTGGGGTAGCAGGCCAATCGAATTGGTCGTTGCAAGAGCGGAATTGCCCAATTCGATTGGGCATCTACCCTTATCCCGAGCTGATGTTAAATAATAAAGGCAGGGAGTGAGATGAAAGAGGGAACCTCTACGTACCGTATCATGGATCTCGAAGAGACGGAACGTCCCCGCGAGCGCCTGGCCAGGCTTGGTCCCGATGTCCTCAGCCATGCTGAGCTGCTGGCGATTTTGTTACGGGTGGGAACAAAAGGGGAAAACGCGGTCCAGATGGGGCACCGGTTGCTAAAGGAATTCGGAGGTTTGACCGGCTTGCACCGAGCATCTTACGAAGAAGTGTGCGACCAGCACGGCATCGGACCCGCAAAAGCCGCCCAAATTAAAGCCGCCATCGAACTGGGCCGCCGGTTGACCGAGGAGTCTCCCGAGGAGCGCCCAGCGATCAACAACCCGGGTGATGCCGCTGCACTTTTACAGTACGAGATGGGCGTCCTTGAACAGGAGGAACTGCGCGTCCTGCTGCTCGATACACGCAACCGGGTCATGAAGTCAAAGACTGTCTACCGCGGTTCTTTAAATTCTTCGCAGGTGCGGGTGGGCGAACTCTTTAAAGATGCCATCCGGGGTAATGCGGCATCCATCATTGTGGTCCACAACCACCCCAGCGGTGATCCATCGCCCAGCCCGGATGACATTGCAATCACGCGCGCATTGGTGCAGGCCGGGGAACTTTTGGACATCGAAGTGCTCGATCACCTGATCATTGGAAGTGGTCGCTACGTGTCGCTCAAAGAACGCGGTTTGGGCTTTGGCGTTTGAGTTAAATTCTGCAAGCGGGGTTCCAGTTAGCCGAATGTATATTTCACCTGAAAATCTTTGAACTTGCCGGTCGCCTGCGTCCAGGTTGTTTCAACACCGGTCACATTGGAGGCGGTGGGTCCCCGCTGAAGAGCGGTGAGCAATTGATTCAATTTTTCACGATCACCCTCTGCTAATACTTCCACAGTGTTATCCCAACGGTTGCGCACAAAACCAGTAAGCCCTAAATCATTCGCCTTGCGCTGTACGAAGGCTCGATAACCGACACCCTGGACGCGCCCCTCTACGATGGCGAGCAGGCTGGATTTTTTATCTTCACTCATTTATTCTCTCCCTTTTATTTCTTCTTGCGTAAAATTACAATTGTGAGTGTGAGCGGTATGGCGAGTATAACACCCAAAAGGAGCAGCCAGGGAAGCAAATTTATCAGAGGGTCGCTGGAGGTTTCACTCCCAAAGACATGATCTCGCCATTCTTGTTCCAGGTCATTTAAGCTGTATCCCAGAGCAGCTTCGGCTGCATACTGGCAGCCCTCCCCGTCCGCATAACTATCCACCAGGGCAGCCAGGCCCGAAGAGCCAAATCGTTGGTACAGAAAGCCGGTAAAGGAGCCAGATTGCGCGTACGCCAGGAGCTCATTGGATGCATCATCCGGAAAACTCCGGCACAAGGCGTCCAATGGAATCAGACTTTTTGATTCGAACGCCTGATTTATTAAGACTTCGTAATCCGGGTTTGGGTGAAATTCGGCCAGCGTAGCCATCCCCTCTACCAGCCAGATGGGAAGATTTTCATAGCCTTGACCGGCAGCTTGGTAGAGCATGATATGCGTCAGTTCATGGGGGATACGCTGCTCGATTAATAATCCGGACTGAGGCGTATCCGGCAAGGCAGCCACAATCACGCCCGACTGCGGTAGTGAATGGCCGGCGACGCTTTTACTGCTATGCGCATTAAATACTGCGGCCAGGGTATCGAGATCGGGATAAACGTAGATATCGATCCGCTGTGAGGTCTTTAAGGCCAGGTGGTCATCAATTTCAACCAGGCTTTTCCTGGCAACACCCAAAATCTCCAGAGCGTGCTCCAAATCGTCCGAGTACCAATAAACCCGTATTGGACCGTCCTGCAGCTGCTGCCAATCACGTTGGTTGTCAGCTAACAGGAATTCCTTTGGAGGCGAGGTTATTTTTTCGCCGCTGTCGAGGGTGATCTCTGCCCAATATTCAATCTGAGAAAATGGCGGGAGCGGAAGATCGACCAGGTTGTGCTCGTAAATCATTTGGGTGCGGTTTTTATCCCGTGATCCTTCCCGCATGTCGCCATACAACGTATTCTCACTGCCCGGACTGCGGTAATAAATCAGCGCCTCCTGAACTCTTTCCCCGGAGTGAACCGTAACCTGGAATATTATCCGTTCGCCGAAGATATAATCAATGAAAACGCGCAAATTTTGCGGCGGAGTTTGTGACTGAGCGCGTGTTGGATATATCGAGAACATCGAAAATATCAATCCCAACAAGATGATTAATCTAATACGCACCTCAGGCTCCCAGGAATGCCATCAATGGAGTCAACGTGAACATACTCAACAAAGTTGTGACGAACACAACAGAAGTCACGAATCGTGGATGGACATCATATTCTGTGGCAATCACGGTTGTCAATACCGCGGTCGGCATGGCGGCTTCCAGGACACCGGCCTGTAGAAACGGACCGCTGATGTTCAGCAGGGCGCTCAACCCCAATGCAATTGCAGGACTCACCAACAACCGCATACCGCTTGACAAAGCGAGCGGCAGGATATTTCCAACCCAGCTGACAGAGTAAAGCTGTAATCCGAGCAAAACCAGCATCCCAGGGATGGCGGCGTCGCCCAGCAGACCGGTCGTGCGCTCCAGGGGCAGCGGCAGCTGCCAGCCGGTATACATGAATAGAAATGCGAGCAGCATGGCGTAAATTGCCGGTACCTTGGCCAGGTTCAATAAGGACTGAGTGAAACTGGCTTTGCCCATTGAGGCGATAAAAACGCCTATGGTATAAGCCAGGATGGCATTGGTGACAAAGAATACGCTGGCAAAAGCCAGCGCATCATCGCCAAAACCAAAATTGACCACGGCCAATCCAAAATTTCCCGCGTTCACAAACATGCTGGTGATGACCACGGCTGCCAGAGTGCGCCGGCCCAACCGCAATAATCGACCGACCACCCAGGCAATCACGCCCACCAGGATAATCACGACAGTTGCAAAAGCTCCCATTTTCAGGATATCGCCGTTGCTCAGTTCGCTCTGTGTGAGCAGCGTAAATATCAGGCAGGGGCTGAATATATAGAAAGTAACCCTCGAAAGCCCTCGAGGGTCAACTTGTAAATACCTGGCTGCTAAGTAACCTGACCCAACCGCCAGCAAGACCGGCACCAGATTGTTCAGGAAAAGATCGATCAATCCCGCCCGTCCTCGTCTTCAATTTGATTTAAACGATCACTATCCGTTTCCTCATCCCCGGCAACTTCCAGGAGGGGTAAAGTATCTAATCCGGCCCAGAACTCCAAATAATCCAGCGCTTCATTGATCCTTTCCAATTCGCTGGTTTCCTCCGTCCGCTCGTACATTTCTTCCAGGATCTCGTGAACGCCTTCTCCACCGATCTGAGAAATCGCAAAGATAGCGCTGATCCGCACGTCGTCATCCGGATCGTCCAGCAGTTCAACCACGGTCGGGAGGCTCTTTTGGATTTCCAATTCACCGGCCGCACGTGCGGCTGCCGATCTTATCTGCGGGAATTTACTGTCCAACACGGCAAGGATATTTCCAGCCCATTTTTCATTGGCGGAATGACCCATGGCCTTCACCGCACAGACAATCCACTCCGGATCATCTGATTCATAGGCATTTTCGATAACCGATCCGATGTCAACGCTGCTGGAATAACCAAGCGCTTCAATCGCTCGCTGGCGTTCAACAGGTGTCTCGCCGTTTTTTATTGTCTGAAGTAAGTTGTCTTCAACCTTGCGCTGAAGTCTCCCAGGGACCCTGTCCAACTCACCGTTCAGCACAAAACGACCCAGGGCAGATGCCGCAACAGCACGCACATCAGGATCCTGATCAGAACCCAGCAGATTGATAAAAATGGGCGCCAGATCGCGGTCGTCAAACTCACACAGTGTTAGAACAGCCAGGGTACGCACCCCGGGATCGCGGTCCTGAAGAGCGAAGCGGCCGAAAGCTTCGAAGGAGAGCAGCGTGTCTCTTACACCCAGCTCTTCGATATCTTCCATCAAGGCCTGCCTGCGCCAGGTTGGAATATCGGACCAGCTGGCTTCCAATAATTCCAGTTCTTCGGACTGAATATCAGAAAAACTATGCAAATAGCGCGCATGAAACGGCGTATCCGTATCGAGCAGAGCCTTTATTATTTGTGTAAACGGTATCGGGCCATCGGATGTCATACGGTTAACTCAAACATTACTGTGGTAATTTAAGCGGGTTAATCCAATCCTGGATGTTGATCCAGATCATCAAGGCGATCAAAACGATGAAGCCGACCAGGTGGATCATGTTCTCGTATTGGGCCGGGATACGACGCCGCAGGAAGATTTCGGGCAATATCAAAGCAATCCGCCCGCCATCGAGAGCGGGAATGGGCAGTAAGTTGAGAATGCCCAACGAGATGGAAATCATCATGAAGAACCACAAACGGCTGGGGATCTGGCGGTAGATCTCAAACATGCCGCGGTAGCCCACGAGGCGCCCCTCTTCGGCGCTCACTTCCCCACGCACCATCTGCACGGGCAGAGTTACCAGGGCGTGAACGATTCTGGAAAACTCCTCCGAGCCATCGGTCACGGCTGTGACCAATCCGACGGGTTGGGTCTCGTTATCGAGTATCACGCCAATCGCGCCGTCTCCAGGCGGAGGTTCTGCCCTGGGTACAATGGTCACGGTGTAGGTTTCACCCTCACGCTGCATAACGAAGGTGGTGGGCCGTTCTACATTCTCCCGGATCACATCCTGAGCGGTTTGAATATAGTCAATCTCGGCATCATTAATGGTGATGAAATAATCACCCGGCAGCAAACCTGCACTCTCAGCTGGCGAACTGTCGGAAACCGCATTGACCAGAACACCATTTGGTACGGGCTCACCCCAGCTGTAAACCAGAAAGATCCCCAGTATGAGACCGATGAGGATGTTGGTCATCGGACCGGCGAGCAAAACCGTCAGGCGCACCCACGGACTGGCAGCCGCCATCCCGCCCTCCACATCGGGATCGCTCTCCCCTTTCAGGCGCACAAAGCCGCCCAGCGGGATCCAGTTCAGCGTGAAATCCGTGCCACCGGCCCTGAAAAGTTTCACGATGCGGGGTGGAAAACCGAGGCCAAATTCTTCCACCTCCACCTTCAACAGGCGCGCGGCAACGAAATGCCCCAACTCGTGCATAAATATCAGGATCGCGATGCCTAATATGAAGGTCAGCAGTTGACCAGAAAATAAAACGTCCATGTTTACCTGTAATTTTTGTGCCTTACTCGATTTGGGTTCTTTAGGTTTTGCCGTTTCCAAAGACCCTCGATTTGATTATATCCTGTCGTGGGGGAATAGGGTAGCCATGGGAAGGGGGGTAGGAATGGTTCTAACGGTATATTAACGCAGAAAAAGCAGGGGGTAGGAGGTAGAGCGTAGGGGGTAAAAACAGGGGATAAGGGGGAAGGAACCGCGAATTAACGCTAATTGACGCGAACTTATTGCAGGGGATAGGGGGATTAGGGGGTTGGGAGGAGGTGGGCGGGACCGCCGGGACGGGCGGTAATGACTTCCAGTACACCCGGTATTTGGTGCAGCCTGGCTTGAACTGCGTCTGAACTTTCTGCCAACACGATCACGTGCACGTTGGGACCGGCATCAATGGTGTAGCAGACCGGAAGCCCCTCCCCGCGCCAGGCGGTGACTTCACGCATGATGGCGAGCGTGGCCGGGTTCCAGTACATCACCGACGGTTCCGAGGTCATGATCACGGCGTGCATCATGTTGCTGTCAAGCTCCATGATCTCGGCCAGGTCCTCGAAATCACAGTCCAGGATCGCGCGGCGGCATATATCCAAGCGCCGGGGGGCGTCATCGACACGCGCGCGCTGCAGCGGGCTGGTGTGAGCCATGGTGTGGCCCTCCGTCGAGCCCACACGCTTGTGCTCGCGGTCCACAATCGCCACGTTGTCCACCAGGTCCCAATGATCCGGCGGGGCCAGCGAGAAAGCGTGTGAGTCCTCCTCGCACCCGGCCACCTGCCATTCGACGAAGCCGCCCGGAACCGAGCGGCAGGCCGAACCCGACCCGAGACGCGCCAGCCGCGACAGTTCGATCTCGGGCAGGTCAAGACCGGCTGCCCGGGTGGCTGCCAACGCAAGCGCAGCGAAAGCCGAGGCCGAGGAAGCAATGCCCACCCCCATGGGGAAATTGTTCTCGCTCACTACTTTTGCATAAGCGTCAATCCCCGCCAAACGGCGCACGACGTCCAAAAAATGGCCCACGCGTGCGAGCGCTGCCCCCGGCGCCGGCTCTCCCTGCAACTTTAGCTCATCGTCCGCCAGGCTTTCATCAAACATGACCGTGGTGCGTGACTCCAATCCCGCCAGGTTCATGGAAATCGAGCCGTTGGCCGGGACCCGAGACTCGGGGTCGCAGTTGCCCCAGTACTTGATAAAGGCGATGTTGGGGTGTGCGAAGGCGGCTGCTGAGAGATCAGGCATTTGAGGTTGTCCAGTTCTTAATCTTCTATTGGAAGTGTACCATGAACATCAAGCAGGTTCAGAATTCTTCGCTTCTTGTTAGCACAAAGTTGTTGAGTCCCCCTTGTCCACAGTTAAAATGTCCCCTTCCGGTGGAGGTGAAAACCAAAACGAGGCCACTCGAAGGGAAAGGATAAAGTGAGCGAACTACTAACGATGAGCAAAAAAGAACTAAGCAGACTGGGAGTAATGATACGGTTGGAAGAAAAAAGATAATCACCCCGTAGTATTATAGAAAAGACCCGAAAAACGCTTCGGGTCTTTTATGCATCTAATCCCCTCTTTCACGGTTATGCTTGTCCATCAATTAGCGAAGTAATTTCAGCTAGAAGTACAAATTACATTCAATCGGATACCAGAGCGGAATGGGAGTTTCTTTCAGCTCGTCGAATTAAAAATAACCTAACTCAATAATTCAGGTGAACATAAATTGTTCACAAGTGCATATTGTTAACTAAAATCCCTTAGCATTTGTGGATAAACAACAAAAGGTCTGTTCAATCAGCTCTTTTTGATTTTTGTGAACTCATTGGTTATTTTGTCTATTTGCGTGGTTCTCGTTTGCAATCGATGGGGTAAGCTGCCCAGCCTGGTTAGACTTGGAACCATTGAAAACTCTGAACTCAATTATCTCAAAACGCGCCTCTTACCAACCGCCAAAGGCGGGTCTGCTTAACGCGGGGTTGGGCGGCTTCTCAATGTTATCAAAACCTGCTCATGATATTTCACCTTTCCTAATTTGACCACTCAAATATTCTTTTGGTACCTATAATATCGCTTTGACGTAATGATCTTCAACATCTCCATTCTTACTTTCGTTTAGCAAAGAACTTAATTCACCTATATGATAAAGACTGTGTCGCAATAGGAAGATTACTACACCCAATTTCGTCTCTCCTGCCCACTCAAATGACTTGTTTTCAGCGCAAAATTCCATTTCATCTAACCACTTCTCAGTTTTCTTCCTAAACTCTCTAATACTAATCATAATATCATTCTGACTTGGCAAATCTTCTTCTGGCGCGTTCTCTGAATTGTTGTTGAAGGGTTTTCCTGATGCAAAATATATCTCGGACTGATCTTCCAGGTAATATTTGACCGCTTTCAGAATATGAAACGATAAACGTGCTGGAGTGGTTGTACCGCGACCAGTAAACATCCAAGCACTACTATCAAAATCATTTACCAATCTCTTAAATACATTCCAAGTATGTTCATATTGCTTCAGAAATTCGGTTTTTATCATTTATATTCTCTTTTTCGCCATTTTCATTTCTATGCTTCAATGTGATATTTGATTCGTTTTAGCCGCCTAACGGGTTGCGTTACCGGCTCGTGGGTGGGTATTGATTTTGCTCATTAGAGTGGTAAATACTCAAAATCGCGCCACTTCCCCACGCTGCCTAGCAGTGGTCATGGTTTATGCTAGGTTAAGTTACTTTTCAGCCACATTTTAATAACACTTCGTTAGCAAACTCTCTTGCCCTAAGTAGGTCTTTCTCGTCAGGATGATTTTTTATTTCACTCTCGTACTCTTCCCATTCTTCTTCATCTATAATGATCTCTTTGTGAATGAAATCCGCAATTGGCGGGATGGGAACCCCTTTACAATGATAGTAGCCCAATAACTTTATGTCTTTTTCATCACTCACTCTAGCAAATGTCTTCACGCATTTCCCGGCCCACCTTTCATACAGTTCTTTTTGGCGGCCTCCACCTTCCCCCGTATATGTTGCATGGGTCACAAATCCCGCCATTTTGAACCCTGACGAAGGTGATATTTCTTCCATGAATTCTATTACTGGTTCCGCCACATCGGAATCGTGACAGGCTGAACCGATAAAGACCAACTCATAATTGCTCAGAACTTCCGGGTGTAAGTTTTCGATTTCTTCAATATCTACTTCATGGTTCTGGGCCATTACTTCATCACAAATGCTTCTAGCAACCTTTTCAGTATTGTTACTTTGGGTGAAATATGTTATCAAGATTCTCATTTCCAAACTCCTGGAGTTTTACTTGTCATTCACTCGGCTTTTCTAGCAACCCAATGTG
>Ga0209013_10000883_pt1 | contig 27668 bp, 23 predicted proteins | sample Cruoilmetagenom2_FD_187291 | JGI IMG/M metagenome (GOLD analysis project Ga0209013, IMG submission 187291) | Oil polluted marine microbial communities from Coal Oil Point, Santa Barbara, California, USA - Sample 2 (SPAdes) (version 2) | ecosystem: Environmental > Aquatic > Marine > Oil seeps ...
TCGACGAAGATCAGGGCAACGTCACCCTCGTTTTCGAGGCGGACAGATTCGGTCAGAGCAGTCATCGCGACAGTCAAGCAGTCCGACCTCCCAACCTTCGATTCCGCCCGGGCGCCCGAACCCGAAATCTTGCGCGGATCGAACGCTGGGCGTTCGATCCGCGCAAGATTTCGGAATAGCTGCCTCGCGACCGCCGAAAAATGTCGCGAATCGGACGCTAGGCGTTCGATCCGCGCAAGATTTTGGACGTTGGGGGTCGGGTCGTTCGGGCATTATGGGGCGATGGAGTTCAACACGATCATCGAGCCGTTCCGAATTCACTCCGTGGAGCCGCTGTTGATGACGACCCCGGAGCGGCGTCGTGAGGCACTGAACACCGCCGGGAACAATCTTTTTTCACTGCGGGCGGTAGATGTGCTGATCGACTTGCTCACCGATTCGGGTACCGGGGCGATGTCAAGTGATCAGTGGGCGGCGATGCAGCGCGGCGATGAGAGCTATGCGGGCTCACCATCGTGGTTTCGCTTCCTCGAGAGCGTGCAAGATCTCTTCCCGTTCGAGCACGTCATTCCCACGCATCAGGGCAGGGCCGCTGAGAGAATCCTGTTCACCGTGATCGGTGGTGACGGCAAAATCGTGCCCAACAACACACATTTCGATACGACGCGCGCCAACGTCGAATACACAGGTGCCAGCGCTGTCGATCTCGTGATCTCGGAAGGCCGCGACGCGCAGTCGACGCACCCCTTCAAGGGCAACATGGACCTGGATGCGCTCGACGCGCTCTTGATCGAGCACGGGCCTGATGTGGTTCCCGTCGTATTCGTCACGATCACGAACAACTCAGGCGGCGGGCAGCCGGTCTCTCTGGAGAACCTGCGGGGAGTCCGTGCCATCTGCGATCGCCACGGCATCCCGTTTTTCCTCGATGCGTGTCGATTTGCCGAAAATGCCTGGTTCATCAAGCAACGAGAGCCAGGTCAGGGCGATCGGGAAGTGCGCGACATAGTGCGCGAGATGGCCTCACTGGCCGACGGCATGACGATGAGCGCGAAGAAGGACCCGCTCGGAAATATCGGTGGCTGGTTGGCTATGAACGACAATGAGTTGGCCGAAGAGTGCCGCACTCTGCTGATTCTGACCGAAGGATTCCCGACGTACGGCGGACTCGCCGGGCGCGATCTTGATGCGCTCGCGCAGGGCCTTCGTGAGGCTGTGCAACACGACTATCTCAGCTATCGCATTCGGTCGACCGCTTATCTCGGAGAAGCGCTGGCCAATTCTGGTGTCCCTGTCGTCCAACCAATTGGCGGACACGCGGTGTACATCGATGCCGCCGCTTTGCTACCCCACATCCCGTCGTTGGAGTATCCCGGCCAGGCTCTTGCCATCGCTCTGTACGACGCGGGTGGGATCAGGGCATGCGAGATCGGCTCGGTCATGTTCGGACTCCAACCCGATGGGACCGAGGTTCCAGCGGCGATGGAACTCGTTCGCCTTGCCATCCCGCGTCGCACCTATACGCAGAGTCATATCGACTATGTGATCGAGGTCTGCGCATCGGTTGCCGAGCGCGCGGACCAACTTCGCGGCTATCGAATAACGAGCGACAAACGTCCGATGCGTCACTTCACCGCATCGTTCGAACAGATCGGCGTCTGAGGTTTGCGCCGATCTTGCCGATCGGTTCGCTGTCAGATCGGGGCCGCTACTTCCGTGCGGTGGAAGTCGGCCAGTTCGCGGAGCCATCGGACAGCGGGGCCGTGGTGCGCGGGTCCGTGCATCAACGCGAGTGTGGTTGGTTCGAGTGCGGCGAGTGCTTCAAGTGTGGAACTGGTGTTGGGAGCGCCACTCGTGTAGCCGAACTGTTGCTCTGCTTCGATGGTGGCGTCCATCGGCGAGTTCGAGCTACTTGTTGGCCCGTCGCCGGTTTGGGTGAATAGATCACCACAGAGCAGCGTCGAGGTCGACTCTTCGAAGAACAGGCCGGCTTCCCATCCGTGAGGCACGTGGGGGGTCGCGATGTAGCGAAGTTCCTTCCCGCCCAGGTCGAGTACCTGCCCATCTTCGAGCGTGACCGGGGAGCGGTCGGCGAGGTCGTTGACTGACACCATGCACCCCACCGCACCGAAGGCAACCTGAGAGTTGGGGGCGGCTTTGAGCCACTCGTTCATTGCCCCACACTCGTCGGCTTCGACGTGTCCGAAGCTGAGCCAGCGCAACTGATCGAGTGGTAGGACACGCTCAACAGCGTCCTTCACCGATGGAAACATTGCGCGCGTACCGAGGTGGAACAGCAGTGGCTCATCGCCGACAACCAGGATCTGATTGAAGGACATGCCCACATCGGGCATGAAGGTCGCGATGCGATAGATCCCGTCGTTGATTTCGTCGATTGTCGTGTTCATGGCTTTCTCCTGCGTTTGGTCGGGTAGTTCGGGTACTTCAGGTTCAGAAGGGAGGTTTCAGAAGGGAACGATCGTGGTCATCAATCCGGTCGCGTCTTTATCGTCGCGGCCGGCCAGTATTCGGCAGAACTCGATCGCATCGAGGGTGATGTGCTCCGACTCGGGGGAAGTCGGGTCCTGAGAGAACGTGCCACCGGCCGGACCACCGAGTTCGAGCGTGAAGGGGCGGCCGTGCCGGCGGGCCCACTCGGCCACCACATCTGCGACGATTCGTCCATCGTGGTCCTGGCTGAGTTCCATTGGTTTACCGGTGGCGCGGGCGGTGTCGATCCGGTGCATCCACAAGTCGCGGAGGTAGATGGTGTCGATCAGGTATCCCATCGTCCAGGTTTCGTGCACGGGTCCGTCGATCGACATCTTGGCGTGGTTGCGCACTAGTGATGGTGTGCGCTTACGGCCTCGGACGGTCTTGGGCGCAGTGGTCTCCAACTTCGCCACGATCTGGGTGGGGCTCAGGTCCTCGCGCTTTCGGATTTGCACGTCTGACAAGGCCGCTTCGAGGGGCCCGCCATGCTTCTTGCGGTGGGAGAACGCGGCGCGCATCTGGCCTACGTTCTCGATCATTGAGGCACCGCCTTCGCATGCGCCTAGTACGTGCAGATACATCCGACGAAGGTCCCACTCTGGGCAGTCGGTCTGGGCTGTCCAGTCATTCTCATCGAGTGATCTCAACATCGTGATCGTCTGGTCGAGTTCTTGTGCCTGGAGATCCATCGCCTCGGCGTGGTCGATCGGCTCGATTGTTGGGACTTTGATGGTGATCATCAGCGGTTCCTTTTCTGAGGTGATGCCTTGTGGTCGGGTACGAGTTCGTTGAGCAACATGGATGTGGCCTGGTCGATGAGTAACTCCCACCTGTCGCCGTCCGGGTCATTCGAAAGCTGTTGTGCGACGAGGCCAGCCATGACTCCGGTGACGAGATCGAGTTCCGACCCCGTCAGGCCGAGGCGTTGGAGCGGTTCTAGAGCCACGTCGTACGCCCGCTGAGCGACTGAGAAGCTCTCCTCCGACGGGACAAAATCTGGGATCGTTCGTTGAAAGAGCAGCTGGTACCGCACTGGATCGCTGGTGCAGAAGTGAAAGAAGCGACGCATCAGCGCAGCGACCAGTTCGACCCGATCGCCATTCTCAGAGTCGATGCTCGATGACTGCATGGCCTCGATCAGTGAGTGGTTCCCCTCGCAGAACATGGCGTCGTAGATCTCGTGCTTCGACGCGAAATAGGAATAGAGCGACTGCGCTTTCATCCCGACTTTGGTGCCGAGCTCACGCATGGAGAAGTTGCCCAGGCCGTTCTCCCGGCTCAATTCCCATGCTGCAGTGACGATCTCAGCCATCGTGTCGTGTCGGCGTAAGGTAATCCTGGTACTGTTCGTAGTTCCTGACATTGTCAGGCAACTATGACATGCGGGACCACCCGAGTCAAGAGGGGGCTGAGAACTTCTTCGCCGGCCTCGGTCGCACCGGACCGATGGCCCGCGACCTCGAGCGGTGCTCTCGCCCGAACGGCTTTGTACGCGTGCACTTCCTGGCCAGTGGATTCCGAGATGACCACCGTCGGCCATGTTCGGGACTTTCGTCTCTACGCCGCTGATCGTGCACCGGGCACAATTGGCGTTGGTCAATCAGCCGCCGAGTCTGAACTCGACGGTTGTCCGTATTCGACTGAAGAACTCGGAAGAGGGATATGCATCGCCGCAGGCAACGAGGTGGAGAGCGGTTGAAATCCACCCTTCTACCGGTAGGTCTTGTTGTGATGAGCGTGTTTGTCGCCGTCGCGACCGGGACCTCATCGTCATCGATCGGAGCTCAAGACGCTTCTGGCGCTGATCTGTACGAGTCCAATTGCGCTGGATGTCACCAGACCAACGGAGAAGGCATCCCTGGCACGTTCCCACCTCTCGCGGGCAACGAGGCTGCGACGGATTCAGAGTACGTCGCTGTCGTGATCACGGACGGAAAGACCGGCGCGATCGAGGTTCTTGGGGAGACCTACGACTCAGCCATGCCGGCGGTTGCGGGCCTTTCCGACAGCGACCTCGACGCCATCGTCGGGCACGTTGTCGAGCTCGCCGGAGGCGAGAGCGAACCTGGCGACCCTGACACCCCGGTTGCTCCGGTCGAACCGCCAGAGGCGGGGGACATTGACGATGGTCATGATCTTTTCATCGGCCAGGACCGATTCGATGATGGAGGAACGGCCTGCGCTTCTTGTCATACCGCTGGCGAGGTCGGCAACCTCGGTGGGTCCGGCCTTGGCCCAGATCTCACCGATGTATACGAGCTGTTGGGTGGTCAGGCAGGCCTGAGCGCGTGGCTCGCCAATCCGCCGTCACCGACGATGACGCCGATCTTCTCCGATCGACCGCTGACCGATGAGGAAATTGCCGATCTGGTTGCCTTCCTCGCCGATGCGCCCAATCAGGACCGTCCGTCGGACGACGTCGACTGGCTGATAATCGCCGGGCTCGCCGGGCTTGTTGTGCTGATCGGCGGCATGGCCATTGCCTGGCGCGGACCGCGCCGAACTTATGTGGAAACGTTGAGGAGTAAGCGATGAGCCGATGGAGCCGCGAGACGGTCAATCCAGGCACCAGAAAGTGGGAGGAGTTCTATCGGAACCGCTTCCAACACGACAAGCGTGTGCGTACGACGCATGGCGTCAACTGCACCGGCAGTTGTTCGTGGGAGGTCTTCGTCAAGGACGGGATCGTCACATGGGAACTCCAAGCCACCGACTATCCCGAACTCGAAGAGGGCCTGCCTCCGTACGAGCCCCGCGGCTGCCAGCGAGGCATCTCGTACTCCTGGTACCTATACGCACCGACCCGGGTGAAGTACCCCTACGCCCGCGGCGTCCTGATCGACATGTATCGGTCGGCCAAAGAGGAATATCTGGGCGACACGGTCGCCGCGTGGGCAAGCATCCAGGAAACACCTGAGTGGCGCCAGCGTTACCAGGAAGCACGCGGGAAGGGCGGCTTCCGACGGATCAGTTGGGACGAAGCGCTCGAGATGTGCGCTGCCTCGACCATCTACACGATTCAGAAGCACGGCCCCGACCGCGTCGCTGGTTTCTCACCGATTCCGGCGATGTCGCAGGTCAGCTACGCAGCCGGCAGCCGGTTCATGTCGCTGATCGGCGGAGTCGTGATGAGCTTCTACGACTGGTACTGCGACCTGCCACCGGCGTCCCCTGAGGTCTGGGGTGAGCAGACCGATGTCCACGAGTCGGCCGATTGGTTCAATGCTCGATTCATCGCTGTGATGGGCGCCAACCTCAACATGACGCGTACCCCTGACGCCCACTTCATCTCCGAAGTGCGTCACGCTGGGGCGAAGCTCGCTGTCTTCAGCCCTGACTTCTCCCAGGTCTCGAAATTCGCCGACTGGTGGATCCCGTCACATCCAGGTCAAGACACGGCCTTCTGGCTGGCAGTGAACCATGTCCTGCTCACCGAGTTCTATCGCGATCGCAAGGTCGACTACTTCCAGGACTACTCAAAGCAGTACACCGACCTGCCAATGCTCATCGAGATCAAAGACGGTCAAGCGGGACAGTATCTCCGGGCCGGTCGCCTGCCCCGCTACGAGCACTGTGAGAACGGTGAGTGGAGAATGCTCATGTGGGATGCGGAGGCCAACGAGCCGCGCATGCCCAATGGCAGCGTCGGCGACCGGTGGGCCACCGAAGAGAAGGGCAAGTGGAACCTCGAATTGTTCGACAGCGTTCTCGGCGAGGCAATCGCACCCGAATTGAGCTTCATCGACGGTGGTGACGGATCGACCGAAGTCGAGCTCGACTTCTTCGGCAGCGAGGGCACGATCACACGGTCCGTTCCGACACGAACAATCCAGACCAGCGACGGCCCGGTCACTGTGACCACGGTCTTCGACCTGCTGAATGCGCGCTTCGGCGTCGACCGGGGCCTCAAAGGTTTCGATGCTTCGTCCTACGATGACACTGACGTGCCCTACACGCCGGCCTGGCAGGAGGAGTACACCGGAATCCACCGCGACACGGTGATCAAGTACGCCCGTGAGTGGGGACGCAATGGCGAACTCACCAACGGCAAGAACATGATCATCATCGGCGCCGGCGCCAACCACTGGTACCACAACAACCTCTTGTACCGGTCCGGCATCACGGCGTTGATGCTGACGGGATCTGTTGGTGTCAATGGCGGTGGGCTCGCCCACTACGTGGGCCAGGAGAAGCTGGTCTGTCACGCCTCGTGGGGTGCCATCGCGATGGGAGCGGACTGGGGTATGGCGCCTCGCCAGCAGAACACTCCGTCGTTTCACTATGTGCATTCCGATCAGTGGCGCTACGAGCGGGGCTATCGAGAGTACGACTCGCTGCCCGACAACTTCTCCGACCGATACGCGCACACGATTGATCAGCAGGCCCGTGCTGTCAGGCAGGGCTGGCTGCCCTTCTTCCCGCAGTTCAAGGAGAACCCGATCGACGTCGTGCGCAAGGCCAAGTCGCGAGGGGCAGAGACAGACGACGAGATCACTCAGAACATCGTCGAGCGCCTGAAGTCGGGTGACCTCGAGTTCTCGATCGATGACCCCGACGCTCCTGAGAATTGGCCACGCACATGGTTCATCTGGCGCGGTAATGCGATCGGAACCTCGGCAAAGGGTCATGAGTTCTTCATGCGGCACTACTTGGGTACCAAGTCGACAGCCATCGCAGCCGAGCCCGAAGATCTTGGAGTTGCCGAGGTCAAGGTGCGCCCCGATGCCCCGATCGGCAAGATGGATCTGGTTGTCGACCTCAACTTCCGAATGGACACGACGGCGCTGTACTCCGACATCGTTTTGCCGGCCGCCACTTGGTACGAGAAGGACGACATCAACTCGACCGACATGCACTCCTTTATCAACCCGATGCAGGAAGCGGTCTCGCCGGCGTGGGAATCGAAGCCCGACTGGGACATCTTCACGGCACTCGCCAAGAAGGTGTCGGAGATGGCCGGCGGACGACTCCCATCAGAAGTCGTCGATGTCATCATGCAGCCTCTGTCGCACGACACTCCAGACGAGATCGCGCAACCGAAGGTCGGCGATTGGCGGGCAGGTGAGGTCGAGGCCATACCGGGCAAGACGATGCCGAAATTCAAGATGGTCAAGCGCAACTACGCCAAGCTGTACGAACGCATGACCTCGCTGGGCGAGGGTGTCCGCAACAATGGCGTCGGCGCCCACGGGCTGCGGGTCGCAGTTGAGGAGTTCTACGACGAGCTGGCTCGCAAGCAACCCGACGAGCGCACTCGCGACACAGATGGCGCTCTGCGTCCTGCGATGGTCAGGGGGCGCGAGGTTGCCGAGGCGATTCTCGCGCTGGATCCCGCGAGCAATGGCGAGTTGGCGCACAGGGCATTCGAGGCCGAAGAAGCCAAGACAGGTCTGGAGCTGACTCATCTGGCTGCGGGCCAGCGAGACACACGGATCAGTTTTGCTGATCTCATCTCGCAACCTCGACGGGTGCTCACCACTCCGACGTGGAGCGGGATCATCAGAAAGGGCCGTCCATACAGCCCCTTCACGCTCAACGTCGAAGAGTTGGTGCCGTGGCGAACATTGACGGGGCGCCAACACTTCTACCTCGATCATGAGCAGTACATCGACTGGGGCGAGTCGCTTCCTGTGTACAAGCCTCGCCCGGATCACACGATGTTGTCGGAGACCGAGCAGTCACTCCTCGAGGATCAAGACGGCCGGATGATGAACTACATCACGCCGCACGGCAAATGGTCGATCCACTCGACCTACTCCGAGAACGAGCGGATGATGACGCTGTCACGCGGCGGGTATCCGATCTGGCTCAACGCGAAAGACGCGGCTGCCCTGGGCATCGCGGACAACGACTGGGTCGAGCTGTACAACGACAATGGCATCTACGTCCAGCGCTGCACTACATCGTCTCGGATCCCGACCGGCACTGTGTTCGTCTACCACGCAACTGAACGAACGGTCGGCATCCCCGTCACACGGCGCGAAGGGAAACGAGCGGGAATGAACAACTCGCTCACGCGAGCTCGACTGAAGCCGGTTTTGATGACTGGTGGGTACGCGCAGTTCACGTACGCCTTCAACTATTGGGGCCCGACCGGCGTCAACCGTGACACGTTCGTGTACGTGCGACGCATATCTACACCTGACTACAAGGAGGCGGGACAATGAGAGTCCGAGCTCAGATGAGCATGCTGTTCCACCTCGACAAGTGCATTGGTTGTCACACCTGTTCAGTCGCCTGCAAGAACCTGTGGACCGATCGTGACGGCGCCGAGTACATGTGGTGGAACAATGTCGAGACCCGACCGGGCACTGGGTATCCCACCGGATGGGAAGATCAGGAGCACTACAAGGGTGGCTGGCAGCGCGACAAGAAGGGTCGCCTCAAGCTCGTCCTGCATTCGAAGGGCGGAGGTGTCGCCAAGGCTTTCTACAACCCGGCACTCCCCGAACTCGACGATTACTACGACCCGTTCACGTTTCAGTACAGCGACCTCTTCAACGCTCCGGCTTCCGAACAGCAGCCGACGGCGATCCCGATCTCGAAGATCACGGGTGAGCCGATCGAGATTTCGAGTGGCCCGAACTGGGACGACGACCTGGGGGGGTCCGATATCTACGCCGCGAACGATCTGTCGATGGAGGGCGTCGACGACGTCGTGCGTGCGCAGATGGAAGAGATCGAGCGGGTGGTCTTCAACTACCTGCCGAGAATATGCAACCACTGCCTCAACCCTTCATGCCTGGCCTCGTGTCCGAGTGGCGCGATCTACAAGCGGGCCGAGGATGGTGTCGTCCTGGTCAACGAAGACAAGTGCCGTGGCTGGCGGATGTGTGTATCAGGGTGCCCCTACAAGAAGGTGTACTACAACTGGAATGCCGGCAAGTCCGAGAAATGCATCTTGTGTTTCCCTCGCCTGGAAACAGGTCAGGCGCCGGCGTGCGCCCACTCGTGCGTGGGGCGCATCCGCTACATGGGTGTTCTCCTGTACGACGCCGACAAGATTGCGTCGTCTGCTGCGTTGCCCGACGACGAGCTGCTCGATGCACAGCTCGACATGATCCTCGACCCGTTCGACCCTCAGGTCATCACTGCGGCCAGGGCAGCGGGAATCGACGAGGGCTGGCTCGACTCGGCGCGACGGTCGCCGATCTACAAGTTCGTGAAGGAATGGGGTATGGCATTCCCACTCCATCCCGAATATCGAACCGAAGCGATGATGTTCTACGTCCCGCCGCTCTCGCCGGTGATGAGCACGATCGAACAGAACTTCGTGAAGCTCGACATTCCCGACGAGCGTCGCGATTTCGAGTTGCTCGAAGAGCTCGACAAAGCCCGGATGCCTCTGGAGTATCTTGCCAATCTGTTCACGATCGGAGATTCTGATCGGATTCGTCGTGTCTTGCGCATCATGCTCGCTGTACGGACGTACAAGCGCCGCCAGAGTGTTGACGGCGTGATCGATGAGACGACCATCAAGATCCTCGAGGAGGTCGGGCTGACCGAGAACATGGCCGAGGCCATCTACTCCATGACAACTACTCCGACCGTCGACGATCGTTTCGTCCTGCCGCCGTATCACCGTGAGATGTCGCTCGAAGACATCGGCGACCCGCTCACGGCGAAGGGCGAGACGGGGCTCGGCTATCGCCAGGCACCACGGAGAGGTGCCTGATGGAGACCAGCGAGTTGGTCGCTCTCGGGTTTCGGTATCCGACGCCGACGGCTGCCGATGACCTGTCGCGGGTGATCGAGGCCGAAACGAACACCGAAGTTCAGCGGCACATGCGTCGGTTTGTCGAGGCCGTGGGCTCGCTCCCCCTGGGAGAGTGGGAAGAACTCCACACGGAGACACTCGACCTCGACCCCAAGTTCGTGCCGTACGTCGGCCATGTTGCCTGGGGCGAGAACTACAGACGGGGCGCCTTCATGGCCGACCTGGTCGCGGCAATGACTGCGGCTGAAGTCGATCTGGGAGGCGAGCTTCCCGATCACATCGAACCGATCTTGCGCTATCTCGCGGCGACCGACGAGCCCCTCGATGACCTCGTAGAGGTTCTACCCGGGGTGATCGCAGAAATGACCGGAGTGCTCAAGACAGCAGCACCAGACAGTCCGTATTGCCACCTGCTCGCAGCGACGCTTGCGTGTGCCGGCAATCGGCCCGTCACGATCGGAGGCCGACGATGAACACCAACGATTTCCTATTCGGAGTTGTGCCGTACATGGCGGCGACCCTCGCCATTGTTGTCACCATTGTTCGGTGGCGTCGGGCGCCGTTCACCGTGTCGTCTTTGTCATCCCAGCTCCTCGAGAGCCGAAAGTTGTACTGGGGTTCGATCTCTTTTCATTGGGGCCTGACGATAATTCTGACAGGACACCTGGTTGCGTTGATTGTCCCCCGTGGCTTCGAATTGTGGAATGGAGCGCCGGTTCGTTTGTACCTCCTCGAGATCACGGGCCTCGCCCTCGGAATGTGGGCCGCGTTCGGGATCACCGTGCTGATCATCCGCCGGCATTCCGATGCTCGCATTCGACGGGTGACGACAGCGATGGACCACGTTGTGCTCCTCGTCATTGCCGCCCAGATCGTCACGGGTGTATGGATCGCAATCGGCTACCGGTGGGGTTCGTACTGGGGTACCGGAGTATTCGTCCCTTACGTGCGTTCGCTCCTGTGGTTCCAGCCGGAACCCGAGTACGTCGATCCGCTCCCGTTCGTGCTGCAACTTCACGTGTTCCTCTTCTTTGTATTCCTTGCGATCTTCCCCTTCAGCCGCCTGATTCACATCATCACCCTGCCTCTGCAATACCTGTTCCGCCCCTGGCAGAAAGTCATCGCCAACCGCGAGCCTCCGTCGGCGGAGTACGTATCGAACGCCCCTCGAACTAAGCAGCGTCAATAGGCAACCTCTCCACATCCACTCCCCGAGGACAGAAGCACGATGACCGACAACCCCCCACCGAATGACAACCAATCGGCGGCCGACAACGCCCCCGGCGGTGACGGCCAACCACCGAAGTTGCTGGATTTCCAGCAAGAACGCATCCGGGTTCTCCACTTCACCTGGATCGCTTTCTTCATGACGTTCTACGTGTGGTTCAACCTGGCGCCGTTGGCCACCACGATGCGTGACGACGTCGACTGGTTGACGAAGGAACACATCAAGGTCCTGCTCATCGCCAACGTTGCCTTGACCATTCCGGCACGCATCGTGGTGGGCGCGCTGATCGACCGCTTCGGTGCCCGAGTGGTGTTCAGCTGGCTGATGGTCATCATGTCGATCCCGGCCATCCTGTTTGCCTTCTCCGACACGTTCACACAGATGCTCATATCGCGACTCGCGCTGAGCTGTGTGGGCGCCGGGTTCGTGATCGGCATCAAGATGGTGGCGCAGTGGTTCCCACCAAAGTACATCGGCCGCACAGAGGGGTTCTACGCCGGCTGGGGCAACTTCGGGTCCGCATGGGCAGCCATGACGCTGCCTTGGGTCGCGCTGACCTTCTTCGGTGACTGGTTAGGTCTGGGTGACGATTCGTGGCGCTGGGCAATGGCGCTGAATGGGCTCGTGATGGGTGTCTACGGAGTCATGTACTACTTCTTGGTCACCGACGTCCCCGACGGGCGAACTCTCGCTAAGAGCAAGAAGGCCGAGCCGATGATGGTGACGTCGTACTGGGACCTCGCGCAGTATCTGTTCTGGTCGATTCCCCTTGTCGGAGCGCTCGGCCTCTTGGCATGGCGTGTTTCGAACGTGGAGGTAGACGGCGATGTCATCATGAGCGATACCGGGTTGTATGTGATCTATGCCGTGCTGGCGCTCGTGTACGTTGGGCACGTAATTCGAACTCTGCAGGTCAACTTGCCGTATCTACGTGCGGGTGTGCCTGAGGACGAGAAGTACCACTTCGGCAGTGTCGTTGCCTTGAACTCCACCTACTTTGCCAACTTCGGTGCCGAACTCGCCGTTGTTTCGATGCTGCCGACGTTCTACGAGAACGTCTTCGAGCCATTGACAAACAGTGCCGGTCAGCCGATCGTCACAGCAACTGTGGCCGGCTTCGTGGCCGCATCGTTTGCATTCGTGAACCTCGTGGCACGCCCTCTGGGTGGCTATCTGTCAGACAAGCTCCCGAATCGGAAACGCACGATGCTCGGCTACATATTCGGCATTGTCATCGGCTTTGTCTTCATGGGACTCATCGCCAAGTGGGCAACCGGTGTTGACGAAGACGGTCTGAAGAATCTGGTGCCGGCCTTCGATGGCCTCACCTGGCTGGTGATCGCCGTTGTGTTCACGGTGATCGCCTCGATCTTTGTCCAGGGCGCCGAAGGCGCAACGTTTGCGATCATCCCGATGGTCAACAAGCGTATGACCGGCCAGGTGGCAGGTATGGCCGGTGCATACGGCAACGTGGGTGCCGTCGTCTACCTGGTCATCTACTCGCTTGTCGATGCCCGAACCTTCTTCTTCATTCTGGCGGCTGGAGCGCTGATCAGTTTCGTGATCACCTTGGTCATGCTCGAAGAACCCAAGGGAGCGTACGCAGCGGAGTTCGACGATGAAGACGGAGAGAGCGTGCCTGCAGTAGGCGCGCCGACCACGGACACCTGAACAGAACGGCAGCTGGGCAGCGTTCGCAGCGGTGCCCTGAAAGAAAGAGGAGAGGCATATGGCAGACATCAAAGAGTGGGACGTAGAAAACGAGCAGTTCTGGGAGGAAACCGGAAAGAAGGTCGCCACGCGCAACCTCTGGATTTCGATCCCCAGCCTTCTCTGCGGCTTCGCGGTGTGGCTCTACTGGAGCGTCATCACCGTCCAGATGCTCAACCTGGGCTTCCCGTTCACCCAGGGCGAGCTTTTCACGATCACCGCGATCGCCGGTTTTACAGGGGCCACGTTCCGGATCCCGCAGAGCTTCTTCATTCGGATCGCCGGCGGCCGGAACACGATCTTCCTGACAACCGCGCTGCTGATGATCCCAGCGGCTGGTACTGGGATCGCTCTCCTCAGTCAGGACACCCCGCTGTGGGTGTTCCAGCTGTTGGCGTTCCTGTCCGGTCTCGGTGGTGGCAACTTCGCGTCGTCCATGTCGAACATCAGCTTCTTCTACCCGAAGCGTATGCAGGGCTTGGCGCTCGGCCTGAACGCCGGGCTCGGCAACGCCGGTGTGACGACCATGCAGTTGGTGATCCCGCTCGTCATGACCAGGGCAATGTTCGGTGGTGGGTCGATGGTGCTCGAACAGACGTCGGGAACCTTAATCGGCAAGATTCAGGCGGGCACCGAAACGTGGATCCAGAACGCCGGGTTCGTGTGGTTGATATTCCTGATACCCCTCGCGTTCCTCGGGTGGTTCTTCATGAACAACATCCGAACCGAGACCGTGTCACCAAACCTCGGTAGCACAATCTCGTCGTTCGGCAAGATCATCGGCATGCTCCTCGTGGCGGTTGTTCCTGCTGCTCTCGGGTTGTTCGTCATCCTCCCCGACCCGACCGGTCTCGGTGCGCCATCGTGGGCGAAATGGCCCGTGATCGCTATCGTTCTGTGGTTGACGGTCTTCCTGCTCAAGCAGATTCCGGGGGAGATCAAGCCGAACCTCGAACGCCAGTACAAGATCTTCCAGAACAAACACACCTGGGTGATGAGCATCATCTACACGATGACGTTCGGCAGTTTCATTGGCTTCTCAGCCGGCTTCGCCCTCGCGATCAAGGTTGTGTTCGGTTTCAAGCACATCGAGGTCGATGGGATAATGACCCACGACATCGCGAATCCAGATGGCCCGTCGGCGCTGACGTTCGCTTGGATGGGCCCCTTCATCGGTGCGTTCATCAGACCGGTCGGTGGTTGGCTGGCTGACAAGGTCGGTGGTGCCAAGGTCACCCAAGTGGTGGCAGTCGTGATGGCTGCCAGCGCCCTGGGGGTCGCCTACTACCTGCGTGAGGCATTCCAGTCCGCGACACCTGAGGACTACTTCGTACCGTTCTTCCTACTCTTCCTGCTGCTGTTCGCCGCTACCGGGATCGGGAACGGTTCGACGTTCCGAACGATCGCCATCGTGTTCGACAAGGAACAGGCTGGGCCCGTCCTCGGCTGGACTTCGGCGGTCGCTGCCTATGGGGCGTTCGTCGTGCCCCAGGAGTTCGGCGCCCAGATCAAGAGCGGAACACCAGAGTACGCACTGATCGCGTTCGCCATCTTCTACATCGTGTGCATCGGAATCAACTGGTGGTACTACCTCGGGCCGAAGGCCGACTTCAAGAATCCGTAGGGACTTTCGCCCCTTCAGTGCATTCCTGAAATTGAGGACAATGACTATCGGATGGTTCGTTCAGCGCCGTCCGATGAGGAGCTTGATGTCTGAAAACACTCGAACTGAACGCGACGAACTGGCCCGGGCGGGAGACCGCGGCAGTTCGAAGGTCTTGAAGTGGTTGCCCCTGCTGGCGATTGCTTCCGTCTTTCTCGTAGCGCCGTTTGCCGCCTCTGCCGCGGGCTTCCTGGCTGAGCACAGCGAGGAGACGCTGGAGGCCGGAGCGGAGGTGTACTCCGAGTCGTGTGCTGCTTGCCATCAGGCCGGCGGCGTTGGAGTTCCTGGCCAGTTTCCGCCGCTTGTCGGAAACTCGAACGTCGACGACGCCGAGTATGTCGAGACGGTAATTCTCAATGGTCTCACGGGCGAGATCGTCGTCAACGGCCAGACCTACGACGGGGTGATGCCCGCTCAGTCAACGTTGAGTGACGATGACGTCACATCGGTGATCGCCTACATTCAGTCGGGTTTCGCGGCTCCGGCTGCTCCAGAGGTCGTTCCCGAATCCTCTGACGAGTCGGGGATGTCCGCGCTCACGCTTGGGTTCTACATCGCACTCGGGGTCGCTGTGCTTCTCGGGGCCACTGTGTTCCGCAAACGAATCATCGCAGTCAACGACCCCAGGGAGCTGTCCTGGCCTGACGCGTGGATGAAGACAGCCGTCATCGTTGCTGGCCTGATCCTCGCCACAACGTTGATTCCTGCTTGGGCATGGGAGTCAGATGTCCTGCAAGATCTCTCCGGCACACAGCAGGACCTGATCACAATCGGAATATGGTCCCTCGGGCTCGGGGGCTCACTCTTTGCGCTCTGGTATCTGCATCGGAAGAACCGCATCTGATGGTCGAGGAGCTCGAGTACTACGACACGAATATTCCATGTCTCGCAGCCTGCCCGGTTCATACCAATGCTGGCATGTACGTGGCGGCGATCGCCGACGGCGATGATGAGCTTGCTTACTTGACGGCCCGGCTCCCGAACCCGTTTGCCTCGGTCTGTGGCCGCGTCTGTGCGGCACCATGCGAGGATGCATGTCGTCGTGGCGCGATCGACCGCCCGATTGCGATCCGCGCATTGAAAAGGTTCGTGACCGAGAAGTACGGAACCGAGCAGGATGACGGCGAAACCTGGCATCGCGTTGCCGCGCCACCGGCCTTCGAACGTCCTCAGAGCGTCGGGATCGTCGGGGGTGGCCCCGCGGGGATGGCGTGCGCACATGATCTTCGTCGGCTCGGGTACAAGGTGACTGTGTACGAGGCCACCGACAAGCTCGGTGGCGCGATGTGGCTCGGAATCCCTGAGTACCGGCTCGATCGCGGCGTGTTGTCGGCAGACATTGACGCAATTGTCGATCTTGGTGTCAAGGTGGAGTACGAGACTCGGTTGGGTGTCGACATGACATTGGACGAGCTCATGAACAGGCATGACGCTGTCTTCCTCAGCATCGGAGCCACGCTCGGTCGCGGGCTCGACCTCGATGGCGCCGAGGCCGATGGTGTCTTCAAGGCGATCGAGTTTCTCATCAACATGAACCGCGGTTTCAGCGTCGATGTCGGGGAACAGGTCATTGTCATCGGTGGCGGTGATGTTGCGATGGATGCCGCTCGTACCGCATTGAGAGCCTCCGAGTACGGCGATCAGGACGAAGCCGAGGAGGAGATCGCCGCCGATCAGCGTTCAGCGATGGCAGAAGCGATCGATGTAGCTCGCACGGCGACTCGCGCCGGCGCCCGCGAGGTCGTCGTGATGTCACTCGAGTCCGCCGAGGAGATGCCCGCCCACGACTTTGAGGTCGAGGAAGCCGAACATGAAGGTGTCTCCTTCGTGCCCAGGCGTGGACCCCGCCGCATCCTCGTCGATGATGACGGACGCGTCGCCGGTATCGAGACGGTGGGTGTGACATCGGTGTTCGACGCGGACGGCCGGTTCGCCCCCGAGTTCGACGAATCTGATCTTGTCGTGTCCGATGCCGACACTGTGATTCTGGCAATTGGTCAAGCCATCGACCTGGAGGCCCTGGGAGCCGACGGTCCTGAGGTCAGCCCTCGGCGGACAATCCAGGTCGACAGCGAAACCGGGCGGACATCGATCGCCCGTATCTGGTCGGGAGGCGATGCCGCCAAGGGCCCCCGGACCCTTATCGATGCCGTAGCCGATGGCCGGCGCTCGGCGGCTGACATCCACCGCTCCTTCGGTGGATACGACGAAGACGGCGAAGCGGCGACGTTCGTGAAGCTTGCCCAGTTCCATCGTCTCGACGACACCTACGATCAGACGCAGCGGGTCGATGTGCCCACTCTTGACACCGGCCGCCGGATCGGGCTCGCCGAGGTGGAACTCGGCTTCACCGAGCAGCAGGCTCGGTGCGAGGCCTCACGTTGTCTTCGCTGCTTCGCCAACATCATTCTCGATGTCGACAAGTGCGTGTTGTGCGCGCTCTGCGCGGACGTGTGTCCGGTCGATGTCATATCGCTTGTTCCATCCGAAGGGCTCGAGTCGGGCGCTCCGGGTGGCACGGCATTGTTGCTCGACGAGGAGCGCTGCATCCGCTGTGCCCTCTGTATAGAACGTTGCCCGCCTGACGCGTTGTCGATGGGCATGTGGAAAGGCATTGGGGTCCCTGTATGAGCCTTGACGAGAGCGATCAGAAGAGCATCGCGGATCGCGTTGACAATTTGGCGGGAGTGCCGGAGGAAGATCTCATCGATCGCGTCCGCAACACCACCGTCGGTAAGTCGATCATCCGATCACCCCGACGCGTAACACCGCGCGATCGGGCTGCCGGTCACTGGTCGAACTTTCTGCTGCACATCTACCCGGTCAAGATCCGCAAGAAGGAGCTCGGGTTTCGCTACTCGTGGTACCTGGGCGTGATCTCGACAGTGCTGCTGGCGAGCCTGATTGCGTCCGGTGTCTATTTGATGTTCTTCTATGTGCCGGCGCCGGCGTCCGCCTACACCAACATTCAGACGATCCAGAACGAAGTTCCGTTTGGCCAATACGTTCGCAACGTGCACCGCTGGTCGGCACACCTGATGGTACTTGCCGTGGCAGCGCACATGGGTCGAGTGTTCTTCCGTGGGGCCTACAAGGCGCCGCGTCAATTCAACTGGGTGATCGGTGTGGTACTGCTGGTCTTGACTCTCTTGATGTCGTTCACGGGTTACTTGCTTCCGTGGGACCAGCTCGCATTCTGGGCCGTCACCGTCGGCACCGAGATGGCGGGTTATGTGCCAATAATCGGCGACGAGGTCAAAGAGGTCATGCTCGGGGGACCGACGGTCGACTCTTCGACGCTGCTGCGGTTCTACGTACTTCACGTTGCGGTTCTGCCGACCGTGATCATCTTTGCACTCATGATCCACCTTTGGAGATGGCGCAAGGACGCGATGTTCGACCAAGAGATGGAGGACGCTGATGAGTGAGAAGACAGAGACAACAACACCCGTCGAGCTGAGCTCCGCGCCGGAGGCGGTTGCTGGTAAGCGGGTGCTCGGCGTTGTGCCAGGCAAGCCATCCGCCGGCGAGCGAAAGGTGATCACTCGCGACGACAGCGTGATGGTCTGGCCCCACTTGCTAGTACGTCACGCGGTGGCGGCGATGGTAACGGTTCTGGTCGTGATGGTGATCGCGGTGTTCTTCGACGCCCCACTTCGCGATGTCGCCAATCCGCAAGTGACGCCGAACCCTGAGAAGGCGCCGTGGTACTTCGCAGCGCTGCAAGAGCTGCTGGCACGGTTCCCTCCGCTGGTGGCGGGGGTACTCGTTCCCGGCGCGATCATCATGGGCTTGGTGGTGTTGCCTTACATCGACAACAGCAAGTTTAAGAAACCCCGAAATCGAAAGGTTGCGGTAGCGACGTTTGCGACGTTCATCGTGATCTGGATCGCCCTCACACTGATCGGCTTCATGTTCCGCGGCCCCAACTGGGGCTGGGTCTGGCCCTGGCAAGAATGGCACGGTGAGCTATGAGCATCATGAAACGACGAGAGTTCCTTTCGGGGTTGTGGATGGTCGGCCTCGGCCTCGTTGCCGTGGCCGGCGCCTGGACTTCGTGGGACCTCCTTCGCCCTGGCGAGGCCAGGGGATTCGGCGGCAAGATCCGGGCTCTCCCTCCCGAAGCAGTGACCGAAGGAAGCGTTATCGAGGTGGCGGCTGCACGTTCCTACCTCACCGATGTTCTCGACGAAACACGCGCTCTCTCGTGGAAGTGCCCGCATCTCGGGTGCAAGGTTTCCTTCTGCGACTCGTCGGGCCAATTCGAATGCCCGTGCCACGGATCGATCTTCAATCGGGCAGGTGACCTGCTATCGGGGCCCTCGCCTCGCGGAATGGACGAGCACCCCACCGAGGTCGGCGATGACGGCTTGCTCTATATCGACACGGGAGTGGTGGAGGACGGCCCGGCGCCCGGGACCAAGACGATCGACGAGCCCGCGAGAGGCCCGTCCTGCGCGGAAGGATCGCACTGATGCCTTACGAATACTCGACCGATGACAAGCTCGATCGCTCGACCAACAGCTGGATGATCGTTGGCGTAGTCCTGCTCGTCGGAATTGTCGCGATGTTCCCCCTCTACCGCTCCTACGAGCCATCGTCGCGCGAGGGAGCTCGCGAAGCCCAGGCTGCGTCGCTGGCCGAGGAGGGTGAATCGATCTGGCAGCTCAGCTGCTCTTCCTGCCACGGACTCGCAGGTGAGGGAGGGACCGCTCCAGCGCTCAACTCGAAGCAGTTCCTGCAGACGGCGAGCGACGACCAGGCCGGAACGCTGATCGCGGTCGGCGTGCCCGGGAGCCAGATGAGCGCCTACTCGCAAGATTTCGGCGGCCTGCTGACGTCGGAGCAGATCAAGTCCGTCGTCGCCCTCATCCGATCGTGGGAGCCCGAGGCTCCAGATCGACCGGACTGGCGTGACATGGTCGGCGGCTGACCGGCGGACGTCGTGCGAAACATCGTGGGAGCGTGAACAGCTTGGCTTCGGTGCTTGCAACCGAATTCGGCAGTTCGATCAAGCGGCCGATCACTCAAGTAGCGGTGCTGCTATTCGTGACGCTAGTTGGCGGGCTCAGCCAGCATGGCGTCAGCGCCCAGGAATCCGGGCGATGGATACTTTCCTCCACCGACATCAATCCTGCGGGTGACGAAGTACCACCCGGCTACGTCGTTTCGACGACGACGACATCGATGAGTGTCACTGAATCGTTCGGACCCGATGACCAGAGCGGCGCTGAAGCGCAGTTCGATGCGACGTGGAAAGAACCGCCGACTGAACTCGAGCCTGGTGTCGTCATGGAGATACCCGTCGCGGTGACCGGTGAGGTCACCGGCAGCCGGGAGACACAGTTCTTCTTCGGGCTGGACGTCATCATGATTGTCAACGGACGCTGGAACGACAGTGCCGTCGGTGCCGGCGCCAACTGTGCTCAGACGACCGTCATCAGTGGGGAATATGTGTGCAGCGATCCAGTCGCCAACACGGGAACCCTTCCCTACGGCGTGTCGTCCTCCGGCGACACGTACACGATTGCCGTGAGCGCGCTCAACTGTGGCGGGGCGTGCGCCGTCGAATGGAGTTACGTCTGGGAGGAAGGAGCCGCTGCGGATGATGGCGCTGCCGCAGACAGCGGCGAAGACTCCGGCACCATCGGTGCGGATACCGAAACATCATCATCGGAGTCGAGCGACCCGTTTGAAACGGGGACCGATCTCAACGATGGACTTGACCGGATTCCTGGTGGAGTGATCGGCGTGGGTGTTGCTGCTGCTGCCGTGGCTGCGGGCGCGGTGGCAATCCAGCAGCGCACAGGTCGGGGCAGGAGCGGTGACCAAACGCAGCAAGAGGAGCAACAAGACGACGAGGATGACAAGTCGGAATCGGTCGTCCTCGAGCTGACCTACCCGGTCGGACATAGTCCAATGGTATTCCAGTACGGCTGGTTGTTCGGAGCGAGATGCATCGTGGGTGCCGGTACGCCGGAGGAGCGCGACGTGTCTGACAGTGTGAGGTGGAGTGGCTCCGCTACGTTCAGCCCCGAGGTGGGCCGACGCTCGAGACCCGCGTTCAAGGACGCCTCCGGGTCCGACCACGAAATGGGGTCGGGAGAGACCCTGATCGCCCGCATCACCCTGACCGTCGACGTCGATGGCAAGACAACCAGTAAGACGTTCCCCGTCGGTGTCATCTCCCCCAGGGGTTACGCACGTTTGTCCGATACCTCCAGAGTCGATGCCGATGCCCACGGCTGTCCAGCTTGCCCCCATACAGCTGTGGGGCCGATCATCGCCGCGAGCGGTACGAGCGTTCTTCTCGCCGGCAAGCCCGTGGCAACGGTTGGCGACAATGGGATACATGCAGCCTGCTGCGGCCCGAATACGTTCGTGATCAAGACTGGCGATGCGAGGGTGCTGATCAACGGCAAGCCCGCGGCGTGGAAGCACAGCGAAGTCGAGCACTGCGGCGGCGCCGGATACATGGAGACATGGCATTCCGGCGGCAGATGAAGGTCTTGCTCGCAGAGCCTCCCGAGTTGTTTCTGGAGGGAAACGGGCACACGCGTCAGGTCCAGCTACTAGGCCTCGGCTACGTCGGTGCTCTTCTGGCAGCCGAGCATGACGTGCGGTTCTTGTTGCCCGATACGCGTTCCTATGTAGGGGCCGAGCCCTGGGACGAGATCGAGCGTGCAATCGTCGACGAGGCACCGGACGTGGTCGGCATTACCGCGGTCACTGCGAACTTCCAGACGGCGGCAGTGCTTGCGTCTCTCGTCAAGCGAGTCGATGAGGAAATCTGCGTCGTTCTAGGTGGTGTGCACGCCTCGACCGAACCCGTCGCGGCGCTTGTTGGCGCACCGCACGTGGACTACGTCGTGCGGGGCGAAGGCGAACGGACCATGCTCGAACTCGTTCGACAAATTGACTCCCGAGGTGTCGGAGGCGTGAGACCCCATACCATCCCAGGGCTGTACTGGCGCGACGAGCAGAACGAAATCCGCTACTCCGAACCTCGTCCCCGGATCACCGATCTTGACTCGTTGCCCTTCCCGTTGCGAGACGGCCTGGTCTGGAGTGACGACATCCATCCGGCCTTCTACCAAGGGCTTGTGACTGTGCGTGGGTGTCCGTATCGCTGCATCTATTGCTCGGTGCCCTCGAGCAACGAGCGCAGAACGCGATACCGGTCGGCCGCCAATGTCGTGGACGAGATCGAAATGCTCCGCCAGCGATACGAGGTACCGGGTCTCTTCTTCCACGACAGTGTCTTCACGATGCGTCGATCACGCACGATCGAGATCTGTGACACGATGATTGACCGAGACCTGGCGATGCCGTTCCAGTGTCAGACCCGCGCCGACCGCGTCGACCCGGAGTTGCTGGCGCGGATGAAGCAGGCTGGTTGTGAGCAGATCTTCTTCGGCATCGAATCCGGTGACAGTGACTCGCTGAAGCGGATTCGCAAGAAGATCGACCTCGAAACGATCCGTGACGCGGTGCGGATGGTGAAGGATGTGGGGATTCGATGCACCGGATTTTTCATGATCGGGTTTCCATGGGAAACCAGCGTCGAGATGAACAGAACGGCAGAATTTGCCACCAGTCTCGGCCTCGATGCTGTCAGCCTCTTCTCGGCTACCCCGTTGCCGGGCACGGAACTCTGGGACATGGTCGACAGCAGCCTCGTACCCGACTCGGTCGATTTCCGAACCCCTCAGCTCAACGTCACAACTTTGCCTGACAACTGTTATGCCGCACTATTTTCCGAGATCAAAGCCGGTCTGGATGACTACAACCAGACGCAGATGCAAACACGTATCGCGCTGATGCAACGCGAAACACCGATCAGTTGGTTGGGATGATGCGGCGGGCCAGCCGTGCGTGGGATACGTAGCGGAATCGGTACCGGGGTGTGCGGGCCAGCTCCCAGTCGAACCCGTCGTCTCGGTCGACGGTTTCGAGCCCATACTCCGCCAGCAGACCATCCCAGGTCTCGTCGTTCGAGACCAACCACTCTGATACCGGGGTCGCTTGGGTGTTCCATGCATCGGGTTGGGCCAGCAGCAGGTGACCTCCTGGCCGCACCATCGCAGCTGCTTGACCAAGCGCGACTACAGGGTCAGGGGTGCTGTCGATGAGATTCACCGCCACGACCAAGTCGAACGCTTCGGCCATCAATGGCGGGTTGTGGATGTCGGCGCAGAGCCAGCTCAGCCGGCCGAGATGTGGTGCCGAAGGCACCATGAGCCGGCGGGCCCGGAGCTGGGTACCTAGCTGGAGCTCGGGGATCGTCAGCTCGCCGCCCGACCACGCCGCCATCGCCACCCGCAGGGCCAGACCGCTGGCGTCGAGGGCGACCACGTCGCATTCCGATCTCGACGCGATCTCATAAGCGAATCCGCCCACACCGCACCCGACATCAGCTACCCATCGCGGCTGGATCGGTAGATCACGTACGAACCGCTCGTACAGCCGGCGGGCCAGCGATCGTTCCTCTTCGTAATGTGAGGTCGCGTACATGCCGGTCCGCAGCGCCAGCTCCCACGCGGCGCTACCAGGTTCGAGGGTTGCAATCCACGTATCGACGGCAGCCGCGTCACGGAAGTCGACTTGCGCGTCGAGGGCCAGAAATGGGTCGGCCACTCCCGACAATACGAGCGGGATGTCGGTTCCGGCGAGCGTCGGGAATTCTTGTTCACACTCGGTATTCGAGCACGTCATCGACTCCTGAATTATTGGCCACTGACTCGATGACCGTCGACAACGTGGACAGATGAGTATAACGAGAGGGGCAGGTGTCAACATGAACTACCGATAACAGTTACCAGCGGGAACGAGATTCCTCGGCGAAACCGAGCGCTCCTTCGATTGTCAGCGTTGAGCCGGCACCATCGGGCACGGTCCCGGACCAGCTACCGAACACTTGGTGGACTTCGTTCATGACTGCCCCGAGGTTGGTGCGGGCGTGGCGATCGTGGACGGGGACGAGCGTGACATCGAGGGCCCCGTCCTCGGATCGAACTGTCCAAGGCTTCATTGGGTCATCCCATTCGTACTGCCAGTCGACTTCCTCGCCGATTTTGTGCAGCCGGCCGTCGATGAAGATGCCGTTCTCGGTGAACCCTGTGCCCTCTGTCCATTTGGCCCCGAACTGCAGGGCGACATGGTGGCCATCGCTGGTGTGGCCTGCTCCTCCACCCCAGTTCCAGTTTGTGCGGTAGGGCCAGCGACCGCGCCCGATATCGAGAATGCCCCACGCGTCGCCAGCTTCGCCACCGATCTCGATGACGCGGTCAGCGAGCACCACCCGGCCAGTTGCAGGCAGGCCCTGGTGTTTCGACGTGAACTGGAATCGTTTGCCAGACCACGGGATCACGACATTGAGAGATTCGTGTCCGGTGGGCTTCGCCACTGACACGTCGAAGCTTCCGGTTGAACCATCGGGCTCGGTCCACTCAGCGCGAAGTCGTGTCGCCTCAGGGTCATATTCGATATTGACTTCGAGCTTCTTACCGACGTAGCTGAGCTGACCCTCGCAGGGCCTGTCGGGTAGTTCGACGCCGCTCGCCAGGGGAATCGTGGCAGTTCGACCCCCGGATTCGTGCGATCGGAGATCGATCCACTCGATGGTTGCCAAACCGATGTAGTCGATATCGGCGAGGACGACCGACACGACGAACTCGCTGGACTGAACAGCCCAATAGTCCCAGCGTTTCGTTCTTCCCCATACGCCATTGAGGTTGGTGGTGTGCAGCGGAAGGCGCGACCAACCGCGTGCTTCGGGGTTAAGTCGTCGGCCATCAGCCGAGCACAGGTCAACCGGTTCGGTCAGTTCTCGTTCACGGGTTGGCTCATCAACCGTCACAGATCGGATCCGTAGAGCTCCGCGAACGATTCGAACATCTCAGCGAGCGGCAGGTTGTTGTAGATGCCGCGATCGTTGAGGTACTCCATGTATTGATTGCCCTCGCCATCGTGGGCGTGCAGAAGTGCGTCGGAATGCCCGTCGAACTCGAGCGCCTCTGTCCCGAAGCGCTCGCACAGTTCGGAGTTGAATGCGGGTGAGGCCTTGAGCCATGCGCCGTCGAGCCATAGCACGGAGTAGCCATGCCAATAGAAGACGTCGGTGCCCATCCTCTCGGCGAGCGCCGGCGATTGCAGATGGTTGCGGACGTCGGAGAACCCGAGACGAGCAGGGATCCCGACTGATCGACACGCTGATGACAACAGCACGGACTTGGGGACGCACCATCGCTGACTACCGGCGAGAATCGCGGAGGCTCGATGGTCGGCAGGGTCTGAGGAAAGGTCGTGAGGGTCATACCTGATTCGGTCGCGGACATCAGTGAAGAGGGCCACGGCCTTGCTGATGTCGTCGCTCGATCCCGCTGTCACCTCCTCGGCGAACCGCACGATGGACTCGTCGTCGTGATCGAGGAATTCCGTCACCGCGAGGTCAGCATCGTTCGGGGGCGCGTCGCCGACTGGCGACGGGACTGGATTGCTGGCTGCGGGCATGTCGCCCATCTTCCCACTTATGACATGGACATCCGCTACCGATGTCGTACCCGGTTTCCTTTGCGGTCAACCGATCATGCTGTAGCCGCCGGAGACAGACAGCACCTGGCCCGTTACATGGCCGGCAACGGCGTCGGAGGAGAGGAAGACGACCGCGTTGGCCACGTCGCGCGGCCGTCCGAGCTTGCGCAGAGGAAGGGCACGAGCGACCTTTTCGAGCTGTTCGGGGGTGAACATCGAGTTCTTGTCCCTCCACATGCTCTGCTCGCCGACTTCCTCATCGGTTTCGGGAATTGTCACGCCGGGGCAGACGACGTTGCAGCGAATTCCAACTCGGCCGTTTTCCTTGGCGATGGTCTTCATGAAGCTGTTGATCGCGGCCTTGGTCCCGCCGTAGACCGCCTCGCGTGACTCACCCTGCCGGCTCGCGTCGGATGAGATCGACACGATCGAGCCATGCTTCGCCGGAATCATGAGGTCGAGTGCCGCACTGGTGCAGTTGAGAACGCCGACGAAGTTGATCTGGATGATCCGATGCCACAGCTCGGGCGTTGTCTCGGTGAAGTACATCAACTGATCCCATCCGACGCAGTTGACCAGGATGTCGAGTGCTCCATATTCCGTGATGGCGGAGTTCATCAACTCGGTGGCTGCTTCGAGATCGGTGACGTCGGACTGGACGAACTGGACCGACGCCGCTCCGGTTGCACGGGCCTCTTCGGCCACGAGTGCTGTCTGGACGGAATCGATATCGCCGAGAGTGAGTGCTGCCCCTTCGCTGGCAAATCCGAGCGCAATGGCGCGACCGATGTTCGAACCTGCGCCCGTGACGACAACAGATTTGCCCTTCAACTCGAGATCCATCCTCAGCCTCCAGAACTCATCGTTGAGCGGACCGTATCAACTGTGCGACAAACGGAACCAGCTGTCACAATTCGTGACGAATTGCTCTGTCGGAGCCCGACGTGTCGTGTCAATGATGAAAGTGGATGAGAGCGTCCCTGTCGCGTTAAAGCGGCCCAGTCGTTTGAGCGTCAGGGTTGAGCGAAGGAGGATTGTCATGACCTCGAAACAGCTTGGAGAAGGAGTTCACCGGAGGAGTTGCGGTGGGCGATCTGTGCGGGGCTTGACGGGGCTGATTGGTATCGGCGTCCTCGTCGTGGTGTCGATTGTTGCTTGTGATTCGACCGACGATTCGACGGATGTGAGTTCACCTTCGGCCGCGTCGGTCACCGAAGTGACCGACGACACTCAGTCGACGGTCACGCCCACGACGGTGCCATCGCCCACGACAACGGTGGCCGCGGAACTCGTGACCATGATCGACGTGGAACCGGTTGCCGTGGCAGCACCGTTTGCTGGCATCGATGTTGGCGATGGGCTAGTGACCATTCGATGGATTGTTCCTTGGCAGGAAGGTTTCCTGGCCGTCGGGACGGTGCACCCGAGGCTGCCCAACGAACTGCCCGAGGAGGTGGCAGCGATCTTCCCGCCGGAGGTGGTTGATCTGTTCCCGGATGGACTGCCGCCGACTGTCGGGGAAGCGATTGTCGTGTTGGAGGAGGCAGGTCTGTATGGGGTGGTCGCCGACATCGTCAGTGCTAATCCGGCCGCTCAGGATGTGTTCTTCCCACCACCGCCGGTGCCGCCTGTACCCGTGTTCGCGTGGTCTGAGGAAGGGGAAGCCTGGACGCAGCTGGACGGTAGTTTTCCGGACGGCATGGCTGATGTTCAGCTCCTGGCAGTCGGAGGCGATCACCTCGTTTTGGCGGGGTCGCATCCCGCGGACGAACCATTCGCCGCGACGGGAACCACGATGGTGTCAACGACTTCCGATCTCAGCGACTGGACGACCCATGCCATCGAGCCGCAACTCCCTGCTGATCTGCCAGACGGTGCGCGGCCGACGGCCCTGCCGATCAATCTCGTGGCCAACGAGACGGGTTGGGTTCTAGAACAAGGGGTGTCGCTGGACTTCCAGCCGGAGGATCTGCTTCCCCCCGATGTGGCCGATCGGTTGATCACCGAAGATCTGGTGGTCTTCGCCGAGGAGGAAGGCGTGCGGATCCAACCTGCACAATTCGACGCTGCGGGCGGCGAGATGCTGTTGCTGACCTGGGAGGACCTCGGGTTCGACGACTCCTTGCTCCCGTACCTGGACCGCTGGGATTGGGGATTCCCACCAACCCTTTCCGAGTTGTGGACCGCTACCTGGACTGGCGGCCCCGTGCGGGTAGATACTGGGCAACCTGCAGTACTGACGGAGTCCGGTGAGACTCTTATCTCGACGAGCGATGGTTTCCTCAGGCTGTCGGATGGCCTGTCGTATTCACCAGATGGGATCA
>Ga0209013_10000884_pt1 | contig 27664 bp, 22 predicted proteins | sample Cruoilmetagenom2_FD_187291 | JGI IMG/M metagenome (GOLD analysis project Ga0209013, IMG submission 187291) | Oil polluted marine microbial communities from Coal Oil Point, Santa Barbara, California, USA - Sample 2 (SPAdes) (version 2) | ecosystem: Environmental > Aquatic > Marine > Oil seeps ...
CCCATACTCAATACTCTATTGGCCAGATCATACGTTGATGCAATATCATCAAACATTCCTACGATCTTATCTTGTTTTTCCTGTTTATCTGTGAGTTTTTCAATGCCCAATTTGTTTGCTCCATATCACTAAATCTACATCTTTTTTAACTTGATGTAAAAATTCTAAATTCATATCGATATTATAGGTTAAATTATTCGTAGAGAGCTTAGGTGTTTGATAAATCAGCATCCAATCTATCTTATCTTTCAATGCATTTAACATTCCTTCTCCTCCTTCGATCATGATAAAAGAAGGCGTATTCAGGAAATTCAGATCATCCCCTATACGTACCTCTCTGTTTTCTATATCAAACAAAGGGATACTTCTATCAAAGTTATCCTTTTTTGAATAGATCATCACATCAGGTGCCATGTCTCCCGTAAAACGACAATCCAAAGTAGGTCTGTCTTCTCTCACCGTATTACCGCCAATGAGTAAAGTATCACACACTTCTCTTAATTGATGCACATGCGTCAAAGAGGCCTGTGAACTTAAATACCCTCCTCCTATACGCCCATTCACGGTCTGTGCCAGTTTAAACAAGACAAAGGCTCTTTTTTGCCATATCATGAAAGGTTCAAGCAGTGTCCTGCACTTCTCTTCAAGCAGACCTGCACTTGCATGTGCCAATCGCTCCATACCACCATCATGTCCTTTTATGGGATCTTTCATCCCTATGACCGCACGTGAAAGTGCCAACGCTTCTAAAAGAGATGCACAAGAAGGTGTTTTGCCCGTATGGGAACAAGGTTCAAGTGTCACATAAATAGTACAGTGCATAAAAAAGTCTTTAGGAAGTGATAAAAGAAAAGTATGGGCTTTTTGTGCATCTTGGGGATTAAAGTCAATCAAAGTACCTGAAAGTGTTTCATAGGCTGAAAGTAAGGCCAATACTTCAGCATGTGAAGTTCCTGCTTTTTGATGTGCTTCTATAGAAAGTATTTTGCCATCCAATATAACTACCGCACCCACAGCAGGATTTGGATAAGTTAATCCCTGGTATTCCCAAGCCTTATTGAGAGCAAGTTGCATATAAAATTCATCGTTCATTGATAAATACCTTTACATTTTTCTTAAAAATCAATAATTTTTGAATTTGATTCAGACCATTTTCATCTTTATCAAACAGTAAAATCCATAATTCTTTAAAAACATCTTTTGACATTGCCCTAATATGTGCATGTTCATTTCTATACTTCACTACTTTATCCAACATATTCCATAGCTCATCAAAATCATATTCGACAATTCCATTAAATATAGACCTTGCATAATCGTTCTTAGATAAAAACTTTAGTTGCCCAAACATTAAACCTTTAAGTTTATTATCATAATCTCTTTCATTTAATTTTACCCATTTAATGTTTATCTCTTTATCTGCATGGATAATTGTATCCCACGATGAGATATTTGATATTACCCCTTCTCTATATCGTATATATCTCACAAATGATGTATTGAGTTCAACTTCTATAAGCTTCCATAACCCACTACCCGGCATTGAATAGTCAAAGGCAATATTATCCTCATCCATATAATGTGCATAAATAGTTGATGTAGATTTGAGAAACGTAATGCTCTCATCTTCCATAATTTCTTCAAATTGATCCAATATTTCTTGTACTTCATCCAAAATGATTTCAACATTTAATTTTTTGGTTAACTGTTCATTTTGTTGCCAGAGAGCTTCATCAAAAAGCCCACCTAATTCTTCTTTGTCTTTTGATGTTTCAGCCTCTATGAGATTTTGTATTATTTCAGCTCTAGCAACTTGTATCGTTTGTGTTCCCTTTACTGCATTTTGGTTGGAATGCTCTTGGGCTTGTTCTTTTTCCATCTCATCCGATAGTGTTTTAAAATCGTATTTAAAAGATAGACTATTTTCCCTATTGGTAAAATCCATATCTATCTCCAATGCATGAAACCTATACAAAGATTCATTACCTGCTATCATATTAAAATTTTTATCTTCTATGGCTATCTGAGGATAAACAAGATATGAAACAACACCATGTTCCTGTTTCTGTATTAACGAAGCATCAAATCTTAGTTTCAAATAATCACTTGGCTTAACATCGCCAAATTCATTCACATTTTTCCATTTAGCATCTATGACTATCTTAACCTTTTTGATTTCATCCGTTAAAATATAGTCAGGATTAGAGCTTTTTACTTCGTCATTTAAGTAGTAATTTGTTGCTGTTCCCTCTTCCTTATCAAATTGAATCATTTTACTATTATTGTCTGCATAGTTCTTCAAAATATCATACACATACCACTCATAAAAATTACTAGGATTTATAAAAAGAGAAGTTGTTGTTAAATCTTGCCGAAACTGAATAGGCATAGTATTATCTTTATACATTTGTTCAAATCCAAAGAGTGACTTTATATCTACAAGTAATTGTCTATTTTCTTCTGTTTTACCAAAGAGTTTATCAAGTTTTATACCTTGAAGTATTGAGAGAGAAAGTTTATACCCTCTTTCTATTTTATACTTTTTAAGCAGCATAGTCTGAAGTTTTTTTACTTCCTTAAAAAGTTTATCTCCAAATACAATACTATCTTTATGAATTATAAAAAGTTTTAATGCATTGTAAGTGATAGTAGCTAACAAAGAAAACACCACATCTTTGCTTTGCATTTGATGTATCTTTGTTTTGTCTAGTTCTTTTAGATTACGCTTAAGGTTCAGTGTATGTTTTATAGACTGTGAAACATAATCTACTTTTATGCGTTTAGAGTTCTTATGACGTTTAAAAAAATCTTCTATATCTTGAAGAATAGCCTTATATCTATGAGATTGAAACTTCTCAAGTAAATGATGACCACCTTCTTTACTATTATTACTTTCAAATGCTAACTGAAGCAAAGAATTAGGTATGTTTTTCTCTTTATCTAGCTTATAGATGTTTTTAATACGATAATAATGCAAGAGATAATTTACAAACTCTTTTTCAGCACTATCGCTTGCTTTGATAGTCTTTGGTAAGACTATGATTTTATAAACAATATCATCTTGCTTAAATACATAGTAGCCTACATAGTTATTGTAAACTCTATTAAATAGTTCAGCTAAGCGATGTTCAAAAACTTTTGTTTTAATGCCTTGATTCTTTAGAGCCTGAAAAATGTCTTTTTCATTTTCTCTTAGAAATATTGTTTTATACATCTTCTAACACTAATTCACAAAACTATAAATCTTTTTTTGTAATTTTTCAACCATCTCTTTATAGGATTTATATTCAAAATCACAATCTACTATATACGCTTTAATTCTTTCAGACAGTTCTTTATGTTTTAATACACTACCTAGTATCTCGCCACTGTAAGTATCAAAATCAATCTCCCGAATCTCTTTAAACTCTATTATCACTTTAAGCAATGCCGAATAAAATCGTTTTTTGTTCTCTTCGTTGTCATCCTCTGTAATCTCAAGCCAATTAGCATGACCAACCAAATATCTATCAGGATGAATTTCAGTTTCAAATTTGTCTAAAATCTCACTGTTAAGTCTCTCTAAAAAATCAGATACATCTTTAGATTTAAAAACATCCTTTCCTAACTGCTCATGTGTTTGAGGATATATTTCCACTACATCAAAGCGTCTCAAAAGATTATCTTCTATTACTTTTTTATCATCACGGTAGTTTGATGCACAGAATACATAAAGATTGTCAGGTAAAACCATTTTTCGGTACTTTGTAGAAGTATCTACTAGAAATGGTATCTCTATATAGTGTTTATTATTTTCATCTTCTAACACTTTATCTATAAATTCTTGATAGTCATATTCTTCACCATTTACAAACGTACTAGGATCTACTGTAACTCTCTTCTTATCTTCTATCAGATATATCAAATCACCTATAAGCTCATTGAGGCTATTTTCCTGTATTTCTTCAAGTACGAGTACAAAAGGCTGATTGGGAGTAAACAATGCTTTTTTGATATGGTTATAGATAAGTCCTTGTTTCTCTTTGTACTCTATTTCTCCACCATTAGAATTTATACCTATACCCTGCATCAAATCAGCATTAGAAGAAGCAGAGTGAATATTGATACGACAGATATTATCAGGTCTATCTTTGAGATTTAGTTTATGCTCTATGATGTTTTCTATCGTTTGGCTTTTCCCTGTGCCTGGCACACCTTTTAGGAGGAGATTTTTATGTTCGAAAGCATAAGCTATGCTGTCTGTAATAAAGTGTTCTTTTATCTCTTCTGGCTCCATGACTTTTTTCTCCTCTTTAGATTCTTGCTTAACTTCACGATTCACTAAACTACTTTTATCTTCATCTGACGATAATATCTCAAGTTCATTAAGATATTTACTTATCTCTAAATCATCATCAGGATCACTATTTTCTTTTTTACAATTTTCATTTACAATAAATTCATTTTCTACATTTTCATAACAAACTTTTTTATTATCATTTTTAGATAGCACATAAAGTCGTTTTCCCTCATCTGCCATATAAATATTTACATGACTATAATCAGCAAAAAGCATTTCATATATAGATTCTTCACCCAAGAATATAACTACAGAATCATCATAAGATATCTTATCAAGAGTCTTTCTAAACTTAACAATATTTGTATGCTCACCCTCTCTATTACTCTCTTTTGATTGATAAAAAACATCATAGTAATTAAATATTTTTATCTTTTTAAATAGCTCTGTCATATTTGCTTTAGATAAAGTATCAGAATGAATAAAAATAGATCTTCTATCTTCATTAATAGTAATATTTATATCGCTACTGGAAATTCCTTCTTCTTCCAAATACTGTTCAAACGTACCATCAAAAATAATAGGATCAGACGTCTTTTTAAAATCAACTGCACCTTTAGCATATGTATCTGTTCCACCTATTTGTGGATTAAATATAATTAAATTATATTTATTTTCAAACTGATTAGAATCTAAAAAATCAGTAGCTGTCTTCTTTCCAATCTCAATTGTATTATTCCTATCGGATGTATTTATATCATTTAACACTAGATTTTCAGTATCAATACCTGATTCAAACAAAATATGCGAAGTTAGATTTCCACTACCATAACAAAGATCTACAATAAAGTTAAATTTTTTGTTTTTTAAAGCTTCATCATTATTAAATATCCATTGTGTAAAGTTTGCTCGATCTTCTGCAGTTTGGGTATCAACATAAAATTTGATTTCATGTAGTCTTGATTTGCCAACTCTTTTATTTACAAAAGTATCTATTTGACTGTAAATATTTTCTTTACTCATTCTTTACTCCAATCTATCTTACCAAATGTTCTATATAAAAATGCTCTATCTATAATATCTGTTACTTCTAACATTCTTTGATATATGGCTAATTGTTTATCTATTTGCTCTATTATCATTTCCCAAAACTCTACAAGCAAATATTGGATTTCTTTTGAGCTATAATCATTTACCCTTTGAGGGATTAAAATTTCTCTATTTTCTTCACTTCCTTTAGTTAAATTACCAAACTCTTTTTTACCATCTAAATACATATAAGTATTTTTTAAAAAATAATAAATATATTCAGTATGATTATCGTTATTAATAACTACCCCTAATATATTTTGATTAGTACACATGGGATTATCATTCATTACAATCAACCCTTTACTCGCTGAAGCAATTGCAATTAAGATAGAATGACTAGGTACAAGCCAAGTCGAACAAGAGTTAAATCCATTTTTAGATATCACTTTTGAATATTTTGAAATAGTTTTTTTATTAAATAGTTTTTTTTCAATATTTCTCCACCCAAAATAATTTACATTATCTATTAGTGACAAATCATCATACCAATAATCTTTTACTTTCGTATCTGGTGTTCCACCACCTTTAACAGGGGTAGATACTAAGGTCTTTAAATATTTTTTTTTAAATTTAATATCTGTCAGTATTAAATTATAGCCTTTAATCTTAGAAAATTCATTAAACTTCTTAACAAGAAACTTATCATCCTTAAAAGTATTTTTAACCACTACTCTCTTAATTGTTTCATATATAGGTTTCTTTTTTGATACTCTTTCTCTAAAAATATCTGTATATCCATCTTTCCAAAACTCTAAAAATGCAACAATTGCTTCTTGAATTTTAAAAGATGTGTAGGTTTTATCTAAGTCTTTTGGAATTGGAACAGCAATGTCGTACAAATAATCTTTATTCATAGAGCTGAAAAAACCGCCATTCTCATTATCATTTGAAATTTTAATTTCATTGTTTTTCAAATAATAATATAAATAAAGAAGAGAAACCCTTGAAATACATCTAATTGATGCTAATCCTCTACCAATAGAGCAATCAATATTTGCAATATTTATTGCTCCTGCTGGTGCCCTAAGTGAAATTAATATGTCGTTCTTTTTAGCTTCTTTTTTTGATTTAATAGTCCATGTAGAAGGTTCTTTTAAGTATATTTTTCCATAATCTGTTTTACCTTGAAAAAAAGGTTTACCTTCACCATTCTTATTTAAATATATTCCTTCTGGTGATTGCCCCATGGATATTAAACTAACATCACTTAATGGTTCTTTCTCAAACCGAACATCATCAATATCTAAATCACGATATTTCCTACCAGCTTCACTTTTCTGAAATATTTTAAACTTCTCTCTAACTTCCTTATCTAGCATTTATCTTAACCCCAGAAGACCATTAGCGCTGTAGTCCTCACACATCTCTTTCATCAGTCCATCAAGTTCACCCAGTAAAGCATCTATACTCAAATCTTCGGTATCATCTCTAAAGCCTATCTCATTAGATATATTGACTTCACATCTATCAAAGCTTATAGACTTTGCTATATATTTTTTATCTGTTTTATTGCCCAAATATCTTTTTAGCTTTTTGATATTTTCTTGACTATAAGCATGTTTCATCTTGTCTTTGGCATTTGGATGAGCTATAAAAAGAGTCTCCTCTTTGGTATCTGCTTTTACTATCTTTATCTTCTTTGGGGCTTTCGTATCTAAAAACCAGATATGTGAAGTAATGTCAGTATTGGTAAACATCGCACTTGGTTGTTCCAGTAGGGCTGAGACTAATTGCTCTGAAAATATAGCTTTTCTTATCTTTGCTTCACGACTGGTACTACTTCCTGTACTTATGAGTGTAGAAGAGCTTATAATCCCTGCTGTTGCTCTCTTGCCTCGTGCATCTTCTTGTTTCATTAGGTTAATAATGTGCATCATAAAAAGGAATTGACCATCTGACTTTTTAGGAGTAACTACTTTTCCTTTTTCATCTCTCACCACATAAAAGTTACTCTTATTGCTCTTCATGTTAGTTTCTACTTCATCAAAATTATGCTTCCAATCCACGCCGAAAGGCGGATTTGCTATGATGAAGTCGAAGCTGTCTGTGCCATTGATGCCATCTGCAAAAGCAGGATTGGTCAAAGTATTGCCATAGGCAATGATATTGTTCTGATTTGTTATCTCTAAAAATATCTTAGACAAAAGCCAAGTCTGCCCATGCATCTCTTGACCATACAATTCAATCTCTTTTACCTTTGTATGTTTCATAAAGTAGTCTGCCGACTCCATAAGCATACTTCCAGTACCCGATGTTGGATCATATATGGCTAACTTTTCATTATCTTTTATACCTTGTATCCCCATCTCGCACATAAGGTGTATAATAGACTTTTGCGTAAAGTGCTGTCCTGTCAAGTCACCACTCATTTTTTTCATCCGAGAAACCGTTTTTTCATAAAGGTCTTTATAGTCTTCTTTGGGATAGTCTCTAAAGTCTGCTTGATAGGTATATATATCTAGTACATTTTCAAGGTGCTTATTTGGAAGTTCAAGTATATATCTTTCTAACTCAAATGTTTTATAATGATTTAGATAAGTTAATATATTTTTTGATTTATCAGGGTTATATTTACTGTCTTGATGGAAAAAATGTAGGTTTTCTTGTTTACCTAAAATTTCTATATCTTTGATGATATTGATAAATGTCTCTTTAGTATCTTTGCCTTTATACTCAACATATTCTTCTGGAGCTAGACCAAAATTATTTCTATACTCCAAATTCAACATCAGTTTATCATTATCTATCAACAACTTCAATGCCATAAATGCCATGATCCGCTGATCATAAGTAGATTCATTTATTCCAATATCACGTAAGATATCAGAATATGCCCAATAATAATCTTTAAGTTCTTTTTTTGTGGATGTTAAAAATGAAGAATGTATAGTCATGTCAAACCCTCCCAGAATAGTTATAATTATACTGTACTAAAATAAGAGTGCACGACTTAAAAACAGGGTCAAATTGTCATACTTTTAATGCAAGAAGTTTAATTCCAGTCAAAATACGTTTTACACGTATTTAATTCTCCGTAAGTATAAGATTCCTCTCCAGATTTTGTTTCAACTACAATACCATCATTATCTGCTGAGATCAGCGTACCTTTGAGTTTATCCCCGCCTACAACTTTGAGTTTTACTTTTTCACCTACGGCATTTTTAAAATGTACAGGTTTAGAAAGTTTTCTTTCTATGCCCGGAGAAGAGACTTCCAAACGGTATCTCTGGCTCATAGGAGGATGTACATCCAAAAAAGGTGACAGTTCATGGGAAATATCTGCACAGAGATCAAGGTCTACGCCACCCGCCTTGGTTACCAGGACACGAAAAATGGTCTCATCGAATTCAGTGACTATCTCAGTATCATACAGATCCGCACCATTGGCTTCTACGATCTTGGCTATCTGTGTTTCAAGATTCATCTTCACTATCCTCATTCTTCTTGTCGTGACGACCCTCTATCTGTTTAAAAAGATCTTCTATACGACTTACTTTTTCCAACTGGTGATCAAATTCAAATGTAAAGCGCGGCGCCTTGAACCAACCCTCACTCTGCTTGCAATGGTTTTGTATATACCCGGCAACCGTTCTAAGTTGTTTAAGTGCTTCACCCTGTTCTTTTTCAGTCAAAAAGGAAGTATCCAGATAGACTTTTGCATCAGAGCGACCTTTGGAACAGACCACATCTGTCACGGAAAGTCCATTGATACGTTCATCATCCAAAGAACCGAAAGCTTCAGGAATGATCTCTTTGAGTACAGACTCTACGCGATGTCTTTTAATCTCTTCATGTGTCATAAAAAGCCTTTCTTATTCCACGATCAGTTCTATAAACTAACCTGCTCTTCAACATCTTTGAATGTCTCGATCACATCACCTGCTTTAATATCATTGAAGTTCTCAAGCATGATACCACACTCATAACCGTTCTTCACTTCTCTTGCATCTTCATTGAAACGCTTGAGTGAAGAGATACTGCTTTCATACACAACCACACCGTCACGAATAAGTCTTGCTTTAGAGTTTCTTGTGATAACACCGTCAGAAACTTTACAACCGGCGATCGTTCCGACCTTACCAACAACAAATGTTTCACGTACTTCTGCCTGACCCGTTACCTCTTCAGAGATCACAGGAGACATCATACCTCCGAGAAGTGCTTTGACATCATCAAGAAGATCATAAATAATAGAGTATGAACGAATTTCAATCCCCAACTCTTTGGATTTTTTCTTCACTGCTCCCGTTGGACGTACATTAAATCCAAGTACAACAGCATGCTCAGATGCATCTGCAAGTGTAAGATCACTCTCAGTAACGCCACCCACACCCTCATGTATGATGTTTACTTTTACTTCTTCATTTCTGAGTTTTTCCAAAGAGCCTTTGATCGCTTCAAGTGATCCTTGAACATCCGCTTTGATGATCACCGGAAGTGATTTGAGCTGCCCTTCTGCAATAAGTGCAGAAAGATCATCAAGTGTTGCTTTAGTACTTTTAGAAAGTACTTTGGCTCTGTCATACTCAGCTCTTTTCTCTGCAAGTTCACGTACTTCTTTATCTGTACCCATTACGATAAGCTCTTCACCTGCTCCCGGTACTTCATTAAGTCCGACTATGGCTGCCGGAGTACTTGGTCCTATAGCTTTGACCGAAGAACCGTCATCAAGCTTGATCGCCTTGATACGTCCGTATGTTTTACCCACAATAACGTTGTCACCTACTCTAAGTGTACCATTTTGTATGATCACATTTGCAACTGGTCCAAACCCTTTTTCAAGAGATGCTTCAACCACAACGGCTTTTGCTTCTCTCTCCGGATTTGCTGTAAGTTCCATCACTTCTGCCTGAAGCAGAATCGTTTCAAGCAGATCATCTATACCCATGCCGGAGTGTGCCGATACAGGGACAAATTCATACTCTCCGCCCCAGTCTGTTGCCATGACATCTATCTCAGCAAGTTGTGACTTGACATTGTCCGGGTTTGCTGACTCTTTATCCATTTTGTTAATGGCAACAATAAGAGGTACACCTGCTGCTTTTGTATGTGCAATAGCCTCTTTGGTCTGAGGCATCACACCATCATCTGCTGCAACAACAATGATCACGATATCCGTTGCCTGAGCTCCACGTGAACGCATTTCTGTAAAGGCTTCATGTCCGGGAGTATCGACAAAAGTGATCTTCTTACCGTTCTTCTCTACCTGATAAGCACCCACGTGCTGTGTGATCCCACCGGCTTCTTTGTCAGCTACTTTTGCTTCACGTATCTTATCAAGCAGTGAAGTTTTACCATGGTCAACGTGACCCATGATCGTAATGACCGGCGGCCTCTCTTCAAGATTTTCATCACTCTCTTCAGCTGCATCATAGGCATCTGCATAATCCAGTTCATCAAGTGGATTTACAGTTGTTATTTCCACCTCAAACTCTTCTGCAAGAATTTCAATCTCATCTTTGCTCAGGAAGTCATTTTTGGTTACCATCATACCCAGTGCAAATAGTACACCGACAACTTCACCTACAGAACGGTTTACTTTTTCAGCAAATTCGTAAACCCTTACATTTTCAGGGATCTCTACAGAAGTAACCACATCAGTATTTTCTTCTTTAATGTATTTTTTACGTTTACCGCCACGCTTAAGTGAACGTTTTTGCTGAGGACGGAATGGCTGTCTGCCTTTTGCAGGTCCACCATTTGCCGCTTCTCTCTTTTTAGCTTCTTCTCTACGTTTTTGTTCCTGACGCATCATATCTTCATAAATATTTTTATCAGAGAAGTCTAAAAGTACCACTTCTTCTCCACCAAAACCACTGTCTATATCTCCACTCATACTGTCATGGTTGAAAATATCTATTTTGGTACCGGAATCTCTTGCTTCTGCTATTTTCTTAGGTTTCTTTTTTGCGATATAAGGTGTCTGGTCACCCATAGAGATCCTGGTTCCTGCTCTTACCGGTGCCGGTTTAGCTTTTCTAACGATCTTTATACCTGCACGCGAGAGCAGTCTTTTCTTTGGCTGCGCTTCTCCACCTGCTGCGGTTTCAGCTGTCACTTCAGGCTCTGTTTTCTTGGAAACAACAGAGATACCTTTACGTTTTTTTACTTCTTTGACAACAGGTTTCTCAACGACTTCTTCTGCTGGAGTCTCAACACTCTCTTCGCTTGCAGCTTCTTGCGTTTCAGGCACTGTTTCTTCTATACTCTTTTCAGGCGTCACAGTTTCTTCAGTAACTATGGCTTCTTCAGTGACTACCGTTTCTTCGACGACTGCAGTTTCAGGCTCTTGAGTCGAAACTTCTTCTTTCACAGCTTCTTCTTTCACAGCTTCTACTTTTTTCTTCACAACTGTGATCTTGGACTTACTGCCTGGTTTTCTGAAGCCTTTTGGCAAGGTTCCACTAATCGCATAATCTACGAGAATACCGGCATCTTTCATGCTGATAGTACTGTTGGCTGCTTTTACATCAAAACCTAATTCTTTGGCTTTATCCAGTAATTCACCGTTTGACAATCCCGCTTCATCTGCTATTTCTTGGATTTTAACTTTACCCATATTTTAATTAACTCCTTAATTTAAATGCGACTACGCGCATAGGCTGACTCACCTGGTCAACTCTTTCAACAACGTAACAAACCGTTCCTCATTTTGTTGGAAACGCTTTATTAAGCCTTTGATTTTTTTCTCATTTACAGCACACACAGGACAGAGATAAAAGCTTCTCCCCTGACCGTCAAATGCTACGATATCTTTACCTTCTTGCTTTAATCTGATCAAACTATTTTGAGGATGTCTGCTTCGGCAAGTAATGCACATACGTGTTGGCTGTGATTTTTTCATGCGTATTATACCCAAAAAGAGATTAAGCGTACAGCTTAACTTCTGGTTGTGACACCATTATTGTCTAAAGTGAGCGTAAAAACCCTGAATTGAGGGAAGCGTGACTGTAAAGCCTGTGCCATTTTATCTGCATCTTTGTCGTATGCAAGGTTGAAAAATGTAGAACCTGAACCCGAAAGTGTAGACATGAGCGCACCGTGCTTAAGTGCCAGCTTCTGAACATCAAATAGTTCCGGGATCATTTTCATGCGTCTTGCCTGATGCAGTTTGTCTTTGGATGCAATACGCAAAAGATCCCATGATTCCGTCATAAAAAGTGCTGTCATGTAAGAAGACCTGGAGAGAGAATAGACTGTTTCCTCTTTTCTATACATCTTGGGCAGGATCGTACGGGATTTTGCCGTAGATATCGTACGGTTTGGCACCACGACAACAGCACGCAGGTAGTCAGGCATACGTCTTTTTTTACTATAGACCCTGTCCCCTTCCACGCAGGCAACATTAAATCCACCCATCACAGCGGGCGTGATGTTATCGGGGTGATGTTCATAGCGCAGCGCCTGATTCAGTATCTCTCTTTTATTCACCTTATTATTTGCAGCTGCATAAGCACCGCTCAATGCGGCAACGATCACGGCAGAAGAAGATCCAAGTCCTCTTGAAATAGGAATACGGTTATGAAATTCAAACCTGAAGTTATCTTCTCTTCCTGTGAGTCTTTTATAATTCTCATTAAAGATACTCAGGAAAAGAGAGTTTTTTTTGATCTTAGGATTGTCTGCACCTTCACCATGTGTAGAAATACTTAAAAATTTTGAAGGTTTGATGATGATCTCATTTCTCAGATCTACCGCAAGACCTAAAGTATCAAATCCCGGTCCCAGGTTCGCTGAAGTAGCGGGTACGCTTACAAACATTTTTAACTTCTTCCGTTAAACAGCCGGCAGTATATACTCAGGGGTTGACTCTTCATCTAATTCAAGATCATGAATACTCTGAGGCAATGCAAAATTTGCATCTACGGGCTGCTCATATTTTTTTGTAATTATAGTCTCTTTTTCCTTGATAAAATAAAGATTCCCTACAGCTTTGATGGGTTGGCCTCCATTTAAGGCAAAACCACTGCATCCTACACACTTTATCCCACGTATGATCTCGATGGTTTTAAGCATGATATAGGTGAGTTTTATAGCCATGTAAGATCCCGGCCCCCGTGTGTAGATCATCTTTGAAATATCATAGGTATCCAGAATTTCAGAGAGTAATGGTAAAAGAATTTCAGAAGTTTTTAACTCAGAGGAGAAATGTCTGATGAGTCTGCCCTCTTCATAAACCCCTATACGCAGAGGGGAAGAGATGGAGAGTATCAGAAGTTCATATTTATGCGAATGATCTGGCAAATGCTCTACTCTGCAACGTTTCAACTTCCACAAGATCATAGCTCTCAGCATTGGCAAGTAATTTTGTTGTCAAGAGATAATTCAAATGATGACTTCCTGCAAATGATTCATATTTGGCAAGTATATTATGTCCGGAGACCATCATATCTCCCATCGCATCCAGGATCTTATGTCTTGCAAATTCATTGTCAAAACGTAAACCTTCAGGATTAAGCACTTTATGATCGTCAAGTCCTATGGCATTTTGAAGTGTTGCCCCGAGTGCCAGGTTCTGACTCTGCAGATACTGTATGTCTTTTGCAAAGCCGAATGTTCTTGCTCTTGCGATCTCTTCAACAAAATGTTTGGTACCGAAAGTAAAACTTTCTTTCTGATCCCCTATGACAGGGTGGTCGAACTTGATATGAAAATCAAACTCCGCTTTGTTGTGAGGTACTAAACGTACGAACTTGTCACCGTCTCTTACTTCAATAGGTTCTTTCACAGAAATGATCTTCTTTGGAGCATCCTGCTCTTCGATCCCCGCCTCATCCAGTAATAGACAAAAAGAGATAGCGGAACCATCCATGATCGGCATTTCATTACCGTCTACGATGACACGCATATTATCTATACCGTAGGCATAGACTGCCGAAAGGAAATGTTCGATCGTAGAGATAGAACCTTTTTCACTGCCTATGACCGTAGCCATACGTGTGTTGATGACAGAGTCGGGAGAAAGAGGAATACTCATCGCCAGATCTTCACGATAGAACATAATGCCTGCATCCACATCAAGCGGTTCAAGTCTTAACTTAATAGGCACACCTTTGTGCAGACCGATACCGATCACTTCAATGGGTTTTTTAAGGGTTCTTTGTCTCATCACCTTCTCCTTTCATTTTATTAAACGTATTATAGTATAATTTTTCATTATTTCAAAGTATACCACTCTACTATGAACTCTTAGTGAATTATAAGCACTTCCGATAACCTTTATCTTACCCTTTACTCTCTGTCTTTTTTGCCGGTGTCGGGCTAATGATATTATCGGCTTCTTTAAACACATTGTTGATGAATTTCTGGATCCATTTTGCATCAAACCATTCAATAGGTCTCACTTCAATACCCTGCACCACTACTCCAAAATGCAGGTGGTCTCCCAGTGCCAAACCTGACATACCTGTTTTGGCTATGGCTTGCCCGGCATGTACTTCCTCGCCGTCATTTACCAATACTTGCGAACAGTGGCCATAAAGACTGTAAAGTCCCAAACCATGGTCTATCATAGGCATATTTCCATAAATGCCGTTTTCACCTGTAAAGACCACTGTACCGGCATTTGATGTTTTGATCGTTGCCATTTTGGTGCTTGCCAGATCATATCCGACATGGTATGACTCGGAGACCACATTATCTTTTGTTTTATAATAGTAGAATCTATGGTCCCCATAGCTTGCTACTTTTGCACCGTTTTTAAGAGGATAGAATTTTTTGATTTTCCACGAATCCAATATTTCATCAGAGACTTTTTGACTTAAACTATGGATCAACTCTTCATTTTTCAAACGCATGGTTTCATTAATGGCTTTAAATTTTTCAAGTTTATCATCAATACCGGCATAATCCGGATCACTGACTGCCAGATCCGTGATCTTTCCATCTATAAATTTATCACTGGCCTTGATCTGTGATCTTTTATACTTTGGATTTTTATGATAAAACGGGATCTCGGTCACACGTTTGTTCTTTGCCAGATCCGTAGCAATGATCTTTGCAGAAAAAGTATCTTCCGTGAAAGGCCAGGCGATCAAAGTGGCATAATATCCCTCTTTTTTATAAGGTTGCGGTTTAAACTTATTTCCATTGGCCTCCACATAGAGTTCATCCATGTTTTCATCTTCAGCCTGAAAAACAACCAGTGCAGATCCGCCTTGATTGATCATACGTGAGTTTGCAAGTATATTCACATTTGGACGTTTATAATCAAGATTTATTTTAAGTATTTTGTTCGCAGAGTTCCCCTGCATCATGTTCCACAAACTGCTGTCAGTGACTTTTACCTCCAAAGTAAAATGTTTTGCTTTAGGATCCAGCACTTTACCTTTTGGATATTTTACTGATAAGGTTTGCTCTTTGGTCTGAGCCGGGAAAGGTCCCTGTCCGACAATAACACTTTTAGCACCATCACTCAAAACAAGTTCATAGCTACCTAAGCCTACATTGTCCGTCAATTTAACAATAAGCGGATCTTTACGATTCCAAAAAACATTATCTGCCCCTTCAATCTGAGGCTTTTCTCTTTCAAACTCCGGTGCAGTATAAATATATCCCGCCCCTCCCAATACTGCCAATAACAGTAATACACTTAAGAACTTGCCACCGCTTTTTTTAGCGCGTCTCTTTTTCATTTATCAATCCTAATTTTTCTATCTTCTCTAAAATTGTATCTATACTTTCTTGTAGTCCACCTTGCACTTCCCCGTTATGGAAAGTAAACCCTGCAGCCACTTTATGTCCACCGCCGCCAAAGGCCAAAGCCACTTTGGATACATCCACTTTTTTACTGCGCAGAGAGATACGTATACCCTGATCCGACTCCATAGCAAAGAGTGCTACTTCCACTGTCACCAGAGACCTTGCATAATCTACGATACCTTCCATGTCCGGCATGGTAGCACCTGCCGCTGCTATCTCTTCCTTTGTCACCATAAGTGTAGCCACTTTTCCTTCCTGATGCAAAGACAAAGATGCCAATGCTTTTTCCAAAATACGCAGTGAAGACAGGGGGCGTCTTTGGGTAAAGTGGCAAGCTATCTCATCGGGGACAGCACCTGCTTCGACCAGAGACTTTGCTACAGAAAATACTTCTTCATTCACGGAAGTCGTTGTAAAATATCTTGTGTCAGAAAGGAGTGCAGTATAAAAACATGTCGCAGCATCGACTTCTACAGAATAAAGCATTTTAAAGAGTGCAAATGCCACCTGAGAGGCAGAAGCGTATTCTGCTATCACCACATTGATACTCCCGTAACGCGTATTGCTCTGATGGTGATCGATGTTGATAATATCTCTGCCTTCCAGATCAAACCCGAGTCTGTCTATACTCCCGCAGTCACAGGAGATGATCAGGCTTTCTGTGTAATCCATGTGCTGTTTTATTTTTTTGAAATTTGGAAGAAAATCAAGATTCAAAGGCAGGGAAAGTGAGGCATTAACCACTTCTACTTTTTTACTTTTGTCTTGACTCAAAAGTGCATAGATACCCAAAGCTGTTCCCAGGGTATCTGCATCCGGGTTAAGGTGGGAAAGGATGGTGATGGACTCCGCAGAGTCTATCTTCCCTTTTACTTCCTCATAAGGTAATTCCGGCACTGTTACTCTACCCTCATTGATAAATCTATCCAGTTCGCCTGATGGATCACTGATCCTGAGCTGATGGCATCTATACCGGTCCTAGCGATCTCTTCGATCGTATCAAGCGTGACATTGCCACTGGCCTCAAGTAAGATATGCGGATAATTTTCATTTCTGTATGCCACCACTTCTTTTGTCTCCCGGGTAGACATATTGTCACACATCACTATGTCCGCTCTCGCCTTCATCGCTTTTTTGACCATTTCAAGAGTTTCACACTCTATCTCCACTTTGGAAGTAAAGGGTATCTTTTGACGTACTTCTTTCATAAAAGCATCCAGGTCATCAATGGTCTGTAAATGTGTATCTTTAAGCATCAGACAGTCATCAAGCCCCATACGGTGGTTTATCCCTCCGCCACAGCGTACAGCATATTTTTCAAAGACACGAAGCAAAGGTCTGGTCTTTCTTGTATCAAGCAGCTTCACTCCCGTATCTTTGATAGCAGCTACATAGCAAGAAGTTAAAGTAGCAATGGATGATGCATGTAAAGCGATATCTAAAACAGACCGCTCCAAAGAGAGAATAGTTTTTGAATCACCTGTTACAAAAAGCAGTTTATCTCCCAGTTTAAAAGATCCACCGTCTTTTACTTCCCATATCAGGGAAAGATCATACATCTTCGCCAACACATCAATATATTCACGTCCGGCAAACACACCGTCACTCTTGGCAATAATAAAAGCGCGTATCTCTTTACTTTCAGACACACGGGAAAAAAGATCCCCGCGCCCTACATCTTCAGCAACCAACGCTTTTAAAAATTCTTCTTTTAGCATCATTTTTCCCTTTTATTTGTAAGGGCAGACACATGGGTCTGCCCAGGGTAAACACATAGGTTTACCCCTACAAGCCTATTTGATCGCCAACATACGTTCAAGTGCCAGGTTCGCATACTTTACCGTATGCGGATCCACAACAATCTCATTGATCGGCTGACCATCTTCTATGGACTTCAAAGTATTATACAGATCTTCCAAAGTGGTTTCATTCATGGTAGGACATTCGGGTTTTGTGGATGAGAGGACATAGGTGTTCCCTTTTCTCATACGATTGACCAGATTGTACTCTGTGCCTATGGCTACTTTTTGTTCCGGATCAAGCTCGTTCACATATTTGATGAGCTGTGAGGTAGAACCTGAAAAATCTGCTGCGAGCACGACAGAGGGATCACATTCCGGGTGTACTGCTATTTTGATCCCCGGATATTTATTACGATAAAATTCTATGTCATCCACGGTAAAGAGCTGATGCACTGAACAAAAACCGTTAAAACAGATAATGTCTGCTTCTTTTGGATCACACTCTTTTCCATCTACTTCTACACCGATCACACAAGACTTAAGCCCCATCTGTATGGCAAAATTCTGTCCCAAACACCGGTCGGGTACAAAAAGTATCTTCTTACCGCTCTCCAAGCCTTTTTCAATGATCTTGAAGGCATTTGAAGAGGTACAGACAAGTCCACCCATCTCACCCACTTTTGCCTTCACTGAAGCATCGGAGTTGATGTATGTAATAGGTAGAATATTTTCTTTGGCAATGCCTCTGTCCACCATATACTGTACAGATTCTTCAAAATACGCCCCATCCATCATACGTGCCATGGCACAACAAGCGATCTTTGGCATCAATACACGTTTTTCAGGAGCGATGACCTTTACAGACTGCCCCATGAAACCCACACCACAGAATACTACCCAGGGATTCGTATCGGCTTGACATCTACGTGCCAACTCAAGACTGTCACCGATGATATCCGCCATTTCAAACACTTCATCACGCTGATAATAATGTGCAACAACCGTCACATCCAACTCTTTTTTAAGCCTGTTTATCTCAGCTTTATAATCAATACTCATAGTTATCCTTCTCTAATTGTGGCTATTTTAGCAAAATTCGGTTAAAATTGCACCTAACAAGACCTAGTCTAATTTAAAACTGTGGAATAACTATGGATTTACTTAACCAAAACATCATACTTTATCTGGCTGCCTACCTTATCTCAGGTATCCCGTTCGGCTATCTTCTTGCCAAACAATTTGCGGGTGTAGATATCAAAGAAGCCGGCAGCGGAAATATAGGTGCGACCAATGTACTGCGTGTTGTCAAGGAACAAGACCCGAAATTGGCTAAAAAACTGGGTGCGATCACACTCTTTTTGGATGCTGTCAAAGGTGTTCTCGTCATACTCGTAGCTAAAGTACTGGGTGCTCCGGAATCTGTGCTCTGGACCATCGCTGTACTTGCTGTTGTAGGACACTGTTTCTCTGCATTTTTATTTTTTGAAGGGGGGAAAGGTGTTGCTACAGGTTTTGGTGTACTTCTTGTCATGATGCCCATCCCGGCACTTATTGCCATTGCTGTTTGGCTAGGAGCTGCGAAAGGTTTAAAGATCTCTTCTCTTTCTTCACTCATCGGACTTGCAGCATTCATTATCGCTTCTTATGTCATGTACCCTGAAGTCCCGGGTATCGGTTCTCATTCTCCGATTTGGATCATCGCATTTATTATTTTTTATAAGCATATTCCAAACATCATGAGAATGGTTAAAAAAGAGGAAGGCAAAGTCTAACATGACGATACATATAGAAGCGTTGACCTTTGATGTCATCATTGGTCTGCTCGACTTTGAACGGGACAGACCACAACGTGTCATTATAGATCTTGAAGCTTCTTATGACTATAAAGATGACCTGTTTATTGATTATGCAGAGTTGGTCATAGAGATAAAAGATGAACTCAAGACCAAACGTTATGAACTTTTAGAAAATGCTCTCCTGGGTCTCAAAGAGAGGCTCTCTGCCGCATATCCGGATCTTCAAACACTTTCACTCAAGCTATCCAAACCTGATATCCTTCCCGAATGTACTGTTTCCTTAAGTAAAACTTGGAATTTTTAGAAAATTTTCAAAACGCCCTATTTTTATGTTATAATATTAAATAAATCTTAAAGATAAAAAGGTTCGCTTATGAGAATATTGATCATTGAAGAGGATGTAGAACTCGGTAAAAAACTTTCAGATACACTGATAGCACAAAACTACCAGGCTGATATCGCTGAAAATCTTGGTGATGCAAAGTATTATCTTGATATCAGGAACTACGACATGGTACTGCTTTCCTGGGCAGAAGAGAATAAAAAAAATCTTGCTCTCATAACAGCGATCAAAACAGATGCGCATAAAACATCTGTGATCGTGCTTTCTGAACGTGCAGATAAAGAGAGTGAGATAGAAGCACTCCGGTCAGGTGCAGATGATTTTATCAGAAAGCCTCTTGATTATGATATTTTACTTGTGCGTATTGAGGCAAAACTGCGTTTTGGCATCTCTAACATCATCGAAATAGAAGATCTTATCATCAACCCTGAAGAAGAGAAGATCATCTATCAGGGTGAGGAGATAGAACTCAAAGGTAAACCTTTTGAAGTACTCACCCACCTGGCCATGCACAAAGACCAGATCGTCTCCAAAGAGCAGCTGCTTGATGCCATTTGGGAAGAACCTGAACTGGTCACACCCAATGTCATTGAAGTAGCCATCAACCAGATCCGTCAAAAAATGGATAAACCGCTTGATATTACCACCATAGAAACCGTCAGAAGACGCGGCTATAGATTTTGTTTTCCAAAAAAGATAAGCTAAAGTCCTTCATGCGCTTTTTCACCTCTTCTTTTCGTGGGCGCTTATGCTCACACTCCTGAAATATAATGGTCAATATTTTTACTTTCTATAATTTTTAATTTAAGCATAAGCTTGCTTCCGTTATAACTCCTATAAATAACATAGACAGAGGAAACCATGGCCTTAGTAATAACTGACGAATGTATAGCATGTGATGCATGTAGAGAAGAGTGTCCCAATGAGGCCATTGAAGAAAATGATCCTATTTATCTGATAGATGCAGACAGATGTACCGAGTGTGTAGGTCATTTTGATGAGCCTCAATGTATCTCCGTATGTCCTGTAGACTGTATTATTCCTGATCCTGACAATGTTGAAAATGTTGAAGAACTAAAATTCAAATACGATAAACTGCAGAAAGAAGAGTAAGATACTGTTATGGCCAAACGAACCGCTATCATCGATATTGGTTCGAACTCAGCCAGACTTGTTATTTTTGAAAAAACAAGCCGTTACGGCTTTCATCTTATCTGCGAACAGAAATCCAAAGTACGCATCGGTGAAGGTGCCTATGAAAAAGAGGGCTATCTTCAGCCCATTGGTATCAAACGTGCTTTTCTAACTTTAAAATCATTTCTCCATACTATCGATAAGTATCAAGTAAGCAAAACCCTTTGTGTTGCAACCTCTGCCCTCAGAGATGCCCCCAACGGGAAAGAGTTTGTCCACTGGATACAGAAAGAACTTGGGCTTGCTATCAAGATCATTGACGGTCAAAAGGAAGCAAAATACGGTGCTATCGCTGCGAATAACCTGCTCCCTGTCACTGAAGGTATCAGCATAGATATAGGCGGGGGTTCCTCTGACATGGCGCTGCTGAAAAACGGTCATATTGCCGATACCTATTCTCTTGATCTGGGGACCGTGAGACTTAAGGAACTCTTTTTTGACAAAGGGATGTCCGTTGAAGAGAGCAATAGCAGAGCAAAAGTTTATATCCAACATGAATTGAATAAGCTTCCCAAGCATTTCAGACATACTTTGGTCATAGGCATAGGAGGCACTGCAAGAACACTTAGTAAGGGTATTATGAAGCTCTGCGATCACCCCCTGGACAAACTGCATGCTTTTACCTATGATGTAGAGACTTACAAAACCTACCTGTCTGAAATACCTCTCTCTTCTGCAAAGAATTTAAAGAGATTCGGACTTAAGAAAAACCGTTATGATACGATCAGAGAAGGAACAGTGATCTTCAATGAAATACTGGCTTACATCGGTGCAGAAACAGTGATCAGCTCTTCTGTGGGTGTAAGAGAAGGGGTTTTTCTTGAGCAGTTGCTGAGAGATGACAGTCTCAAACTGCCAAAGAGTATCAATCCAAGTGTCACTTCCATTTTAGACCGGTTCAACCCTTTGGAAACGATAGAAAAGAGGAAAAAATCTAAACTTAAAATGGCTTCTAAACTCTATACTGTACTTCAGACAGATATTAGAGATGCACAGCAGTATGAACCTGAACTGCTTTGGGCACTGAAACTTTCGAGTATAGGAAAAACCTTAAACATTTACCGCTCACACCAGCATGCATTTTACATCGCGATGCAAGAGTTGAACTATGGATTTACCCATGAAGAGATGCTTTTGATCTCACTACTCCTGCGCATGCACGGGAAAGAGTTGCTTCATAAACCTCTCTTTCAAAGTTTTGAACCCCTGTTACCGGAAAAACTCTCCCTGCTTTGGCTCAGTTTTATCTATACCCTTACGATCTTTTTATATGAAGCTTCAAACTCTGCCAACATCAGCTTCACCTACCGTAACAGAACCCTTCTTATCAGATCTGACAAACCTCTCTATCTTGCAAAAGAGAAAATAAAAGCTTTGGAGAAACCGATACCTTTTGCCATTATCATCGAAGATGAAAGTACCTTGCCTAAAAATAAAAAACTGGGGATCGTGTAGAGAAAAGGCATGCCTTTGTCCCTACTGCATTTTGATCTTTTAGAACTGCGTTCCCATAGAGAATTCAAATGTCGCTGTTCTATCTTGAGGTTCATCATCAATAGGATAGGCAAATACAAGGTTAATCGGTCCAAAGGCAGATTGCCATTCAAGCACTACCCCGGTTGAAGACCTGGTAAGACTGGTTTCCACAAGAGGATGGGCTTCAAAAATCTTGGAATCAAAACCGACATATCCGTAATCATAGAAAAAGGAGAGTCTCATTTTTGCCGCTTTGGAAAGAGGGATACTTGCTTCGATACTCCCTGAAGCACGTTCTGTACCCCCCACCAGATTACGCTGGCCAAACTCATCAATGAAGTATGGTGCAATAGAGTAAGGGTCATACCCTCTCACAGAACCGATACCCCCCATAAAAAGTCTCTCTGCAGTAGGTAACTTTTTATCATCCTCTCTGTTAATATAAGTTCCTCTACCTTTCACACGCAAGATAAGGTCATAATCGATCAAATCTTCCAAACCGTAATAGAGTCCGACTTTGATGCTTGGCTTTAAGATACTTGCATATCCTCCGGGATAAAGGATCTTGTTGAAATCTTCTCCCCCCATACTCGCATATTCAAAGTTCACAATCGCTTTCACACCTTCTCTTGGCTGATAAAAGTCATCTGTATTGTCAAAACTTCCGCTGAGATAGAGGGAAGTCTTATTATATTGATCCTGGTATAAGAGAAATCTTTCCACATCTACAATAGTAGTATTCACTTTTGAGTTATTATCTACATATCCAAGTCCTACAGAACCGTGCATATGTCTAAAAAATTCTCTACCTACTGTCATCGTTCCACCCAGTTGATCCTGAGTGTAATCAACATATTCATAATCACTTTTATAGAAAGAGAGACCAAAACTATAGATACTGTCCCATATTTTCGGGTTGACGAAGGAGAGATTGGCATTCTTGGATATCTTTGAAATTTCAAACCCCAGGGTGGTATTGATCCCTGAACCGAATACATTCCTATCCGAGATGGAAGCATTCAGCATCAATCCTTCATAAGACCCATATCCACCACCCGCAGATATCGTACCGGTAGAGGTTTCTGCCACTTTAACAAGAAGATTGATCTGAGTGTCCGAAACTCTTTGACTTTGAATATCTACGGTATCAAAGAAACCTGTTCTTTTCAGTGAAGCTTTTGAATCTTTAAGATCTTTGGCATTGAACAGATCACCGGGCGCCAAGTATACATAACGTCGAACCACCCTGTCTTTCGTCGTATCATTACCTGAGATAATGACATCATTGATAGTCACTTTTTGCCCCGGATCGATCACATACTGAAGATTAATGGTTTTTGCTTCCGGATTTTTATGCATCTGCGGAGAGACTTTTACATAAGCATACCCAAAGTTACCCACCTGCTCTTCCAAATATTCCATATCCTTACGCATTCGCTTGATATTGAAGATCTTACCTTCCTTAAGGATAAGTCCCTCTTTTAATTTTTCGTTCTGAAGCCCTTCTACGGATTGTGTAATTCCAATGGTTCCTACACGATACTGTATCCCTTCGGAAACCTGGTAATCCACTTCTGCTTTGTAAGATCCAAAATCTACACGCATTAAAGGTTGACTTACATCCGCATCCAGATAACCGCGTGTCATGTAAGCATCTTTTACCCTGTAAGCATCATATTCGAGTTGATCCACACTGGCTTCACCATTGTTTCGCCATGGCATCCACCCCAGCCAGTCTTTTTGTTTATTTGCAAGTTCCCCCTCAAGCTCACTCTTGTCTACTTCCTTGGAACCGACGAAATTCATTTTTTCAATAATGATCTTCTCACCTTTATTGACATCAAACACAAGAGAGACAGAACTCTCTCCTACAGGTGTTGTACTCACTTCAACCACAGTGTCATAATAGCCCTGGCTTTCCAGTTTGGCGATCAGTGTTCTTTTTGCTTTTTTCACACGTCTTTTATCATAAAGGTCACCTTTTTTAAGCCCTATGCCTTCCAAAAGTTTTTTACCCTCATCCCCTGATCCATACCCTTTGATGTCCACATTTGCGATAGCAAGTTTTTCTTCAAAATGGTAAATAAGTACACTGCCCTGCCGATCTACCCATACATCTTTAAAATATCCCTGTGAGAATAAGTTTTTAATAGAGTCGTTGATCTTTTCAGCAGTGATCTTTTCACCCACACGAATACCTGCTATCTCTTTTGCAACTGTGGGAGAGAGATGCGCAAGTCCTTCAAATTTGATCTGTGTGACTTTTTGTGCAAAAAGCAATACACCTATCAGCATCCAGAAAAAGAGTATCTTGAAAAGCACTGTCTTGTTTATCATAGTTGAGCCTTAATATAATTTGCATTATTTTATCTTTTTTTCAATAAGAACCTCATAATAAACAGAAAATCATGCTATACTCTTTCAAAAATGAGGACGGTACAGTGATGGCAAAAATGAAAGTCGGCATAGTCGGTCTGGGGCTTATGGGGGGCTCTTTGAGCCTGGCACTTAAAAAGCATTCCGACGACTACTATTTCATCGGGTTGGATCATAACGAAATGCATTGTTCGCAGGCACTTCAACTGGGTCTCGTTGATGAAATCACTACCTCCCTTGAGACCCTGAAAACCTGTGACATCATTTTTCTGAGTATCCCTGTTGACGGTATTATCGCCGTGACCAAACAATTGGGATCTTTACCTGATGACTGTACTGTGATCGACCTGGGAAGTACCAAAGAGAAGATCTCTCTTTCCATCCCCCCGGAGATCCGACATAATTTTGTTGCTGCCCACCCTATGACAGGTACTGAAAAATTTGGTCCTACTGCTGCGCAAGAAGATCTTTATACCGATAAAGTAGTTGTTCTTTGTGACATGAAGAAGAGTGGTAAACATCAGGAAAAAGTCGCCAAAAAACTTTTCTCTGATATCGGTATGAAGATCGTCTGTATGGGGGCAAAAGAGCATGATCGACATGCGGCATTCATCTCACATATGCCCCATGCACTTTCGTATGCACTTGCAAATTCGGTCATTAAGCAGGAGGCTGCCGAGAGTATCATTGCCCTTGCCGGAGGGGGATTTAAAGACATGAGCCGTATCGCTAAATCTTCACCCAATATGTGGGAAGACATCTTCAGACAAAACAAATCCAATGTCCTCGAAGCCATACAAACTTATCAGTCAGAACTGAAAAAGTGCCAGAAAATGGTAGAGAATGAAGAGTGGGATACACTTAATGACTGGATGAAAGACGCCAATACTCTGCATGATATTCTGGATTAGCTTCAACGAGCTCAGCTATCTTTGAACTGCTTGGTAGTGAAACTTGTCAAAGTCACAGCCTATACCTAAAGGTCACAATCACATCAGCCTCTTTGCCTATACTTTTGAGTATCGCTTCTTTCAATAATTCTTTTTCCGTTTTACTCAAGATCCCGCTGGCGATCACTTCACACCTTATCTCATCTGTTTTTGTACGATGTATGAGTTCAATATGCGTGAGTTTCACATCATGCGTACCTACATTAAAAGCTAGATTTGAAAGGGTTTTCTGTATCGCGATATCTTCTTTCATTTTTTCAAAAGAACTGTAAAGAGGTATAGCAACAAGCAGTACAATCATCAACCATGTCAGAAGGCCTTTTTTGGCAATATGCAGAGGAGAAAACCCCAGGAAAACAAATGTTAACGAAGCGGCCAACACAATACCCACCAGGTTGGTAGTAAAAAGTAAAAATGCCATGATGAACATATCCCAGTCTGTCCAACCAAGACCTATACCTGCAACAGCCAAGGGAGGCACCAAAGCTACAGCTATCGCCACACCGGCAAGTGATCCGAGTATTTTCTCATTATTTTTTACATAAGCTGCTGCGACACCTGAAACTATGGCCACAAAGAGATCCAGGATCGTGGGGGACAAACGTCCTGCCATCTCTGAAGTCAATCTGTCAATAGGGGTGAAAGCAGCAATAACTGCAGCAGTAAAGATCACCGCAAGAACTCCCCAAAAAATACTTTTTGCACCATTGATTTCCAGTCCGCTATCCTGTCTCAGAACACCCATACTCAAAGAGATGATCGGTTGCATGAGAGGGGCCAGAAGCATCGCACCTATCACAACAGAACTTGAATTAATAAAAAGCCCGAAAGTAGCGATCATGGTAGAGAGTATAAGCAGGGTTATATAGACTGAATTTATCTTCCCCTCTTCTCTTAAATTTCTGAAAAGTGTCGTATACTGTTCCTGACTTGCATGCGTAAAAAGCGGAATGGCTTCACTCAGATACTCCGTACTCTCTTTGTCTGAAGGTAAATGATCGATCTTGATGCTGTCTTTTGTATTTTGGGTGCTGTTTTGTCTTTCCCAGAATTTCTCACCGACACTCAGTGCCAAGACCTCCTGTACAACTTTTAGATACACGGGTGTTTGTGCATTCTCACTTGAGTCTATATTGACAGATAAAGTTTTCTTGGGTTCAATGAATATTTCAGAAGAACTTATATACCCTACTGAATCAGGTAAGGTCTTAGGCGTAATATACGATACCAGCGATTTAAAAAGATACCCCATATACTGCAAAGTCGAAGAGGGTGAAAGGATCACCGCTAAAAGCCTTCCGTCATCGGCACTCAATTTAGAAGAGAGAAGTTTTGCTGCAAAGGTTGCATTATTGTATTCAACCCCCACAATACCTACGGCAGAAAGAGTAAATTCATTCTCTTTGGCATCTTTGATCTTCATTTGTGTATGCTTAAGTTTCCTTACTTTACCCAAGGTCATCCAAAAAAGTTTTATCCTGTCAAAAAAAGTTTTACCTTTGAGCACCGTGTCAAAATGATCAAGTGGCGGAGCATTTCCGATGACAACTTCCTGCAATACGATCTTATCGTTACAAAAGAGCAGATCAAGTTTTTTTTCTGCAGGCGTAAGTGCAAGTGTCACGGCATCTTCAATTTTGGAGGGAAGTTCAAATGTACGCTTTAACTCTTTTTGTTTGGGTGTAGGTACAATACCCAGAGGAATATCATATTCG
>Ga0209013_10000885_pt1 | contig 27620 bp, 25 predicted proteins | sample Cruoilmetagenom2_FD_187291 | JGI IMG/M metagenome (GOLD analysis project Ga0209013, IMG submission 187291) | Oil polluted marine microbial communities from Coal Oil Point, Santa Barbara, California, USA - Sample 2 (SPAdes) (version 2) | ecosystem: Environmental > Aquatic > Marine > Oil seeps ...
TTTCTGGAAGACTATCCAGCCACAAAGATTACTGTTTGTCTGTGCCCTTGCCATTAGCCTGCATTGCCAGGCAGCTGTTAGTGTTACCCGCCAGCTCGACCATCTGATCCTGCCCATCTCAGCAATCATGCGAGCGGAGCTAGGCTTGATCCCTACGCCGGAACAGGCCCTCAAGCAGGCCATTAATTATCGCAGCAATGGGCAATATGGTGAGGCCCGCGTCACGGCATTACATGGCATGTACCTGGCTGATGTCGATTCCAGCATATATATAAAGCTGCTTGATGAAATAGATTTTGAACTGCCTGTTCTCCAGGTCAAAGAATGGTTGATCAGCGGCCACATCGGGCATGCGAAGCACACTCTGGACTTGCTTGCGGAACGTTATCTCGGTGATGACGGGCATACAGCCCAGATTGAATCCCTGCAGGGCAGTCTTGTCAGTGCAAATAAGCTGCAGTCTATGCAGAAAATGGACGAGCGGGGGGTAATGAATGCCGTACGCAGGATCATGCGCGATTATTATGCCGAGCATAAAATCTACCCGCCCAATTATCGTGTTCTGAACGAGATCCTGCCGCCGCAGCATGAAGTATTGCAAAACTTTGAAATAATTTATTTTCGTTCAGGTCTGAGCGAAGGTTATCAGCTTGTGCTGCGCAATCGTGACAATCACGAAAACCTGCTGACGATATCTGCAACCGGGCTGCTCAAATAAAAAACCCGGCATGTGCCGGGTTCAGAGAATATCAGTGGTTTGGGGTAATAATCAGGCGACCAGCAATCCCTTCATTGCATTAAAAGCCTTCTTCTCGATCTGGCGAATTCGCTCTGCTGAGACACCATATTTTTCCGCCAGCTCAGTCAGCGTGGCCTTTTTTTCATTACTGTCCAGCCAACGGCTCAGTACGATGTCGCGACTGCGTTCATCCAGCTGTTCTAGTGCGACGGCCAGCTGCTCGTGGCGAGCCGTTGTGGTTGTTTCACGCTCGTACATTTTTTCCGGGTTGTACCGGTTGTCTGCCAGATAGCCGGCCGGTGCGATAAACGCGCTGTCGTCGTCCTGATCATTGCCGGCATCGAATGCGATATCCGATCCGCTCAGGCGAGACTCCATTTCAGTGACTGTTTTTTCCGGTACATCGAGGTCTTTCGACAACAGCTGAACATCATTCTGGTTCATCCAGCCAAGATGTTTGCGGCGCTTACGCAAGTTGAAGAACAGTTTGCGCTGTGCTTTTGTGGTCGCCACTTTGACGATGCGCCAGTTACGCAGGACGTAATCGTATATTTCCGAACGAATCCAGTGCATGGCGAAGGAAACCAGCCGGACACCGCGGTCGGGGTCGAAGCCCTTCACTGCCTTCATAAGACCAATATTGCCTTCCTGAACAAGGTCAGCCAGTGCCAGTCCATAACCGGAAAATCCTCTGGCTGTGCGTACGACATAGCGCAGATGGGAAAAGATCAGCTGGCGTGCAGCATCGAGATCGTCGTTCTGCTGGTAGCGAACTGCCAGCGCATGCTCTTCTTCTGCGCTGAGCATGGGTGCACCGTTGATTGTCTGCAGATAAGTCGCCAGGCCGCTGTCTGAACGGAAATCGGCAATCACTGGTAGTGTTTGTGTCATATTCTAAAGCCTCCCATTACTTCTATTGTTTAATTTTAGCACTCGAACCATTAGAGTGCCAAACCAGGCATTAGTTCCCGGGTTTATTCGCGGCGAGGCCGCTTCGCCGCGAATAAGTATAAGGGCGACAGATTCTTCACAACACACTGTAATATATGGAAATAATTACTCTACACTCTTTTCCGGTTCGGCATTCGCGAGGTATACCCCGACCGTGAGACTGGCTGACAACCAGCCTGTCAACGCACCACCGGAAATCAATACGGCTGACGGGATGATTTGCAGTCCAGTGAGGTCAAATCGTGTCCCGTACAGGGTCGAAAGCTGCTGGACAGGTTCGCCCAGGAATGAAAATAGCAGTTGAATCACCAGCAGTGCCACGATGGCTCCGAACAGGCCCTGCAGTGTTCCGAGATACAGAAAAGGACGACGAATAAATGCGCCAGTTCCGCCAATCAGTCTGGTGATGCCAATTTCATCCTGGCGGTTGGCAATGGCGAGTCGAATAGTGTTGCCGATAATTAGAAAGACACCCAGGCCCAGCACAGCCGCGAGCAGCCAGACGGCACGGTGGGCAAGTTGAATCAGCGCATTGAGCCGTTTAATCCATTCGAGATCGAACTGTGCGATTTCCACATCAGGCAGTGCGTCGAACTCGCGGATTAACGCATTCAACTTTTCAGGCTCATGCGCGTAATCAGGCTGTGGATAAACTTGCAGAACCATCGGCAGCGGGTTACGGGATAGAGAATCCAGTGCTTCCTGCAGACCGGATCTCGCTTTGAATTCGGCCAGGGCCTCGTCCGGTGTGATGATCTCGATGTGTTGTACGGCGTGATGCTTTGCCAGCTTGTCAGCAAGCTGCCTGCCTTGTTCCGATTTCATCTTCCTGTTCAGAAACAGGGATAGCTTGGCACCATGTTCAAAATCAACAGTGATCTCGTTAACGTTTTCCAGTGCAGCATAAAGGCCACCCGGCAAGGCCAGTGCAATCGCGATCACCGAGATACTCATAACACTCGAAAATGGATTGCGCAGTAGTTCTCCAAGCGTACCGAACAGGCACTGCGAATGGTGGTGAAACCAGCTATGCACTGCCGCAGTCAGCCTTGTAGCCTGCCCTGGTGCAGGCTGAGAGTGCGTTTGTTAAGGCGTTCTATATGACGCAGATCATGTGTGGCGACAAGTACCGTGACGCCGTGATAGTTGAAATCATTGAACAGGTCGAAGATTTCATCCGAGAGGCCGGCGTCCAGGTTGCCTGTTGGTTCATCTGCTACCAGCAGGTTAGGGCGATTGACGACGGCGCGTGCGATACCGACTCGCTGTTGTTCCCCACCGGATAAAGTAATCGGCATGGAATTCTCTTTGTTGAGCAGACCGACTTTGTCCAGCGCTGCATGCACGCGTCGATGGATATCTCGCGGGCGGTAACCGCTTGCAATTAAAGGCAGGGCGACATTGTCATAAACATTTCTGTTATGCAGTAATTTGTGATCCTGGAACACCATGCCGATCGAGCGTCTGAAATACGGGACGGTACGTGATTTCATTTTGCCGAGATTCTGCCCGTTGATGATGACTTGCCCACGAGTTGCCTGTTCTATACGGGTCACCAGACGCAGCAGCGTGCTTTTCCCTGCACCTGAATGACCGGTCAGGAATACCATTTCCCCGGTCTCAATGCGCAGGCTGATATTATGCAGGGCCTCATAACCCTGCGGGTAGCGCTTCGATACATTGCTTAATTCGATCATCATGTTTCTATCAGCGCCTTAACGAAATCACTGGCATCAAATTCCTGCAGGTCATCAATGCCTTCCCCAACGCCGATGAAACGGATTGGCAACCCTGTTCTGTCGGCGATGGCGATGACAATGCCACCTTTGGCTGTACCATCCAGTTTGGTCAGGCAGAGGCCCGTGATACCTACACATTTATCGAAACCCTCCAGTTGTGCAAGGGCGTTTTGACCAATACCCGCATCCAGCACCAGCAGAACTTCATGTGGGCTGCCTTCAAGTTTGCGACCGGCAACACGGTGTATTTTTTCCAGTTCCTGCATCAGGTCGCCGGAAGTATGCTGGCGGCCGGCGGTATCTATGATCAGCACATCCATATCGCGCGATATCGCCGCATCCAGTGCGTCATGGGTGACGGCGGCAGCATCAGCACCGGGTGTCTGCGCGATCACGTTGACGCCATTGCGCTGCCCCCAGATTTGCAGCTGCTCGCTGGCGGCCGCTCGAAAAGTATCTCCGGCAGCGAGCAGAACTGAATGGCCGCGTTTAGTGAGCAAGCTGGTGATCTTGCCAATGGACGTCGTCTTGCCTGCGCCATTGATGCCGACCATCATGATGACGAATGGACGAGATGTTGTATCGACATCCAGTTTAACGGCACATGGCGCCAGGATACCGAGTATGACCTCCTCAAGAGCAGGATACAGGGATTCGAGATTTGCGATACGCTGGCGTTTTATCGCCTGATCGAGCTGCTGCATGATCTTGCCAGTTGTTTCCACGCCTACATCGGCCATGATTAGCTGGTCTTCGAGGTCCTCCAGGACACTGGCGTCGAGTTTTCTGCTGCCCCCGCCCAGGCCGCTGATCAGCGAATCACGAGTGCGTGACAAACCGGCGCGCAGGCGCGAGAAGAATTTGGGCTTGGATGTCTCTATGGTAGGATCCTCGTGTTTTTTACAATCTATTTGTCAGTGAATCTTTTTATCGTATCACTGTCTGTACATAGCTAAATAATGAAACTCTCAAATCCCTGCAGGAACAAAATTAGTATGCATAATTTCTATCGAATGAAACTGGCGGCATTTAGCCTGTTAATGTTGCCGGTCATGACTGCGGCTGGCAAGTCGGCAACAGAAAATACTGTAACTGAAGCCATATTTGATAATGGCCTCAAGGTGCTCATCAAGGAAGATCACAGAGCACCTGTCGTGGTATCACAAATCTGGTATCGCATTGGCGGCAGCTATGAGCCGGAAGGGATAACCGGTATTTCGCATGTACTTGAACATATGATGTTCAAGGGCACAAAAAATTACCCGACCGGCGATTTTGACCGCATCATCTCCGAAAATGGCGGGTCAGGCAATGCCTTTACCGGACGTGATTACACCGCTTATTTCCAGACGCTGGAAAAGAGTCGTCTCAATGTCAGTTTCGATCTGGAATCAGACCGTATGCAGAACCTGCTGCTCGATCCTGAAGAGTTTAAAAAGGAACGCCAGGTCGTCATCGAAGAACGCCGTCTACGCACCGAAGATAAGCCGGAGAGCAAGGTCTATGAGAAATTCATGGCAGCGGCCTTCCCCGATCATCCTTACGGGCGTCCAATCATCGGCTGGATGCGTGATCTGGAAAAGCTTGAACTGAGCGACCTGCAGGACTGGTACCAGCGTTACTACTCTCCTGCCAACGCGATACTTGTGGTTGCCGGTGATGTCGACCCAGAGGAGGTACTCGCTGCCGCAGAGAAAACCTATGGAAAAGCCTCTGCATCCAAAGTCGAGATGCCAAAGCGCCCTGCTGTACCACAGCAAACAAAAATACAACGTCTGACTGTCAAGGCGCCTGCCAATGTTGCCTATATGATCATGGGCTTCCACGTGCCGGCTGTTGTCGATGCGCCGGATAATGACTGGGAGCCGTATGCGCTTGAAGTCATGTCGGGCATTCTCGATGGTGGTGATGCCGCACGTTTCTTTGACCAGCTGATCAGAGCACAAAAGGTTGCTACCGCAGCGGGCACGGACTATGACCCTTTCGCTCGACTGGCAGGCTATTTTCTGATCGATGCCAATCCTGCCGACGGCAAGACTGTTGCGGACCTGGAGCAGGCCATACTTGGCCAGATCAAGCGTCTGCAAACAGAACTGGTAACACCCGCAGAACTCGATCGAGTCAAGGCACAGGTCGTTGCTTCGGATACCTACGAACTTGATTCCATCTTTTATCAGGGTATGAAACTTGGATTGCTGGAATCCACGCTGTTCGACTGGCGCTTGTCCGAGCAGCATTCTGATCGTTTGCAGGCCGTTACCGCAGAGCAGGTGATGGCTGTTGCGAAAAAGTATTTTAATGAAAATAATATGACTGTGGCCGTACTCGACCCGCAGCCAGTCAAGACTAGCGAGGAGACAGGTAAATGATGCGTCCCATCCTGATTTGGCTTCTACTGCTGCTCCCCGGTCAGTCTTTGGCGTCGCCGGTTGTCCACCACTGGCTCACAGAGAATGGTGCGCGGGTATATTTCATTGAGACACATACCTTACCAATGGTAGACATGCGCATGGTCTTCGATGCGGCAGGTGCACGTGATCCTGCAGACCGTAACGGACTGGCCATGCTGACCAACGATATGCTGGTGGAAGGCTTCGGCAATTTCGACTCTAAGGCTATTGCTGAAGGTTTTGAGGACAGGGGAGCCGTAATTTCGACCAGCAGCCTGCGTGACATGGCGATCGTCAGTCTGCGTACCTTGTCTGCTCCAAAATATCTCGATCCGGTAACTGATCTGATGTCACAGCTGGTATCGAAGCCATCATTCCCGCAAGATAGCCTGGAACGCGAGAGGGCGCGTGCACTTCAGGGACTGGATCATGCGCTGCAAAACCCGGGCACTGTGGCCAAGCGCAAGCTGTTCAGCACTGCCTATGCCGACCACCCTTATGCCAATTTCGCGATTGGCAACCGTGAAGGGCTGAATGCAATTAGCCGCCATGACCTGGTCGATTTTCACCACAAGCATTATGTTGCCAGTAACCTGGTGATAGCGCTGGTTGGTGATCTTGACATGCCACAGGCAAAGGCATTGGCAAACAAGTTATCGAGTCGACTCGAGCGTGGCAAGCGATCTGCCCCGTTACCTTCTGTGAAGCAGGTTGACGCTGGTGAAACACGCATCGAATTTCCATCCACACAATCGCATATCATGCTGGCTCACATTGCAGTTAAACGCAGCGACCCGCTTAACTTCGCGCTCAAGCTTGGCAACCATGCACTCGGTGGCGGCGGGTTCCAGTCGCGCCTGATGGATGAGATACGCGAGAAGCGCGGTTTGTCATATGGCGCTTACAGCTACTTCCTGCCGATGCAGGAGAAAGGACCATATCTGGCAAGTCTGCAAACCAAGAATGAAAAGGTTGATGAGGCTCTCAAGGTCATGCGCGATGTCATTCGCGGTTATCTCGAACAGGGGCCCACGCAGGAAGAAATCGATATGGCAAAGAACAATATCACCGGCGGTTTTCCGCTGACTATCGACTCCAACAAAAAGATGGTCGGGACGTTGGCCATGATGGGCTTCTACGATCTGCCAGTTGATTACCTGGACACATACGTCGATCGAATCAATGCTGTTACCCGGAAACAGGTCATTGACGCGATGCAATCCACATTGTCCATGGATGGCATGGTGACGGTGGTTGTTGGCAAAGGTAAATGAAGCCCCGTCGACTCCGTATTATCGGTGGTGACTGGCGAGGACGAAAAATTGATGTGCCAGCGGCTAACAGTAAGCTCAGACCCACGCCGGATGCCGTGCGAGAGACATTGTTCAACTGGATTCAGGACCAGATACAGGGTGCCCGCTGTCTGGATCTGTTTGCCGGCAGTGGCGCGTTAGGCATAGAGGCATTGTCGCGCGGTGCAGACAGAGTCGACTTTGTCGAAGCCGATCCTGGTACTTCCCGCATCTTGCAAAGTAATCTGGAGCGGCTGGGCGCACAACCTTCCGTTTACACCATGGATGCGCGTCGCTTTGTCAGACAGATCGGTGGAGAGTGGGATGTAATTTTTCTGGACCCGCCGTTCCGGCATGCCATGCTCGATGAAATGGTACAGTCGCTGTTCAAGCACAGGTGTCTGACGGAAAACGCCAGACTCTATCTGGAGTCAGAAAAAAATTTGCCCACCGTGACGCTGCCCGAAGGCTGGGCTATGCTTAGACAGAAGCAGTCGGGGCAGGTGGCATACTGTCTCGCAGGACCTACTGAACCGAGTTGATCGCATGGCAATTGTATTATATCCAGGTACCTTCGACCCCATTACGCTGGGCCATGTCGACCTGATCCAGCGCGCAACGCGCCTGTTTGATAGTGTGGTAGTGGCAGTGGCAGCAAACCCGGACAAGGTACCTTTGTTCAGTCTTGATGAACGTGTAGAGCTGATACGAAACGTTACCAGCGATGCCGCCAATGTTTCAGTGGTCGGTTTCGATAATCTGCTGGTTGAGTGTGTTCGGGAACACCAGGCCAGTGTGATACTTAGAGGTCTGCGTGCTGTTTCGGATTTCGAATACGAATTTCAGCTCGCAGCCATGAATCGGCATCTTGATCCGGAAATCGAAACCGCATTTCTGACACCATCGGAAAACTATGTATTTCTGTCATCGTCCCTGGTCAAGGAGGTTGCCGCGCTGGGAGGTGATGTCAGCGACTTCGTTCCCGATACGGTGAAACAGGGACTGATAGAAAAACTAAAGAAGTAGAATTTCTGTGTGGCTGTCTGTAATTACCACAGGAACCATGCGACATTGAGTATTATCATTTTTCACTACTGATTTTTTAGCCATACTGATAATATCAGCGCCCGATGTTACGTGTGGCTAGCATAGCCGCGTTTATGACTATTTAAATGAGCATATAGCAATGGCTTTAATCATTACCGACGAATGCATCAACTGTGATGTTTGTGAACCCGAATGCCCGAATGAAGCGATAACGCAGGGCGAGGAAATCTACGAGATCGATCCGGACAAATGCACAGAATGTGTTGGTCATTACGACACGCCGCAATGTGTCGAAGTGTGCCCGGTAGATTGCATTCCCAAGGATCCTGACCATGAAGAGTCAGAAGATGAATTGATGGCCAAATATCACCGTCTGCATGATTGAATTATACTGAACATCCAGGCGCTACAGACATGAGCCGGATAAAAGCTGCAGGACAATTGTTCTGCAGCTTTTTTATTGTCTGCGTCTTATGCCAGAGTGCAGTTGCAGGCACGGCACCGGCAGCCATCGCCAGTGCCCATCCAGCTGCAACCAATGCCGGCTTCGAGGTGCTGGAACAGGGTGGCAACGCCTTCGATGCAGCCATAGCAGTTGCCGCCACACTGGCTGTAGTGGAACCGACGGGTTCCGGTCTGGGAGGTGGTGGATTCTGGTTGCTGCACCGGGTCAGTGATAATTATCAGACCATGATTGATGGCCGCGAGCGTGCGCCGGCAGCCAGTACTGCGGGTATGTACCTGGATGATTCCGGCAATCCTGTACCCGGTTTGTCACTATATGGTGCATTGGCAGCGGGTATACCCGGTACGCCGGCTGCTATAGATCATATGGCGAAACGCTACGGGCATTTGCCATTGTCCGTGTCTCTCGCTCCGGCAATACGCGCTGCCGAGCAGGGCTTCGCTGCCTATCCTCGCTATATCCGTTTGCTTGAGGCAAGGCTGAAATACCTGTCTCCAGCCACCCGCAAGATCTTCATGGCGCCGGATGGTGCTGTACCCGCGCTGGGAACCATGATACGTCAGCCGGAACTGGCCGAGACGCTGCGACAGCTGGCGCGTTTCGGACGCTCAGGGTTTTATGCAGGCGAGACTGGCTCGAAACTGATTAGCAGTGTCCAGAAGCAGGGGGGTATCTGGACCCAGCAGGACCTTGATGACTACGAAGTTGTTGAACGCCCACCTGTCATCGGCCAATATCATAATGCCCGCTTTGTTATAGCGTCACCACCTTCGTCAGGCGGCGTTGCGATTATGCAGATGTTGAAGATGCTCGACACGCTGAATTATGCTGGTCTCGATAAGCAGCAGCGGCGCCAGAAAGTCATAGAGGTCATGCGCCGCGCCTACCGGGACCGTGCTCGCTACATGGGCGACCCGGATCATGTCGAAATTAATCTGCAGAAGTTGCTGTCTGATGCTTACCTGGAAAAACTGGCCAGCAGCATCGGCGACGAGGCCAGCATGTTCGATACACCGGGCACAGCATCCGTTAAGGGATCAGATACCACCCATTTCTCGATCATCGATGGCGACGGTAATCGCGTGGCAGCGACGCTGAGCAATAACTATTACTTTGGTTCAGGTATCGTTGCAGAGGGAACCGGAGTGACGCTGAATAATGAAATGGATGATTTTTCGGCTCAGCCCGGTGCAGCTAATGTCTGGGGTCTGACGGGTAATCAGGCAAACGCTATTGCACCGGGTAAGCGCCCCTTGTCCAGTATGTCGCCGGCCTTTATTGAACGAGGTGATGAAGTAGTGGTCATCGGCACCCCCGGCGGCAGTCGCATCATTACCATGGTACTGCTGGCAATGCTTGATTATCTTCATGAAGGTGGCAGTGTTGAAGACTGGGTCGCATTGCCTCGCTACCATCACCAGTATCGTCCGGATGTCGTACAATTCGAGCCAGGCGCCATTAGCGAAGACGAGCAATTTGACCTTGAATCAAAGGGCTATGTATTACAGGAACGTAGCAGACCTTACGGCAATATGCAGACTGTGTGGATGAATCGCAGTACAGGTGAAATGCAGGCTGCCAGTGATCCGCGCAATCAGGGTAGTGCGGAGGTCAGGGTGCTGCAGACTCTGTCGGATGTTGCCGTAGGAGCGGTCGTCGGTCGCGAATAAGCTTTTTATTGGAACATACATTCGCGGCCGACGACCGCTCCTACAATGATGGTATCAACCAGTCAGGGTGTTCTGGCGTGGCTCAGGCACTTTCCTGAGAATCCTGCTGAACGTCTGCAGGCCTGTCCAGCACACCTAGTATCTCGTCACGTAAATCCAGCATACGTGTCTTTTGGTCTAAAACGCCATCACGCACGAATTTCAGCTCTGCAAGTCGATCATCAAGCGTGTCGGTCGCTTTGTGAATACGCTTGATGCTTTCGAGACGGCGGCGCAGTTGTATCTGGTGTTCACGAATTTGCGATTCCATCGGTGACATGATGGTTTTTAACCAGTTGTCGGCGTCTTTGTTGGCCATCTGGAAGATCTGCCGGATACGTGCCGAGATGGAATCGAAAAACCGCGATGTGAGCACGCCCTGATCCAGCATCACCAGTGAGGTGGTTTTAATAAAGCGCTCGCTGCTGGATTCCAGCGCTTTGATATCGCGTATGTATTTGCGTGTAGAGAAGCCGCCCGGTCGGATATTGGCAAGACCATGTTCCTCCTGGAATTGTCTGTATACGCCTTGCATCATTTCCTTGATTTCGTTGGATTGCTCGGATGCCTGTTCCAGTGACTGGTAAACGGAACCGTAGAATTTTTTCATGGCAGCCTTGATGCCGCGGCTGGTAAAGCTGATTTTCATGTTCTTGCGTGTGTTCGCAATCGTCGCTTCCGTCGCTTTCGGATCCAGTTGCTGATAGAGCTGCACCGTCTGGCGCGTAAAGATGCTGCGGGTCGCCTGGAATCGCAGCAGACTTTTTTCAAGATGGGTCTTGTCGGTCTTGACCTTCTCAAGCATGTTTTCGATGACTTCAGAATTCTTGTTGCTGAGACTCTCAAGCTCTGTGATATGTTCGTCTACACCAGCCAGGCGCTGCTGAATCAGACCATCTACTGCATTTTCCAGCTCATCCATTTCGTGACGGACTTTGTTCGCTACTATCTCACGCTTGGCGGGAATCAGCATGTTGGACAGGGCGCGCTCCAGTACCGGCAGGCGGCTTCTTTTCAGAAGCTCATCGTTGCCGGTGATCCTGGCGACCAGTCCCTTCTGGGCGGATACCGGGAATACCATATCGGCAGGCAGATTCAGGGTCGTTGCAGTCAGCCCGCACTGGCTCGCGATTTCATCGTTAATATCATTCTCAGAGCTGAGTTCATCCCACAGTACATCGATCTTGTTGAGTACAATGATGCGGCTTTTTCTGGTGTTGTCATCACCGCCATGATTGATATGGTCATGCCAGACAACAAGATCCGATTTCGTCACGCCGGCGTCTGCCGCGAGTATGAACATCACGCCATGGGCGCTGGCAAGCATGTTGAGCGTCAGCTCGGGCTCTGCACCGAGTGCATTGAGACCGGGGGTATCCAGAATCACCAGCCCCTTCTCAAGCAACGGATGGGGAAAGTTGATCACCGCATGCCGCCAGCGGGGGATCTCGACCAGGCCTTCACCATTGATGTGCAGGCCGTCTTCGTGTGCTTCGTCCAGCGCGATGTGCAGTTCCAGGTCCTGTGCGATGCGCGGCTGCACCACCTCGACATCTGTGACATGGCTGAGGGCCTTGATGACCTCATCCGGAGAATCGACTTCGAGCGGGTATGTGGTCCATTCTTCCGGCTGTTGTTTGTATTCCTGGATACTGGTGCCGGTGGAGCGGGTTTCGATTGGCAGCAGCCTGATGCTCGGCTCGATAGCCGGATCGTACATCAGTTCCACCGGGGACATGGTGGTGCGGCCTGCATTGGAAGGCAGGATGCGCTTGCCCAGTGTCGAGAAGAAGATAGCGTTGATGAGTTCTGACTTGCCGCGTGAGAACTCGGCGACAAAGGCGATATACAGCTTGTCGTCATTAAGTGTGCCGATGATCTGTTCGAGACGCTGATCCGTCTGGGCGTTGCTCAGTTCCTGTGATTTCGCAGAATCGCGAAAGCGCTTGATGGCATCACGGACGTCCAGACGCCACTGGCTGTAGTCTTCAAATTGATCGATGATTCCCTGACTGGTCACCTGTATTCTCCTCATCTTAGCGAGCTTGATCTGTTTTTTAAGATCCGATTTAGCCCTGTTTATCTTTGATAACTATAGACTTTCAGTCTGAAAACACAAGCTGCTTACTGTTGGCAGACTGGGCAGTAGAAAGTAGAACGCTGGCCGATGATACGGCGTTTTACAGGCGAACCGCATTGCAGGCAGGGTTCAGATTCACGCCCGTAGACAAACAAAGACTGACTGAAGTAACCTGGCTGCCCATCCGTACCGGAAAAATCCCGCAAGGTGGTGCCGCCTGCCTTTATTGCATCTGACAGGACTTGCCTTATCTCATCAACCAGTCTCGTACATTCATTTCTGCTCAACCGACCGGCTGCCTTACCCGGTCTGATACCGGCCATGAACAGAGATTCGCAGGCATAGATGTTGCCTACACCAACCACCTGCCTGGCGTCCATGATCAGGTTTTTGATTGCAACGCGCCGTTTACGGGTCGCATGGAAGAGATACTCTGCCGTGAAACCTATATCGAGTGGTTCGGGGCCGAGTGGTGCAATCAATGGGTGGTGATGAGGGTCATCGGCAGTCCACAGTACGGCGCCGAAACGACGCGGGTCGCGAAGACGCAGCGATTGCCTATTGGTAAAACAGATCTCTACGTGGTCGTGCTTCTCCAATGGTGTATTTGCATCAAGCACCCGCAGGCTGCCTGACATACCCAGATGCATGATGACATGGCCGTGACCGGTGTCCAGCAGCAGGTATTTGGCACGGCGTTGAACATCTTTAAAGCTGCTGCCAGGTAGCTGCTGCTGTAATTGCCTGGTTGGCACAGGCCACCGCAGTCGGGCGTTATGTATCGTCACTTCGGCAATTTGTTTTCCGGAAATGAGTCTGCTGATGCCGCGGCGGGTTGTTTCGACTTCGGGTAATTCAGGCATTCGAATGTAAGGGTTATCAGAACTAGGTTAAAGGCTACAATCCAGCCTTAAAATGGGCGTGCAAGCGTAACACGGAAGAAGAAATGACAGATACATTCACTATCAGTAATAGCGGCGAGACCTTTGTTGCGGAACAGGATGAACACCTGCTGGATGCCGCGCTGCGCGCAGGCATCGTAATCCCGCACAACTGCAGAAACGGTTTTTGCGGCAGTTGCCGGGCCCGTGTCATCAGTGGCGAAGTCGATCCCGGCGAGATCAAGCCCGAGGTCATCAGTGAGGAAGATCAGGGAAAAGGATACATCCTGTGCTGTCAGGCGAAGCCACTCAGCGATATAGAGCTTGATGTTGAGACGATAGACGCGATTGCCGACATCGAGATCAAGACGCTACCGACTCGCATCAAGCGGCTGGAGAAACTCAGTCATGATGTCATGTTAATGGAGCTATCTCTGCCGCCTAATGAGTCACTGCGATTTCGTGCTGGCCAGTACATTGACATCCTGCTGCGTGACGGGCGTCGTCGCAGCTTCTCCATGGCCAGTATGCCCGGTCAGGGTAATCTGCTCGAGTTCCATATCCGCAAGGTGCCGGGTGGTCACTTCACAACACAGGTGTTCGAGGAGTTGAAAGAGAAGGACATGCTGCGTCTGCAGGGCCCGTTTGGAACATTCTTCTTACGTGAAAACAGCGATCGGCCGGTAATTTTGATAGGAGGTGGAACGGGCCTTGCGCCACTGAAAAGTATTATCGAGCAGGTTATGGAGGATAGCTGCGACAGGTCCTTGCATCTTTTCTGGGGTGTGCGTGCTGGAGAAGACCTGTACATGGACGCAGAAGTGAAAACCTGGATGGACCGTCTAGAGTGTCTGAAATACACCCCGGTACTGTCTGAGCCGGAAGACTCTGATAACTGGCAGGGGTCGACAGGCTGGGTCCATGAAGCCGTGGTTGAAGCTTACCCGGATCTGTCCGCTTTTGATGTGTATGCAAGCGGACCACCGCCGATGATTGATGCGATCAGGAAGCTGTTTCCTCACCAGGGCCTTGAAGAAGGCCGGCTTTATTTTGATTCTTTTGAATACACCAGCGACGGAGCTTGAGCCGCACTGCTATCGTTCGATTCGTCGCTCGTGGTACTTATTCGCTTGATCTGATCCGGAATGGACTGGTCCCGCGAGTTGCCGGTTTTCAGCTCAAGTCCGCGGCGGAACATTTCACGTGCCGGTTCCCCTTCATTGAGAGTTTCTAGCAGCCAGCCCATCTCGAGAAACGCATCTGCGTTGTCATTATTGTGTATTGCAACTTCGAGATAGCTACGTGCCATGCCCCATAACTGGCTGCGCATGGCGAGCCGCCCCAGGGTCAGCATTAGTGCTGTACTAAGTGGGTGGTCGGTCGTCAGGGTCTCAGCATACTTCAACTGGGCGCAGGGGTCGCTGGATCGTGTCTCGCCATACAGGCTAATCAGCAATTCCGACCAGTCATTTTTCAGTGCAGTTCTCAGCGTGGTCTCGCTTCGATCAAAGTCACCCAGGTGATTCATTGCGCGCGCCATGCTTGCGACGATGCGTTCACCGCGGCGCTGTTTTTTCGGAATCATCCGGATGCGCTGATCAAGTTCCTTTAAATCGGAGCTGGTTGACAGCATCCGGTCAGTTACACGCCATGTGGTCTCAGCCAGTTCCTTTTCCGGCAGGGTGTTGAGTTTTTCTGCAGTCTTCAGCATGGGCAGCAGGGTCGCCCAGTCCTCAGTTTCCTCAAGTAGTTTCAGCAGCATCTGGATGGCAATGTCATTGGAAGGCTCTACTTGCTGCAGGCTGCTGGCCGTTGCCAGTGCCTGCTCTGTTTGTCCCGCCTGAATTTGCAGGCGGCACTGCACAATCCCTGGGGCGATGTCTCTGCCTGTATTGCCATCGCTTGCACTGGCCATGAAGGAGTCACGTTCTTCGGTATTGTTCTGCTGTTGAGCAGCCCAGGCAGCGGCAAGGTAATTAATGGATGGGTTAGGGGTGTTGCTAATGTTTTTTAACAGAGTTTTTTTCGCCAGCACATAGTCACCGGTAATGACGGCGGCCAGACCTCGCTGCTGCGCATCCAGTGCCTGTTGTGTTTGTCGACGATGGGACCAGCGTCCAAGTCGTGCCGGCGTGTGAAACAGGTTGATCAAAAACCTGATCAGCAGATAAATAAGACCGAACAGCACCAGCAGTGCCAACAGGAAGATTCCCAGCGTGGATTCTATTGACCATGGCTGGCGGCTAATCAGTACATAGCCGGGATTATCGATAAGCTGGGTCATGGCAATTCCTGTTGCCAGTGCAGCAAATAACAGCAGAACAAATTTCATGGCCTGGCAGCCTCGCTGACGACACTCTCGAGACTGGCCAGAGATTGTGTGATGTCCGGCAAGTCTGGTGCTGTGTTGATGTTGCTCAGTGCGAGGATCTCGCCCGCCAGCCACTTTGCAGACTGGGAATCAGAATCAAAATATTCCGTGATCCAGCTTTGTGCCTGCTGCAGGCTTTCCAGATAAATCGACTGCTCGCCACGCAGCAGCGCTATGCGTGCTGAGTTCAGTCTGGCCTTAATGTTCTCTCGTACAAAATACTGTTGATCAATGGGCAGCAAAGGTACTGTCGGCTGGTCAAGATGTCGGATGCGAACGAGGCCTGACAGATCCGAGCCCAGCTGTTGCCAAACCGTTTGTGCAGTTGTGTCAGTCGATTCAGGTTTCTGCCCGGTCGCAGCCGGATTCAACTGTGACTGAGTCGACAGCGGTAGTTTGTCGATACTCTTTTCAAGTGCCTTAAGTCTGTGGCTGATGCCCGCCAGGTCAAGCTGCTCTACCTGTTCCAGGCTGGCGATGTCATTTGCGAGCTGTTCGCGTACTGGCTGCAGCCAGGGTTCGCCGCTGTCGACGATGCGTTGATCGGCGATGCGCAGGGCTGCCAGCGCACCGGGCGCGTTTCCTGCCAGCGACAGCTGGTCGGTGGCAAGCACCAGAAGCTGGTGAACTTCTTCTATTGACCACTGGTTCTGGGCAGCAGTGCCCAGCTGTTTCGAGGCCCTGTCAATGGCAGCCTTGAGTCCACGGCTATCATCATTGATGCGCTTGATATCTGCATGCAGCTGCTGCGTCGCGGCATTCATGCCTGAAATGTCCGAGCGGGTGGATTGCAAGGTATCGTCTATGCCTTTTATCCTGCTGGAGATCTGCTGCTGGTTATTCTGCAGGGTCAGCCAGATATAGGCTGAAGCCGCCAGGGCCCCGCCTGCCAGCAAAAAGGCCAGCACAGCGATAAAGACGGTTCCTTTGCCGGTTTTTGCGGGCCGGGGAGTTTCGGCAGGTCTTTCGTCGACCGCAGTATCCTGTTCTTCTGTAATGTCGGGGTAATCCGGTTCAGGGTTATTGTGAGCCATGTGCAAGTCCAGGTTATCCAGATAGATGACTCTTGCTGCAGTGCGCTAGCAAGGCAGCCATGACGTCATCGTCAATTGGTGATTTCGATAATACAGGCGTTAAGTTGTACCCCAGATCGGCGCACAGTTCCACCATTGAGGTAGAAACTACATATAAACGAGTTGCCAGAAGCCTGTCCCTGTCAGCAGGCAATACCAGTTCGTGCAGATTTTTCAGACCGTCTGTGCTCGTTACCACGATGGCATCGATACCAGCGTGTTCCCATAACCGCGTCAGGATGCCGGAATCTGAATCCGGAAGGCAACGGCGGTAGCATTCGAGGTAGTGAACGTTGGCGCCGCGTGATCTGAGTGTGTCAGCAAGGAGTTCTCTGCCACCTGTGCCGCGTATGATAATAACGTGCTTGCCGGCTATATCGATGCTGGCCATTTCATCCAGTAGTGCTTCACTGTTGGCAGCCGATGACGGCAACAGGTCGACCTGTATACCTCGCTTGCCCAATTCATCGGCGGTACCTCTGCCTACCGATGCAATCCGCGCAGCAGCGGGCAGGCCGCCTGCCTGCTCAATGACCGGCAGGCCATGAATTACAGCATTGCGGCTGATGAAAACTGCGATGTCGCATAGAGCAATATTGGTACGGTCCGTATTACTCAGTGTCTGTTCGGACAGCGGCTGTATATCGAGAACTGGAAATTGTACTGCCGTGGCGCTGGCATCATTCAGGCGTGCCATTAGTGACCTTGCCTGGGCAGCAGGCCTTGTAACTACAATCGTGCAGCCTGCAAGTTCATTGCCCTGCATGGACAGGATCAGCTGTTGTATACACTTTTCAGTATCTCACCGGCACCCTGTTCAAGCAGTTGACGGGCCAGTTCATCACCCAGGTTGCTGGCGTCACGGACATGGCCGGCGATCTCTGCACGCAGCATCTGTTTGCCGTCAGGGGAACCAACAATGCCGCGTATATGCAGTGTCTCGTCGTGAATCTCTGCAAAGCCGGCGATCGGCACCTGGCAGCCGCCTTCGAGTGCGGCGTTCATGGCGCGTTCGGCCAGCACACGTGCATGGGTCTGTGCGTGATCCAGCGGCAGTAGCAGTGCCAGGGTCTCGTCATCATCTTCACGGCATTCAATGCCTACTGCACCCTGGCCAACCGCGGGCAGTGAAATGTCCGGGCTCAAGGTTTCGGTAATACGTTGCTCCATTTCAAGTCGAATCAGACCGGCCGCGGCGAGAATAATGGCGTCGTAGTCACCGGCATCGAGCTTGGCCAGGCGTGTGTTGACATTGCCGCGCAGGGATATGATTTCCAGGTCAGGCCGGGCATGGGACAACTGCATCTGTCGGCGCAGGCTGGAAGTGCCGACCCGTGCTCCGTCGGGCAGGTCATTAAATGCCGCATATTTGTTGGAAACGAAGGCATCCCATGGCAACTCGCGTTCGCATATGACGGGGATATGCAGGCCTTCCGGCAATTCGACGGTGACGTCCTTCATGGAATGGACTGCAATGTCGGCGCGCCCGTCCCATAAGGCCTGCTCGAGTTCCTTGATAAACAGGCCTTTGCCGCCTACCTTAGCCAGTGGGGTGTCGAGGATACGATCACCTTCTGTAGTCATTTTGACCAGTTCACATTCCAGCCCCGGGTGCCGTTTTTCCAGCTCGGTTTTGATGTAGTGTGCCTGCCACAGGGCTAGTGGGCTTTTTCGTGTACCGATGCGTAGGGTTTTCAATATGCGTCTCTGTCTGTTTACAATAGCTATATTATGAAGAAGGATCTTGATGCGTGATGATAGGTGACCAAATTACTCTGGGCAATGTTGTTGTCAGATGTTGATACGTATTGTACTCGCTTGCCTGTTCTTCATACCTGCCCAGGCTATTGCCTTACCGTCCCTGGAACCGGCACGCGACCTGGCTGCTGATGCTGCGAAAGCGGCCTGCAGCGGCCAGCCGCTGGTGCTTATGTTCAGCTCGGATTACTGCACTTATTGCCACATCGTTCGTGAGTTGTACCTGCGTCCGATACTCGAGGACAAGCGCTATCCAGGTATTATAATTCGGGAAATCAATACGACCAGCAGCGATCAGGTCAGGGATTTTAACGGCAGGACGGTAACGATGCAGGACCTGGCATTTCAATACGACACACATCTGGTGCCTGTGGTTGCCATGCTGGGGACAGACGGCGAGATGCTGACTGAACCCATGATTGGCATCAGTTCACAGGATTACTACGGCTATTACCTTGACGAGGCCCTGCAGTCAGCAGGGGAACAAGTCAGGCGCCAGTCTAGCGACGCACCCAGCGGCGTACGGCGGGAGTATGCCTGCGACTGACAGAAAGTTTTTCATCAACGCCTTCAAGCAGTACCCGCCAGTGCCCCAGCTGGTTTTTTTCCATACCCTTCAGGTACTTGGTGTTTACCAGTGCGCCACGGTGTATGCGCAGAAAGTTGTCACCGAATTCTTCTTCCAGAGATACCAGCGATTCCTCGATCAGATGCTGTTCACGCGTAGTTCTGACGGTGACGTATTTGTTGTCGGCAACAAAGTAGATTATATCGTTGACAGGTATGAGGCTGATTCGCCCGCGCATGTGTACACTGATATGCGTCCTGACAGAAGGCTCTTCCTGGGCTTTGTTGACCTGCTTGAGCGCGCTGGTCGACACGGGTGATGCCTTTTGCAATGCAGATGCCAGGCGTTCCTTGCGCACTGGCTTGAGCAAATAGTCTACGGCGTTGACTTCAAAGGCTTCCAGCGCGTGCTGGTCATAGGCTGTCGTAAAGATGACCTGTGGAGGATTATTAATGCCCATCAGGTGCATGGCGGCTTCGAGGCCGTCCATGACAGGCATGCGGATATCCATCAACAACAGGTCGGGTTTGAGCGTGATGGTTTTCTCGATGGCTTCACTGCCATTCAACGCCTCGCCAACGACGGTGTGATCGCCGATGTCGCCGATCAGGTCCCGTAGCCGCTGGCGGGCAAGATTTTCGTCATCGACGATCAGGATTCTCATTCCGTTCCCTCATATACCGGTATCGCAAGATGTATGCACTGGCCATTATTATTTGTCTGCAAGCTTAGTGTAGCCCGATTTTCGTAATGTGTGATGAGCCTTTCGCGAATATTGTTGAGGGCTTCCTGCTCCTCCTGTTCGATCTGCTCCGGCGATCGCAGCTGATGGCTGCACACCGTCAGGTTCATGTTGCCATCATCCAGCACAGTACTGATGGTGATTTCTACTGGCTCGCTGGTCTTTTCAAGGCTCTGGCGGATGGCGATTTCCAGCACTAGCTGCAGCATGAGCACTGGCATCCTGGCATGCAGCGGGAAATGCTCGGTTTTCCAGGTATCAGTTAACCGGTTGTCGAAGCGCATCTTTTCCAGCCTGATGTACTTGCTTGCCACGGACATTTCTTTGTTGACGGGGATCAGTGATTTCTTCTCGTCGAGCATTAGCCGAAACAGGTCAGCCAGATCTTCGGTTGCCTCTTCTGCCTGACTGGGGGAAGAGCGTGTCAGGCTGGCGATAATGTTCATGCTGTTGAACAGGAAGTAGGGCCTCAGGCGGTATTGCATGACCTGCATGCGGGCCCGGGCTTCAGCAGCGGTGGACAGCTTGAGCTGGTGGCGGGACAGGAAATAGTGCAGGGCAAGTCCGTCGATGATGACCGCAAGAGCGAGGTTCTGCAGCTGAAAGTAGCGGTACCATTCCGGATGCAGTACCGGATTGCTGCCAACGGCCCATAGCACCCACATCGCCAGTTCACCGCACAGCAGGGTAATGCCAACCAGTAGCAGGTAGGCAATGATGCCAGCGCGCAATGGTGTCAGGCGATTTAGCCAGGGTCGCAGATAACACAGCACTGCCAGGCTGAAGATGGCAATCCACTGGACAAACAGCGAAACCAGCAGCAAATCGCGGAACAGATCGCCGGTGATCTGTTTGCCAACGATGGTCAGGATCAGGGCAAGGGATTCGGCCAGCAGCACGGCATTGAATACCGTCTGGCCGTTACAGAAATCCGGCAGGAAATCATTTTTGATCAGTGCCGGTTGCAAAATGTTTAGTCCCTCAGCCGGTTACAACCGGAATGCAAAGTCTGGTGCAATAGATGCCTGCCTTTGTATCTGCGGTCAGATAGGCCTCTTTGCCGTAATGGCGTGCAAGGCGTTCGCGTATGTTCTGCATAGCGATCTTGTTGCCCTTGCGATGTGGTGCATCCCCTATTTCTGGAACAGGATTGCGGATGCTGACATAGACCTTATTATTCTTGTGTCGGTAGTGAATATCAATCATTCCACCCCCAAAATTTGGTTCGATGCCATGGTAGACGGCATTTTCCAGCAAGGGTTGCAGCGTCAGGGAAGGTATCTGGCAGCCTTTCGGGATGTCATCAATTTGCCAGTGCACCTCAAGTCGGTCGCCAAGCCGAAGCTTTTCAATGGAAAGGTATTGCTCACAGGTTTCGGTCTCTGCGGTCAATGGAACCAGCTTGCGGGCATCAGCCATCTGTACGCGTATCAGGTCAGCCAGGTCGATGAGGGCATGTTCTGCATCGGCTGGATTCTTACGGATGAGACTGGCAATCGAATTCATGCTGTTGAACATGAAATGTGGCCGTATTCGTGACTGCAGTGCCTGAAGATTGGCGCTGCGACTGTCTTTATGGGCACTTTGTTCGATACCTTTCAGGTACACAAGACGTAGAATGACCGCGAAGCAAATTGCACTGGCAACCAGTGCCTGCGCGAGATGAATGAGATGGATATCGACGCTTTGTGTTTCCAGCAATCCAGATTTCTGGCCTGCAAATCCGACAGTCAGAAAAACGCCTGTTGCGATAAGCATCAGCATCGTAAAGGCGTATGCTGCACTTTCTCTGGCAGGCATGCTGTTAAGCGATTGAGCAGATATTTTAAGTACTAGACTGCTGAGCATGGCGATTATTACTATCGCACCCAGCAACATGCTCAGAAAAGGGATATGTGTTGTTGCCATGCCGGGCAGGCTGAACAGGGTTAGCAGCAGTATGACAAGCAGTGCTGCTATATAAAGCAGCTTGCTGATATCTTTACCGAAATCCAGCCTGACAGCGTGTTTTTGAGTTGTACTCGTTTTGCTTGTGTTCTGCATCGGCTGATCTCTGAGAATGAATTTAAAGCATAGCAGGCAGAAAAGAAAAAAACCCCTCGCAAGAGGGGTTTAAAGTATGTCCAGTCCAGAGGTTGGGGGTGTATCAGATGAGGGATAACCAGACTGGTTTGTCAGAACAATGTCCAACAATGATTAACAAAGTAGCAGTCGTATTAGTGCCTGTAAAAGATTCACTGACGATCTGACCGGGTTGGCAGATGAACGGTCTAAGGAGTCTCTGAATAAGTCTGGGTGAGATAAATTGAGATTCAAAATATTCAGCCATGACTTGTTCAGAGGCTCCTTAAATATCCGCTATAATCTCACCCTTGCGCAAATGAGGAACGCAGCATGACCAGCAAACAGGCTAAGCCCTGGAAGGGGCGCTTCAGCGGGGCGACTGATGAACTTGTGGAGTTGTACACAGAATCCATCTCGTTCGATCGCAGGTTGTACAAGGTCGACATAGAGGGATCAAAGGCACATGCCAGCATGCTGGCACACGTAAATGTGCTGAGCACTGCAGAGCGCGATGCCATCCTCAATGGACTCGACGAAATACTGGCAGATATCGAAAAAGGTGAGTTCGACTGGTCTGACACCCTCGAAGATGTGCATATGAATATCGAGGTGCGACTCACGGAGCGCATCGGAGAAGCCGGCAAGAAACTGCACACCGGTCGTTCACGCAACGACCAGGTTGCCACTGATATTCGCCTGTATCTGCGTGAAGGCATCAGCGAACTGGACAGGCATCTAATGTCTCTTGTTGAGGCATTGCTGGATATGGCAGAACGGGAATACGACACCATCATGCCAGGATTCACCCATCTGCAGGTGGCGCAACCGGTGACGTTTGGCCATCACATGCTGGCCTGGGTGGAAATGCTCAGGCGTGATATGAGTCGTATGCAGGACTGCCTGTCGCGCATGAACATCATGCCGCTCGGCTCTGCCGCTTTAGCGGGCACAACATTTCCAATTGACCGTGATTACACGGCCGACATGCTGGGTTTCGATGCTCCGTCGACCAATTCTCTGGATGCTGTCTCGGACAGGGATTTCGCGATCGAGTTCATGGCGGCTGCCAGCCTCGTGATGATGCATCTATCGCGCATGTCCGAGGAACTCATACTCTGGTCTTCCGCACAGTTCGGTTTCATAGACATCAGTGACACCTATTGCACCGGCTCATCCATCATGCCGCAAAAGAAGAATCCTGATGTCGCCGAGTTGACCCGTGGCAAGAGCGGGCGCGTGTTAGGCAACCTCGTCTCTTTACTGACGATCATGAAAGGGCAGCCGCTTGCGTATAACCGCGATAACCAGGAAGACAAGGAGCCGTTGTTCGATACTTTGGACACGGTCATCGCTGCCGTGCGCATCTTCGCAGGCATGATGCCGCAGGTATCGGTGCGTCGTGACGCCATGTACGATGCAGCCAAACGGGGGTTTTCCACCGCAACCGACCTGGCAGATTATCTTGTCAGAAAAGGCGTGCCTTTTCGTGATGCGCATGAGGTTGTCGGTAATGCCGTCAAGGCAGCCGAACAGAAGGACTGCGATTTGTCTGATATGAAGTTAGCTGAGTTACAGGTATTCAGTAAGGCCATTGAAGAAGATGTATTCGATGTTCTGACGCTGGAAGGTTCAGTGGCAGCGCGTAATCACATCGGTGGGACGGCGCCTGAGCAGGTGAAGGCGGCAATCAATAATTGCAGAGATTCAATCAGGAGTTGAACCCTGTGGGAGGCGCGCCTCCCACAAGGGCGGAGTTTTTAACAACTCGAATACAGCCCCTCAACCTCCAGCAATAGATCATTACGGCATATATCGCCGCGTAAATAGACCACCGGTGTATTGTCTCCCAGCCGGTCGCTGATATAGTTCATGGCATGCTCCAGGTACTCAGGGTGACGTAGATACACCTTGATCCCGGATAAGTCAGCCGAGCTGTGGATATCACTATCTGTTTCTTCGCGTGATTTTCTGATTAGTGCGTCAATATTGTTCAGGCACTCACCAAGCTGGCGGAGGTAGTCATGCTTGTGATGGGTTTCATGGCCAATGATGCTGGCAGTCCCGGAAACATAAAGGTGGATGCTGTCATTCCACTGTGCCAGCACAGCGCGTGAAAATGCCGGACTTTTGGGGCTGTAATGATCCGGGTATTCAAAAGCACTGACCTGCCTCGGATTTTCAATTTGTACACCCGGGTCCCGCGAGGCGAGAAAGTAGACCAGTGTTTTATCGCAACGGGTGCCGATAGCACTGGCTGATGGCAGGTGCTGTTCATAACCTGATGAGGTGTCGATTGCCTGGTGGCGCCCAACACAGAATGACCGGTAGCGCTCCAGACCGTTCGCATCCCGGTTGATCGAGGGAAAGTAATTCCAGATACGCAGCATGTGCGGATAATTCTTCGCTTTCTGTAATAACAGGATGCGTTCGTATATGTGGCGCGTCAGGCCTTCCATGTCTACATGTTCGGAATCATCAAGCAATACCTGGCCGAACAGCAGTTTGTCAGTGCAACGATAGCTGATGTCCCCCGACCAGCCCGCATCGATGGGTTGGTCGCTGCGCCATACTTCGTGTGTCTGACTACCATGAAGTATCGGCAGGCCAACCGTCAGGCGTCGCTCGTCATGGGCATCAATACTGGAGTTTTCGCCATAGGACACCACTGCAAGGGTGTGCTCATCGGGCAGTGCCAGTGGGTCGCTGGTATCGTGGTAGCTAATACACAGTGTTCCGTTTTTTTTCTTAGTAGATGTCATGCGATAATTAAATTTTCGCACCTTGGCCGTCGAAAATCATTAACTTTCACACTATTCATATGCGTAAATTACTAATACTGCTGCTGTTGTTATTTTGCGCACTGTTCTATTTTCACAGCGAGTGGCTGGGGGCGCTTGGGGAGGCTCTGGTAGAAGACGATGCTTCTGCCACTGCGGATGTGGCAATTGTGCTGGCAACGGGTGTTGATTACCCGCCGCGTCTTATTCAGGCTGCACGCCTGTACAGAGACAAGCGGGTTGAGTATGTCCTGATTGACGGTAATCGCAAGACTGATGTGCTGCGAAAACTTGAACAACAGGGATTCAAACGCGCAGCACCATGGTACGAGGATAGTCTGCGCATTCTGGAAATGCTGGGTGTCCCCAGAGATCGTGTTTTGACTGTGAGTGTTGAAGATGCTTTCGATACTGTCAGTGAGGCACAGGGCATCATACCCGTATTGATTGAACACAATGTAGGCACTGTGATAATCACAACGAGTAAATTTCATACTCGCCGGGCCTTATATGTCTGGCAGAAAGTACTCAAACGACAGGACGGCATCTATGCAAGCGCAGCGGATTCTGATCCTTTCGATCCGGACAGCTGGTGGACAGATGGGCGTCAGATTCGCCAGCTGCTGGCCGAATACGGGGCGCTCATATACTACATGTGGAGGCGCCCCTGGGAAACGTGAATGCTTTTTTTCATACAACCGATAAAGAATCTGTCTTATATTGTTGATTTTTCACTATTACAGGTGTAAATATCTCACTAGTCACATCGAAACACCTGTAATATTGTCGGTACAGTTAGTGGCTTGGATACAGGTGATTCAGGGGTGCTTTGGAATTCGGTATGAAGAATCAAAGGGGATTCACACCCCCAAAGGCTTCCGGTTCGAAGCAATCTCATAGCAGTCATAATAATGAACGGGAGATTGAAAATGAGCAGAAGTTATCGTTTTATAGCCGTATCCTCAGCAGCGGTATTACTCACCGTGGGTGCGAGTACGGCCCGGGCTGAAACACTGCAGGAAGCAGTGCAAGTCCTACTCGAAACAAATCCGGAACTAAGAGCTGTCTCGGCAAACCGTGGTGTTCGTGACGAAATCGTGCGCCAGGCGCGAGCAGATTACTTCCCCAAGATTGATTTTGAAGCCGGCGCCGGTGTACAGGAATTCCAGAAGCCGGATGGCGTCGATCTGGATCCGCGTATATACCGCCTTGGTTTACGCCAGAACCTATTCACCGGTTTTGCTACCAAAAACAATGTTCGCCGCACCAAGGCGCACGTGAGTTCATCGGCCTACCAGGTTCGAGATGCTGCCGATAATTCGACCTTGCAGGCTTCCACGGCCTATCTTAATGTCCTGCTGAAGCAGCAAATAGTTGGCCTGGCAGACGAAAACCTCGTTATTCACAAACGCATCCTGGACCAGATCAAGCTGCGCAGCGGATCGGGTGTCTCGCGCAAGGCAGATCTGGATCAGGTCGAGAGCCGGTTGTCTCTGGCACAGGCCAATGTTGTCAACACGGGCGCCAACCTGATTGATGCCCAAACCACCTACCAGTCAGTTGTAGGGCATATCCCAAAGGACCTTGTAACGCCGAAGCCTCAAGATGAAATGATGCCGGCTAATCTTGAAGAGGCCGAACGTCTGGCTGTTGAGCAGCATCCAAGATTGAAATCAACAAACTACGACGTTGAGGCGCGTGAAGCTCAGTACGATATCGCAAAAGCGCCGTATTATCCGGTATTTGATTTTGAACTGGACAAGCTGTGGGAAGATGAAGTTCAGGTTAACCAGACTCTGGATGAGCAAGAGTCATGGACTGCCTTCCTGCGTTTGCGCTGGAACCTGTTCAACGGCATGCGGGACAATGCGCGCAAGAAAGAGACTGCTTTCCAGATCGATGAGGCCAAAGAAATTCGCAACAACGCCTATCGTCAGGTTATCGAAAGTGTACGCCTTTCCTGGGCTTCTTATCAGGCTACTCTGGACCGTCTCCAGTTCCTCGAGAACCGGGTAACGTCCGCTCGCAGGACAACAGAGGCCTATGGCAAACAGTGGAACATCGGCCAGCGCACCCTGCTCGACGTGCTTGATTCTGAAGCGGAGTTGATTAACGCGAGAGAAGAACTGTACAAGGCACAGACAGAAAAGAATCTTGCTCAATACCGCATACTGGATGGTCTGGGCAGCCTCGTACCGGCACTCGGACTTCAGTACCCACAGCAGGCTTATCTTGAGAATGATGAGAGTGAGTCAGCGGCTGAACAGGAAGCTGTAGAGGTCAAGGAAGAGGCAGCACCAGCACCTCAGGAAAAGAAAATGGGTCCGGGTTGAGTTAGAGGTATCCGCTTTCAGGCTTTAGATTACGTGACCCCGGGTAATGCCGGGGTCACGTCGTTCTGGCCCATGAGATTTTGCTATTGATCGTCCACAATGCAAATCAGTCAGCCATTCATATCAAAGTTATCTCAGTCTTCCAGGATTGCAGGAATATTGCTGCTGGTGCTCATTGCATCGCAGGTACCCGCCAAACAGGCCATCAAGGTCGACCAGCAAACACTGGACAAGGTAGAAAAGAAATATGGATCCGAAGCCATAACCCGTATCGAGACCTGGCAGCAACTGGTCAGCACAGATGAAAGTAAAGACGATCTCGAAAAACTCAAAAAGGTAAATGACTTTTTCAATAATAATACCCAGTTCATCAACGACATCGACCATTGGCACAAGGAAGATTACTGGGCAACCCCAGTAGAAACACTTGCAAGTCAGGGTGGTGATTGTGAAGACTTTTCCATCGCCAAATATTTCACCCTGAAAGCGTTGGGCGTTTCGGAAGAAAAATTACTGATCACTTACGTCAAGGCACTCCAGCTTGATCAGGCACACATGGTGTTGACCTACTATGAAAAGCCTGGAGCCATTCCACTTGTACTGGATAATCTGAATGGTGAAATATTACCGGCAACCGAAC
>Ga0209013_10000886_pt1 | contig 27608 bp, 19 predicted proteins | sample Cruoilmetagenom2_FD_187291 | JGI IMG/M metagenome (GOLD analysis project Ga0209013, IMG submission 187291) | Oil polluted marine microbial communities from Coal Oil Point, Santa Barbara, California, USA - Sample 2 (SPAdes) (version 2) | ecosystem: Environmental > Aquatic > Marine > Oil seeps ...
GGGCGCCAGCCACGACAACGTGGCAGCGGCGGCGATCAGAAGGGTGCGAAGGATTGAAGCGGGCGTGGCGATCATCGGTGGCTCCTGGGTTGGTAGCGTGCTGGGGAGGATCGGCTTTTTAGCGCAAGTATGCCGCCACTTTACGGATGAAGTGACTGGCGCACGGACTTGTGATTAACGAGCGGGTTTTGCGATGAGCGGGAGTGTGGATTTGAGCCTTAACCTGCGTTGCGTCTCTTCATGGCTTCGCGGCGTCGGACGATCCACTTGGTCATAAAGGCGAGGGCAATCCAGCCTAGGGCTGCCAATAGAAGATATTGAATGGCCTGGAGATCACCAGACTGGGCGCGTTCGACAACCTTGCCCAACAATGCGATCAGAGCGGTTTTGGGGAGAATGCCGATAGCCGTCCCAGATATGAATGCCGCGTAGCTCGTCGCGGTCAGTCCCAGCCCCATGTTGACGACGATAAATGGTGCCGATGGAATGATGCGGACCAGCAGCGAGGCCAAGAAGCCGTTGCGCCCGACCATTTCGGTTAGTCCGCCGACCCCCTGCCAGCCGCGGCGGCGAAGCCAGTCGGCGCCGAAGTGGCGGGCCATGAGGAAGTTCACGGAGGCGCTGACAAGGGTCGAGAGTACCGAATAGACAAATCCGTAGAGTGGGCCGAAGGCCGCGACGGTGACGGCGATTAGCAAAAACTGCGGTGCGCCGATCAAGGAGGCTGCCGTGTAACCAAGGGCGACTACCGGTAATGCCCACGGGCTGCCGGCGAAACTGCGGAATGTGGAGGCGAGGATGCCGTTCTCGTCCAGGCCGATAATGTTGGCGCTAACCCAGAACAGCGCCGAGACGCCAATGACCGCGGCGATCAAAAGACCAATGTTACGAAAGCTGGCGACGTCGCGTCCTTTTAAGATCGCGCGCAAGCGCGCCATTCGTTCGGATTTCTCGCCAATCGGCTCCATGACACCGGAGTTTTCCTGGTGACCTTTGGCAAAGTCGTCGAGGGTTGCCGCTTTGGCGTGGGCTTGAGGTTGTCTGCCGCTTTGTTGCGTCATGTCACCTGCCGATTGGGTTGTGCTTGACGATCTTTTGCGCCGTCCGCCTGGACGTTGACAGGAGACGGCCAGGCCGTTGCAGCTTGGTCATGGGGCAGTGCTTCGGTAACGACCGGGACGCGGGTCCGGCGGCGCAGCCAGCTGACGCCGAACAGATCGTAGAGGCCAACCAGGGCTCGCGTTAGGTTGTTGTACTTCGACTGACCTACCTGGCGCGGGCGATCATTGACCGGCACGTATGCAACCTTTTGACCGTAGGTCTGGAACATGGCCGGCAAGTAACGATGCACGCTGGTGAAAAAGGGTAGGCGCAAAAAGACATCGCGCCAGTAGACCTTGATGCCGCAGCCGGTATCCGGGCACTCGTCACGTAGAACCCAGTCACGGATCGTGTTGGCCGCGCGGGAGGCAAAGCGTTTGGAACCGGTGTCCTTGCGCGTCTGGCGCCAGCCGCCAACGAGTGCAGGACCGTCTTCGCCGGGAGCGGCCAGGTGTTCGAGTAGTTTGAGGATATCGCGCGGGTCATTCTGGCCATCACCGTCCATGGTGGCGATGACGGGGCTTGTCGCGGCGGTTATGCCCGTGCGCAGCGCTACGGATTGTCCACAGCGGGTTTCGTGGCAGATCAGTCGCAAACTTGGATACTTGCCGGTCTCCATCAGCTGTTTGATCTCATCGGGGCTGCCGTCGTCGCTGCCGTCGTCGATGACGATCACCTCGGAGAGAGCATGCGCGGGTACGTGCTCGTAGGTCTCGGCGACAAGACGGCCGATGTTCCCGGCTTCGTTTAATGCCGGAATGACCACTGAGATGCGCATGCCCGCTCCTAATTCGCTCAATTCCGACCGAGAGAGGCCGGCGACTCATGGAAACTGACATACACCACGAGTCGCAGCTCTTCCAAGGCGGCCCCATGCAGGACCGATCTGGAAAAGCCTACTGATGGTGAGTGGTCAGATTGGTGTCGCAAACGCAAATCAAGCCGGTTGGTCAAACCCTTAGAGTGACGTCTGCAACCTAAAGCCGGGCATTTGCGGTAACTCGATAGCAACCCGCCAGGATAGTTATCCCCGGCATCAAGGTTTGCCAGTCATTTGCGCCGTAATCTTGCATTTGGCTTGCGGTTGGGGTCCTGTTCGACGCAGAACCCTGTCGCGCGCTGGTGGGCCGGCTGGGAAACGGGGCGTCTGCGGCAGGGGTTGCATGGATATCACGGACGACAAAACCGACGACCGGCAATGGCTGATTCTGCTGACTATTGGATTGTTGGCCTTGCTCTTGTTGCGGCTTTTCGCACTCGGTTTGAACCAAACCGATCTGTTCTTTGATGAAGCGCAATACTGGTTCTGGAGCCTTGATCCCGCTTTTGGTTATTATTCGAAGCCGCCACTGATCGCATGGATCATCGGCTTGACCACCGAAGTCTGCGGTGTGAGTGAGTTTTGCGTGCGGTTGCCGTCGCCGTTTATGCACACGGTTACGGCGGTCGGCGTCTTTTTCATCGGCCGACAGCTGTACGACGTGAGAACCGGGGTAATCGCCGCGTTGGCTTTCGCTACCCTGCCTGGTGTTTCGTTGTCGTCGGGGATCATTTCAACGGATGTGCCGCTGTTGATGTTCTGGGCGATCGCCTTGTTTGCCTTCGTGCGGCTGATCCAAACACAGGAGACGCGGGCGTGGTGGCCGGCGTTGCTTTTGGGGCTGGCTTTCGGATGCGGGCTCAACGCGAAGTACGCGATGGCATGGTTCGTAGTTTGTGCCGTCGTCTATTTGGTGATGACGCCGGAACGGCGGTGGCTTGCCCGCGATATGCGGCTTTATACAGCGCTGGCGCTCGGCGCCTTGATGATCGTGCCGAACGTCCTGTGGAACCTGGAAAACAAGTTCGCGACGCTGTCGCACACCGCTGACAATGCCAAGTGGGGCGGACCGCTGGTGCACCCTCAAAAAGCTCTGGAATTTTTCGGTGCGCAGTTCGGCGTATTCGGGCCGATTCTGTTTGGGGCGCTTTTGGTCATCTGTTGGCGATCGCTGCGGCAGCGGTTGCCGGAGGCGGACCGGTTATTGCTGGCATTCTCCGTGCCGGTGCTGGTGGCTATTCTGATCCAGGCGTTTCTGTCGCGGGCTCATGCCAATTGGGCTGCGGTGACCTATGTCGCCGCCACTGTCTTGGTGATCGCAACCATGATCCGCGATCTCGCTTGGCCGTGGCTCAAATCCTCCTTTGTGCTGCACGCCGCAGTGATCTTGCTCATTCTTGTCGGCATGGCGACGGCCGGCATGGTGCCGATGCCGTTTGGCGGGGCACCCTTTGCCAGGACGTTGGGATGGGAGGAGGTCGCGGACTCCGTGCGTCGTGAGGTCGCGTCGGCGTCCGCGCGTGGTGAACCGTACGCGGCGATCCTCAGCGACGACCGTCCCGCAACCGCGGAACTGCTCTATTATATGCATAACGAGAAGACGCCGATTTACGCTTGGTCGGGGGCCGGGCGTCCGCGCGATCACTTCGAATTGGTGCGGCCCTACACTAGTGCTGTCGGGGATCCGATATTGCTCGTCACGCTGTTCGGCGACCAAACAAAAGTGCCCGCAAAGTTCCGTTCGGCCGAAAAGATTGCCGAGAAGACTTTACCTGCGGGAGTCAACGCAACGCGTCGCGTGGTCTTCTATAGACTTTCGGGCTACAAGGACGAATGATCCGCAAAGATAAATCCCAGCCTATATCGACAGCCGAGGGGCTATCGGAAGCCTTCGTTCTACTCGACAACAGTTCCGGCAGTTGCTCGTCGTCACTATTGTTTACAGAACCTCGGGACATCGTCAGTGCCGAGACGCCTGACGAGGTCGGTCCAGCAATCGATCGAATTGAGGCTGCGGTTGCGAATGGGCTGCACGCCGCCGGTTTTTTCTCCTACGAGCTCGGCTATGTGATGGAGCCGAAGATCTCCGGATTGATGCCGGAGAAGCGCAGCATGCCGTTGCTCTGGTTCGGACTTTACGAAGCGCCGCGCCAAATGACCGGGCCGGGCGTGCTGGAGTGGCTCAACGAAACCACCCGCAGTTCCTCCCACGAGTTTAGCGATGTTGAGTTGGCTTGGACGCGCAAAGACTATGAGGCGCGGTTCAACAAGGCGTTGGAGCTGATCCGGGCCGGGGACATCTACCAGATAAACCTGACGTTCAAGGCGCGGTTCAAACTGCTTGGCTCACCGCTGACGTTCTATCGCGATCTCAGGGCAAAGCAGCCCGTTGCCTACGGGGCGGTGGTTGATACTGGGTATGCGACTGTGCTGTCGGCTTCACCGGAGCTTTTTATCGCGCAAGAGGGACGAGCAATCCATACGCGTCCGATGAAGGGCACGGCAGCTCGACGTGGTGCGATCGATGCGGATGCGCTGCAACGCCGTCAGCTAGCAAGCGATGCGAAGCAACGCGCCGAGAACCTGATGATCGTCGACTTGATGCGCAATGATCTGGGGCGGATCGCCGAAATCGGCAGCGTGCGGGTGGATGATCTGTTCACCGTCGAGACATTTAAAACGCTGCATCAGATGACGTCCGGCTTAACCGCCACTTTGCGCGCGAATATGGGATTAAAGGAGCTGTTGGCGGGGATCTATCCGCCTGGATCGATCACTGGGGCGCCAAAGATCCGAGCGATGGAATTGATCGCTGATCTGGAGACCGAGGCGCGCGGTGTCTACTGTGGTGCCATTGGTCACATCTCGCCCGAGGCGCGCGCACAATTCAACGTAGCTATCCGTTCACCAGTCATTATGCGTGGCGGAGAGGGGGAGATGGGTATCGGCTCGGGTATCGTTTACGATTCACAGGGTGGCAGTGAATACGAAGAATGCCTACTCAAGATGAAGTTCCTGACCGATCCACCGAAGCCCTTCGAGCTAATAGAGACAATGCTCCACGAACCGGCGAAGGGATTGTGGCTTGAGGAACGGCATTTCGACCGGTTGCGGTCGTCGGCGGCATATTTCGCTTTTCAATTCGACGAGCAAAGAATTCGAGAGGCGATTACTGGGACGCTCGATCAGCGGCGAGACCAGCGATTGAGAGTGCGGCTGACGATTGCAGAAGACGGTACGCCTTGCGTGGGCGTGACGGAGTTGAAGGCGGGTTCGACGACTGCCGTTATGCGCTATGTGGTGTCACCGACGCGGCTCAACAGCGACAATCCGTTCCTCTATCACAAGACGACGCGGCGCGAGGTCTACGACAGCGAATGGCGGAAGTATCACGAGGAGGTCGGGGCGGATGAAGTCATCTACCTCCACCAGGACGGTGCGTTGGCTGAGGGCAGCCGGACGACGATCTTTGTCGAGAAAGACGGCGTGCTGGTCACGCCCCCATCGGAGGTCGGGTTGTTGCCAGGAACCTTGAGGGCGGAGCTGCTGGCGAGTGGGCAAGCGATAGAGGGGCGACTGTGCCTGGAAGACATGGAGCGCGCGAAATCCTGTTACCTTGGAAATTCAGTTCGCGGGCTGGTGCGTGCCGAAAGGCTTCAGGCTGAGCTGATTTTGGAGGAGGAGCTGGGCGGCGACTAGAGCATTTTCTGCTTCACCGGAGGGGGCGCCGTGATTCACTTGGTGATGGTGAGGCAACTCAGGCGTGGTGGCTTGTTAGGGATGTTGACCTGGTGATTGGATTTTTACCTGCACCGGCCAATTTTCCTGCTCATTGTTCAACGCAGCCAGAGCGAGGAATCCGAGCGCTGACACCGTCAACAGAATCGCAGCCGCGAGTTCGTATCGGTAACGGTTCAACTGGGTACGGGTCCGAGTTCGGGGCATGCAATGGTTCCGGATTATGGATCAGGTGAACCCCAAGATTCGTCCAAAATCGATAAGAGGCGCCAGACCACGCAATGACGCGCGACAGACTGGCGCAAATGTATCCACAGTCATCACTATGGCGCCGTCGAGGCTATCTCGTTCGCGCACCTCATGGGCTCACAGGATTTGCGATGTTCGCTGCTGCGAAAAACGCAGTGACGGCCGCTTTACCGGCCGGCAGCGCTCGCTGAGCGGAAGAGCTTCGAGTTCTTCGTATGCCAGGTGGTGGCGCTCAAACGCCAGTCTGTTCCGTTTCGCAGCGGCGAGGCGCGGAGAATAGACGGCGCAATACGAAAAGCAGCATGAGCAGTGCGAAAGCCAGAGCGGCGAGCGAGATCGGGTGCTTGTCGATGAGGAGGATAGGGCTGACTCGGCCATCGATGACCATTTGGAAGTCCTTCACTGCGGTGGCCGGATGGAAGCCATTGTCACCGCGCAACATCATCTCTACGGCGGCGGACTGGTCGGAGCTGGCTAGGACGGCTTGGCGCACCCGCGCTTTCGCTAGTAACTTCAGTTTGCCTGGTGACTTGGCCACCGTTTTCAGAACCTGTTCGCGGGGGGCTTGTTGCAGCCCGGTCAAATAGGCGGAGAGCTGCTCGAGTTCGTCCCTTGTCAGGCTGCGGGCCAGGTTTTTTAGAGAAGCCGGCTCCAAATCGAAGAGGATTTCCCGAGCATCGGTCGGCAGGGCGGCGACGCGAAGAATGGCAACGCGATCGTCGAGTTGCAGAAGTTCGTTCAGGGTGCGCGGAGTGAAACGTTCCGGACCAGTTTCCCTATAAATGCCATACTCAAGGACGGCAGCGGTGTTGTCTCCTGCGACCGCGTACCATTTGAGACCGGTTTCCAAGGAGCGGGTGGCGCGTGCGATCTGCATGGCGGCATCGGGCAGCCGGTTGACGGCTTCGTCGAGCGTCCCGTCATCCAATCGCTTGACGACGCCGGCCTGGCCTTCTTTTGCCAGGATGAGCGCGACCACCTCGTCCAGACGGCCCAAGTGGTTTGCTGCTATGGTGTCAAGAAAGCTGCGAAACTCGGTGTTGGTGTCGGCCAGCTGCAAAGCTTTGAGGTGGGCTCGACGGAATTCGTGCCAGACTTTGACAACGCGGTCGGCTGAGCTTTGGCCGATCTCCTTGACGTGCGATTTAATCTGATCGGCAATGGTTTCTGCGAGGACCTCACGGACTTTTTCCTTGGTCTCCTCGGATTTCATCTCGGTTTCGATGATCGGCATCACGCCGTGGCGAAAATCCCAAATGTCCTTGGCGATCAGCACGAGGCCGACGCCGCCGGCAACAACTGAAACCAACCTAGCTAGGACGCTGCCGACAATGCGCTGCCCAACACTGCGTGCGAGGTTGGCGAGTTGTCTGCGTACGACCAAGATTGCAACGCCGGTAGCGCCACCGCTTGTCTGGCGCAAGATGCTGCCGGGCGTGACCGTGGCGCCCCCTTCTTCGGATGAGACGGCGAAGTCTTTGCGGGCGTCTTCTCGGACCAGACTGGAGACCGTCGTGCCGTAGCGCGGACCTAGATAGGCCTGGAGGCATTGCAGGGCGGGTCGCGCGGCGTCCTGGGCAGCATACTCGATGCGCTTGCCTACTTCTTCCCCGACCCCGCTTGCGAGTGCAGAAATCGCTTTAGTGACAACTTCGGATCGGTAGACGCGCTCGGCGACCTCAGTGGCAAGTTTCTGCGCCTCCTCACGGTACGCCAGCGACTTGAGAAGGCTGCCCCAGCTGGTCTCTTCGCGGACGTCCTTGGTGGCGATATCAACACGCGCATCGATGATGTTGCCAACGTCCCCCTTGCGCCATTCATCATCAACCAGGGCTTTGTAATCGACCGTCTGCAGGCTCTTTTCCAGGGAGTATGTGGTGATCTGCGCGATGGCCTTGCGGAAGCTTTCCTCGTCCTGGGATTTGCATGCTTCGATGTCGGCGCGGGTTACGTTTTGGGCGGCGGCATTGAGGACCGGTGTGACCATCATGGAGACAGCAACAAGGTTGGAGACGACAGATCTGAAAATACGTGCCAACTTTTCGTGTCTCCCTTTGCAGCGCCACGGCATTCTTGGCTTCCAGAGGTTTCCTAGCGGGTCAATTGGCTTAGCGGATCAGATGGCAATCGTAATAGGTGTTGCGCGTTCAGATCAGGACAAGGTGGCTCCTGGGAAAAAAATGCCGTTATTGACGTTATGCGGTCTCATCGTGTCAGGAATACCGCTGGGTATGAACTCGGCGAGGCAAGTGTTTTATGCATGCACATTCTTGGCGGCGTGCTTCGGGCAGCGTGTTTTGGGCCGCACGTTTAAGTGCTGAGGCTGGCTGGCCGCACGGCTCGGACATATTGGCAACGGGTTAGGGCTATACGGGGGCGGGGTTCGTTAACGCGGTCGTTGTCAGCGTCATCACCTACATCACCCTTCAGTTTGCAATTGGCGTGTAGGTCTCCCGGCGGATCGTCAGTGAGACCGATTACATCAATGCCGGCCGGCGGATCGGTACCGTTATCGGTGCCTTCACCGTGTTTGCCACGTGGTTTGGTGCTGAAGCGATTATCGGCGCTACTGGTGAGGGTTACCGGGAAGGGATCGCTGGAGCTACTCTCGACCCGTTCGGTTATGCCGTGGCGCTGATCATTTCAGGGCTTGTTCTGGCGGCGCCGTAGTGGCGGTGCGGCTATGTCACCTTCGGCGACTTCTTCCGTGAGCGCTATTCGCCCGGTGTCGAAAAGCTAGCGGTGTTCCTCATGTTTCCCGGTACCGTAATGTGGGCGGCGGCACAGATCCGCGCGTTCGGCCAGGTTATGGGGGCTGAGAGCGATGTCCCGGTCGTGACCATGATCGTCATTGGAGCGGTGGTGGTAATCGCCTACATGACGATCAGCGGCTTAATGGATGATGCAATCACGGATTTCATACAGGGCGTGGCCATCATTGCCGGATTGATCATCATCGGCTTTTTGGTGGCGAGCAGACTTGGTGGGATCGAAGCCGCCCTGGAGCAGGTGCCGGCAGAACGGCTGAGCTGTGGTGATGCGGGTGGCAACCCGTTGGCCCGTGCTGAAATATGGGCCATCCCGATTTTTGGCACGATGGTTTCGATCGAATTGATCTCGCGGATGCTCGCGACTAGATCGGCACAGGTGGCCCGTGACGCGTGCGTCATGGGAGGTGGGCTCTATCTTTTGGTCGGGCTGATCCCGGTGTTTCTTGGATTGGTTGGGCCGATCATCGATCCCAACGTGGAGAATGGCGAGCAGATCGTGCCGTGGCTTGTGGAACTGCATTTGCCGGCCGTGCCGTACGTCATCTTCGCCGGCGCCGTCGTGTTTGCCGTTCTTTCGACGGTGGATTCCGCATTGCTGGCAAGCGGATCGATCCTCTCTCTCTCAATGTGATTCAGCCCGTTGGCGGGGCCTTGGTGCGGGAATACCCGTTTTTTGACCACCAGATTTGCGGTTGCTGGGCTGGGTTTGGTGGCGCTCGTCATCGCTTTGCGGCCAGGAACCATTCACGATTTGATCATGACGGCAGCGTCGTTTGGTAGCGTTGGTTTTCTGGTGGTGACGTTGTTTGGGCTGTCCACTCGGATCGGCGGAGCCGCTAGTGCGGTCGTCGCCCCGCTTCTGGGGGCAGAGGTGTGGTCTGGCGCAACGTTCTTCGCGGCTGCTGATACACCTTAAATCCGCGGCGTAGCCTCGGCAGTTCTAAGTTATCTCGCGGTGGCCATAAGCGGTCTGTAAATTATTGTTTTTTTACGTTTATTGTAGATTTCGTCCATCCCGCTGGCGGGTCGGTCTCGGGGAAGGCAGATCGGTAAGAAATCTGCGTTTACATCTCTAAGGGACGGTGGCGAAGGCTCGCTAAGCTCGAACTGCCGATCTTGCCGCAGGTGGCGTCAAATTGTGCGGTGCATTATTCAAAATTATTTGAGCCGAACCAGTTACGCCACTGCAACAATGATCAAATCTTGCAGGTAGCGGGTTGCGTGAGACACTGATTTCCGGGCCTTTTGTGCGTTGCACAATCGCGGTTTTCGAGATTGCGGCGCGATGCCTCATCGCAAATTGGGCCCCGACTACGATTTAAACAGCGCCGGTCCGAAGCTGGGAAGCGTTGTTTTTCAACGGCATCCCACAGATCGTCGTCAGCGGGAACGACGGCGCAAGCGGGCGATCCATCAGCCGTACGGCTTGAGGGGCAGCTCATCGACTTGAGATTAACCACGCCAACGCAGTCAGTTGCGGCTTCGTGTTTACACATGCTGTTATCATGAAATATTGATGTAGCGGTGGTTGTTAGTGAGTTCAGAAGGTTCATGACGAAGGCAACGAACAAAAATAAGCTCGGCATGCTCAGTGGTTTGTCGTACCAGGGCGGTCGTGTCGGGGTCCTGCTGATCCACAGTCTCGGGGGTACGCCGCTGGAGCTGAAGTATGTCGCGCAGGGGTTTGCACGTGAGGGGTACACCGTCGAGTGCCCAATGCTTCCCGGCATGACGAGCGGTACCGATATTCTGTCGTTGTCGCGTTGGCAGGATTGGTATTCAGAGGTGGAGCGCGTCTTCGACGAGCTCTACGAGAAATGCGATACCGTTTTCATTGGGGGGCTTTCAGCGGGATCCGTTCTGGCGCTGAAGCTTGCAAAAGAACGTCCAGTCCAGGTCGCGGGTATTTTGGCCTTCGCTCCGACCCTGTGGCCGAACGGATGGGCCGTTCCGTGGACATTTAAACTTTATCGGCTCGTTAATGCGCGCTGGTTTGCACGGCTATTCAAGTTCAGTCAGCGCGCGCCATACGGCATCAAGGATGAACGGATACGCAAATTCATGGTTGACGCCTTCAAGTCGGAGGACCGTTCGCTCGAGGAAGTGTATGCTCGGCCAGGCGTGATGGTGTTGGAGTTCCGCCGCCTCGTGGCACAGGTGCTAAAAGACCTCTCGAGCGTGACCGCGCCTACGATGATCGCGCATCCTCGACAAGATGACCAAAGCAGCCTGAAAAACGCTTTAGCGCTGCAGTACAAGCTCGCTGGGCCGGTTGAAGCCATCATTCTTGACGACAGCTATCATGTCATCACGCTCGATCGTCAGCGGGATCTGGTCCTCGAACGCGCGGTGGACTTCACCTCGCGTCAGCTGATGCGCATCGAAAGCGAGCGCAAAGCGGCAGCTCCAAAACGCCCTACAGCCGACATCGTTGAGATCTCCGGCTGAGCAGGGGCTTCCTCGGACTGCAATAGAGAATGAGAAAAAGTCCGGGAAAATTTGTGTTGTCAATTTTCCCGGCCAGCCGTGTTTGTATGTTTTCTTCAGACTATTGCGAGGCCCGGGCGGCATGCGAACATCGCGGCAAATCCCCGGGTGCACGTTTCCAGTAGAGCGTCTTGCCAAAGAGTTTTACGCCGGCATAGCCGTAAACCGCTAGTTTATTCATGCTGGCGAGGCTGATCTCAACGCTGTAGCTTTTGCCGACTTTTGGATCGTAGACCCAGCCCTGTCCCCATTTTCCGTCGGATTGCGGGGCGAGATTTCCCAAGACCTGGATGCCGCAAATCAGACGATTGCGCATTTCGGGTTGGGGATTGTATTTATCCCGAAGCGGCTTTCCATTTGAGCCAACCGGGTTTTGCAGCCAAACAATATGACCGCAAAGCTTCTTGCCGCAGGGAGCGATTTTGACGGCTCCCCTGCCAGTATCATCGTACCAAAGGCCGCTCTCAGGCGGCGCTGCGGATGCGGCTGTGATCAAGGGAACGCAGTAGAGAGCTGCCGCGAAGGCTGAAAGTCGAGTGGCCCACCTTGAACGGGACTGTGATATCGTTCGCATGCTGGTGCTTTTCTCAAATTATAGGTTTGGAGGTTTGTCTCCGACAGAACCATCAAATCGGCTTAAATTCGGTATCCAGTCGCGGCGCATTGATCAAGGATCACGTCACTGAAAGATGACTTCATAATGACGCAGCCTTTAATTTCTCTCGGAAAAACATTGTGTTGGCTTATTCTTAACCCTACGTCTTGATGGTTGTGATACAACGCCTCATGTACGGGCACTTTTGGCTATGCAGTATGGCCGACTTGCGTGATTTCCAGTTCACTCTCCTAACTTCTCGGAAATCAGTAAGATGATAAAAAGCCGCGCGTATAATCCGCGGTTTTCATGTTGAAGTTGTAACCAGGTCCGCTGATGATCTTTACGCTTGCCCTTCGTAACCTGTTTCACGACCGCGTTCGGCTGATGGTTACATTGATTGGGATCTTATTCTCGATAGTTTTGGTGGCCGTGCAGCTTGGTCTGTATCTAGGTGCGAGCCGGATGATTACGGCGAATATCGACCACGCCAATGCTGATCTCTGGATCATGCCGTTTGGGGCCAAGAGCTTCGAAGACGGCGGCATGCTTATGAGTGCGCGCGAACGTCATCAAGCGCTGGCAACACCAGGCGTGGCGCAGGTGACGCCGATCATCGTTCGGTTCAACGAATGGCGTAAGCCGGCGGGTGGCTCGACGCGTGTCGTTATCGTCGGTGCAGACGCCGAAGCCGGCGCCGTACAACCGCTGTCGCTAGAGACCGGCACTTGGGAAGATATCAAGGCGCCTGATGCTATCGCTGTCGACCGCACTTACCTGCAAGAACTCGGGATCGAGGGACTTGGAAGCAGTGCGCAGATCGGTCCAGGCCGGGTGAAGGTTCGGGCGCTTACCAACGGGGTGCGATCGTTCACTCAGTCACCCTACGTCTACATGCCTTTGTCGCGGGCTCGCTATCTGACCGGAGCGGCAGGGACCGACCTTGCAACGTTTCAAGTCGTAAAAGTTTTTCCTGGTGTCGACGTCGAGCAAGTGCGCTCAGAACTGGCTGGTCGGTTGGAGGGCGCCGAAGTCCTCACCACCGACGAATTCCGTGATCGCAGCTTAACTCAATGGTTGTTCCGAACCGGTGCCGGCGTAGCGTTGATCGGCGGGGCGTTGCTCGGAATCCTCGTAGGCACCGTGATCGTGGCGCAAACGCTTTACTCGAGCACCAAAGACCATATTAACGAATTTGCGACACTGCGCGCTCTTGGCTCGTCGTCAGGATATATTCATCAAGTGATATTGACCCAGGCGGGGCTAAGTGCCGTCATCGGTTATATTCTTGGCATGATGCTGGCGTTGCTTGTTGTGCTGGCCAGCCAGTCTTCGCCGCTGCCGATTATTATGACGCCGCAGTTAGCGGCAGGGCTCTTCTCGGTGACTTTGTTCATGTGCGCAATTTCAGCCATCTCAGCTATCGTTAAAGTGACCAAGATCGATCCAGCGACGGTGTTTAGCCGATGACAAAGGAAACGGTTCTCGCCGCAAAGCAGATCGTAAAGGAGCTCGGTTCTGGCGCCAGCAAGGTGATGGCGCTTCGGGGCGTCGACCTTGAGTTGGTGCGCGGAGAATTGACGCTATTGATGGGACCATCAGGCAGCGGCAAGACGACATTCCTGTCGATCCTCGGCTGCATCATGGCGCCGACGTCAGGAGAACTTTGTGTGGCGGGAACGTCAACGGAGGGGCTTGATCCGGAGGAGTTGGCGGGTCTGCGACGCGATCATATTGGATTCATCTTCCAGTCCTACAACTTGTTTCCGACGCTGTCGGCACTTGAAAATGTGCGCATCTCGCTCGATGTCCGGGGCCAGAAGGGTTACAAGGCTGCGCGCCGGAGTGAAGACGTGTTGCGCGAAGTCGGGCTCGGTCACAGGCTCAAGAACTATCCCAGCAATCTTTCCGGTGGAGAGCAGCAGCGTGTCGCCGTGGCGCGGGCGATCGTATCATCGCCATCAATCGTACTGGCGGATGAGCCGACAGCGGCGCTCGACGGAGAAAACGGCAATGCCGTTATGGAACTACTGGCGCGGATCGCGCACGAACAGGGCCGGAGCGTACTAGCCGTGACGCACGATCCGAGAACTTTGCCCTTCGCCGATCGTGTTGTACGCATCGAAGACGGGCTTATCGTTGGCGAGGAGCGCAGGCCGGAAGGTCTCGACGCGCCGGAAATCACCGATCTCAATAAGAGGCGTAAAGCGCATGCCTAAGATCGAGTCCAATATCTCAACTTTTCTCATTGCGGTGGCGATCGCGGCGGGTTTGCTTTTCAGCTCGCTTGAACCTCCCCGTCCGCACGTTTCTGGAGAGTATGCATTGCTGGTCGGCACTCCTGCTGAAGCGCAGGCGCCAGCCAAACCGCGGCCACTCTGGGCGGCGTCGGCAACCGGACGTGTCGAGCCGTCGACGGGCGTCGTTCGCATCTCGGCGCAGACGGGAGGCCGGATCGACGGTGTGCCCATCGGAACCGGCGACAAGGTCGGTCGCGGCGACGTTCTAATCAAGTTAGATGACGCAGCTGCGCGGCAGCGGGTGATCGCAGCGAAAGCTGAGGAAGAAGTCAGGAAACTCGAGCGCGATGAAGAAGAGCTTACGGGGCTGGCGCTCGATCGGCGTCACGCCGAGGATGAAGTCGAGACAGCCCGGCAAGAGCTCTTCAAAGCTTGGTGGGCGTTCGACGAGACGCTTGACTTGAAGCGCAGCGGTGATGCGCGCGAAAGCGACGTCGCGGCCGCTCGTGAGGCCATTGGCCGGGCACAGAAGAGATTGAGCGATGGGCAGACTGCATTCGACAAGCTCAACGCGAAGTCGGATATGCCGCTGCCAGGTCGAATGGACACATCGTTGACTATTGCCCGGGCCGACCTGGCTCTGGCTGAAGAAGCGTTGGAGAAGACACGGATACGTGCCCCATTTGATGGGACGGTTTTGAACGTTCTTGCCCGCGTAGGCGAGACGGCGGCAGCAGGACCACAATCCCCGCTCATTGTGTTTGGTGACGTCAGCAAAATGCGCGTTCGTGCCGAGGTCGAGGAGCGGGACGTTGCAAAGGTGCGCGTCGGGCAGAAGGCGGTCGTCAAGGCCGATGCGTTTCCGGATGAAGAATTCGAGGGCGTTGTTACCGAGATTTCCGGGGCGCTGGGCAGCCCACGCATCGCGACCCGCGGTCCGCGCCGGCCGAACACGGTCGATGTCCTCGAGGTGGTCGTGGAACTTGAAGGTGCGCCGCCGCTGCTGACAGGCATGCGCGTTGATGTTTTCTTCCGCCTGAAGGATGCCGCAGCTGCCAAGTCGGCATCGGTCATGGTCCGCGCGGAATAATCGGCTCGTTTCAAGCCAAGCCCATCAGAGTAGTTTCAAAAGAAAAGGCCCTGGGGAGGTTAAGCCCCGGGGCCTCATTTGTTCTTGCTAGGCGTTGCGAGCTGCAGCGTTGATGTGTTGTGCCAGGTCCCGTTCGATGTCGAGGCGGCGCGCCAGATCGTAAAGGAAGGCCTGCTCGCCGCGGGTGTCCGGATCGACGGCGATGCGAGCTGCGGCATAGACCTGCGCTGCCTGCTCCTTGCTGCGTACGGCAGCAGCGATGTCTTCCACGGAGGCTGGAGCGTTCAATTCTCGGGCCAGGAACTCTTCGGCGCCTGGTTCCAAGTCACCATCGTTTTGCAGGTTCGAGAGAATGCGTTTTTGCTCGTTGGAGTCGATCCTGCCGTCGGCGGCGGCGGCGGCGATCATGGTGCGAACCATGAGGACGGCGTCGTCGTTGCTAACTGCTTCGGGTTCAAAGCCTGACCCACTTGGTGGCGCCAGAATGTCGCCAGTGGCGGCAGCGTCGGCCTGCTGGCCATCCTGATAGTTTTTGTAGGCCTTGTAGGCGAGGCCGCCGATCAACGCGAGGGCGCCGAGTTTGGCAGCCGTGGCAGCGGCTGACCTTCCGGTCTGCGTGCCAAGAATGAGAGCGCCAAGGCCGCCTAGCGCTGCACCCGTGCCGAGTTTGTTTTGGGAGATCAGGTCTTTCAGCGAGTCGATCAGCTCCTGAGGTGATTTGCCTGACAACTGGCGCGACAGATCTTCGATTTTGGAGCTGGTGCCGGTGGCGTCATCGATACGCTGGGCGCCTTCCTTGGTGCCCTCGGTGGCTTGTTTGAAAAGATCGCCCAGGACGTCGGTGATGTTGCGTCCGGTAGAGGAGCCGCCTGAAGATGGACTGTCAGAAGGCTGGCCTCCGGAACTGCTTGTCGCGCCTTTATCGAAGCCCAGCTTGCCCAGCAGATCTCTGAGCGGATCACCTTGTTGACCGCCACTGGCGTTGTTCTCATTGGAGGCTGGGCCGTTGCGCAGCAGATCGCCCAATCCGCTTTCGCCCAACAGATCACTAAGGGGATCACCTTGCTGGCCGCTCGCTGTCGCGGTCCCGCGTTTGCCACCAGTAACGAGTGACTCGAGAATACTTTTTGCATCAAACATAACCTACACCTCCAAATCCTGGGTCGAGAATTTTGACAGTAGGCTCCGAGATAGCGGGCGGCAAGCCGTTGTCAGAGATAGCAATTTTGCCCGTGGTCGGCGGAATTGCCGGACTAGAGGGTCGGCTGTTTGCTGTCGGGGCTGAAAGTCTCAGCCATATCGGCTTCGTCAGGCGCGCCAATAAACCTTGAGAACAAGGCCCACATTCCGCGTCCAAGATCGTCGATGAGAACGTAGACGGCGGGCACGAACAGCAAGGACAGAACGGTTGAGGATATAAGTCCCCCGATCACTGCGATGGCCATCGGTGAGCGGAACTCGCCACCAGAATCCAGAGCAAGAGCCGAAGGCACCATGCCACCAACCATGGCGATGGTAGTCATCACGATCGGACGGGCGCGCTTGCGGCCCGCGTCGATGATCGCTTCGTCGCGCGGCATACCGTGTTTTATCTGCTCGACGGCGAAGTCAACCAACATGATCGCGTTCTTCGTGACAATACCCATCAACATGAGGATGCCGATGACGACGGGTAGGCTAATGGGATTGCCGGTCAATGCGAGGGCAACAATGGCGCCGCCAATGGACAGGGGCAGCGAGAAGAGAATCGTTATCGGCTGCAGGAAGCTGGCGAAGAGAATGACGAGGACGGCGTAGACCATCATCAATCCGGCACCCATGGCCTTGGCGAAACCTTCAAACACCTCTTCCATGATCTCGGCGTCGCCGAATTGTTTGACCTGGATGCCGTCAGGTAGGTTTTGAGCAGCAGGCAGAGCCAACACGGCGTTGACGGCATCGCCGAGCGCTGTGTTTTCGACGAGGTCTGCACCAATCAGAATGCGCCGATTGCGGTCATAGCGGTCGATGGCGGTGGGGCCTTGGGCCAGTTCGAAGCGGGCAACACCCGATAGAGGAACCGCCGCGCCTGATGCGGTCGGCACTTGCAGGTTTTCAAGGAGCTGGCGATTGCTGCGTGAAGCATTCGGCAGTTTTACGCGGATCGGCACTTGCCGGTCGCCGACGTCGAACTTGGCAAGGTTGGCGCCGATGTCTCCGATGGTGGCGATGCGTACAGTCTCAGAGATGGCCTGGGTTGACACTCCGAGATCGGCGGCGATGTCGCTGCGGGGATAGACGCGCAATTCCGGCCGGTCGAGTTCGGCCGTTGAGACGACGTTGAGCAAGCTTGGTAGACGCTTGGACTGACTCGTCAACGCCGCTCCTACGCTGTCGACGGCTTCCGGCGAGGGGCCGCTAACAACGAGCTGGAACTGGCGCTGCCCGTTGTCCATCAAGAACCAGTAGCGAATGTCGGGAATCTCGGAGAGCGAGCGGCCGATATCTTCCTGGATCTCGGCTTGGGTTTTCTTGCGTTCCCCTTTCGGTGTCAGAGTGATGATCAGAGTTGCTTTGCGCACTTCGGCGCCAGAGCCTAAAATCGTGCCGCCGTTGACAAAGACGCTTTTGACGTTGGTGTTCTGTTTGAGGCGCTCGGCGATGCGTGCGGTGACGGCCCGCGTTTCTTGCAGGCGTGTGCCAGGTGGTAGCTCAACACCGAGCAAGGCCCTGGAAAGATCCTCTGTTGGCAGGAAGCCCGAGGGCAGAAGATAGAACGAACCAATGGAACCGGCGAAGATACCCAATCCGAGCATCACCGAGGCGATCCTGCGGCGCACCGTCCAGCCAACGAGGCTGGTGTAGGCGCGGATGATCCAGCCTTCCTTGAGCTCGGGCTTGGCGGCGCGCATGAAATAGGCGGCTAGCAGCGGCGTGATTAATCGGGCGACGAGTAATGAGAAGAAAACGGCGAAGGCGACCGTCAGCCCGAACTGTTTGAAGTACTGACCTGCGATACCGTCCATGAAGCTGACCGGCACAAAGACTGCGATAATGGTGACGGTGATAGCGATGACGGCCAAACCGATCTCGTCGGCGGCCTCGAGCGAAGCGCGGTAGGCGGATTTACCCATGCGGGTGTGCCGGACGATATTCTCGATTTCGACGATGGCGTCGTCAACAAGGATGCCGGTGACGATGGTGATGGCGAGGAGAGACACGAGATTGAGCGAGAAGCCGGCAGCGCTCATGGCCCAGAATGCCGGGATGATGGAGAGTGGCAGGGCGATGGCGGCAATCACCGTTGCCCGCAGGTCGCGCAGGAACAGAAACACAACAAGGATGGCAAGCGCGGCGCCCTCCAGCAGCGTCTTCATCGTTGCTTCGTAGGTGCCGTAGGTGTTGTCGACCGTATTGTCGATGCGGGCGATGGTGGTGCCGGGGTACTCGTCCCGGATCTTCTTGATCTCGGCAGCAGCGGCGTCGGCGACGGTGGTGTCGCTGGCCCCCTTGCCACGCGTTATGGAGAAGGCCACCACGGACTTGCCATCGAGCACCGCAAAGGTGCGAGGTTCTTCCCAGGTATCGGTGACGGTGCCTAGTTCATCTAGCCGGATCTCGCGCCCACCTGACAATGCGATGGAGGTCGCCGCGAGATCGGCGACGGACTTTTTACCAGCCAGGGTCCGGATTGCTTGCTCGCGGTTGGCGATCTCGCCACGGCCGCCGGCCAGGTCGATGTTGGTGGCGCGCAGCTGGGTGTTGACCTCGCCGGCGGTTATGCCCAGTGAGAGGAGGCGGTCGGGATCAAGCGTGACATGGATTTCGCGGGTTACGCCGCCGACACGGTCGACGGCGGAAATGCCTTTGACGCTTTGCAGCCGTCGTTTGATGGTGTCGTCGACGAACCAGGACAGTTCCTCCAGCGACATGGAAGGGGCCTGCACGCCATAGGTGACAATGGGGAGGCCCTCGATCTCGATGCGCTGAATGAGGGGCTCATCGATGGTGCGGGGCAGGTCGCTACGGATGCGTGCAACGGCGTCCTTGACGTCGTTTAGGGCGCGGTCGGGATCGACCTCAAGGCGGAATTCGATCAACGTCACCGATGAGCCTTCGGTGATTGCCGAGCTTTGATGCTTCACGCCGGTGACGCCGGCGATGACGTCCTCGACCTTTTTGGTGACCTGGGTTTCCAATTCCGCAGGTGCCGCGCCCGATTGTGTGATCATCACTTGGACGACTGGCACATCGATGTTGGGAAAGCGGGTGATCGGCAGCGTGGTGAAGCTGATCCAGCCCATCACCATCAGCACCAAAAACAGCAAGAGCGAAGGAATGGGCCGCCGAATAGCCCAGGCCGAGATGTTCATTATCGAACCTCGCTGACCTGCTGGTTGGCAAGGATAGGTCTAACCGCATCGCCATCACGCAGGAACGAGCCCGACTTGGCGACGACAATGTCACCCGGCTTCAAGCCTGCCGTGATTTCGACGCCGGTGTTCGAATTGAGACCGAGTTCGACAGTCACGGACTTGACCTTGCCATCGACGATCTTGTGAACAAACGCATTGCCATCCTTGAACAGGACGGCGGAGAGCGGGACAGCAAGGCCCTCGCTGCGGCTTGCAATAATGGTTCCGCGTCCGAATGCACCAATGCGCAATTGTGGGTTCGTACCAAGAAACACGCGGACGCGACCGAGCCGGGTGGCTTGGTCGATTTCAGGAGATACGAGTCGGACCTCACCATCGACCTTGCCGGCACCGGCGACATGTACGGTTACCTTCTGACCGCGATTAACCCGGGCGAGTTTCGGTTCGATGACCGCGGCTTCAAGTTCGATTTCTCCATCCTTGGCGAGATGGAACATGGCTGTCTTCACGCCAGAAGCCTGATCACCGATGCGAGCCGAGCGGCGCGTAATGAGCCCTGCGGTTGGGGCTCGGATTTCGGTCTTGGAAAGGCTCCAGACGACCTCTCGGCGTTGGGCTTCGATTTGCGCTTTTTCTGCTTGTGCGAGCAAGACGCCGTCTTTTGCGGTGGCGAGTTGGGCGCGTGCGGTGCTGGTGGCTGCGCGACGTTGATCGAAGATCGCATCGGACAGGATGCGCCGTTGCTGCAGGGGTTTGGCGCGTGCCAGTTGAGCTTCGGCCTCGACAAGGACGGCTTCGGTTTCTCGAATGCGGCTCTTGGCCTGGGCAATGGCGGCTTCGGCACGGCGCAGATTTGCGTCGTTTTGCGCGCGTTTCGCGAGCAGGGTTTCGCGCTCCAACGTCGCGATGACCTGGCCCTTTTCGACGCTATCGCCTTCTTCGACCAACAGGGTTAGAACGCGGAGATTTTCGACCTCCGGTGCAATGAGGATCTCCTCACGGGCGACGAGCGAGCCTGTGACCATGATCTCTTCGATAAAGTGTTCCGGCTTAACGGTTGCGATCGAAACAGCAGGCGCGAGGACGCGCTCAGGTGTGTCTGCCGTTTTGGTGGCGGCGTGAGCGTCATCCTTCGACAGCCACTGGACGACTTCACCGACAGTCTCCTCACCCTGCTTGACGGTGGCACGCAGATCGATGTGTCCGGCGTGGTCGAGATAGACAGCGACCGCTCCGGCGGTCAGCACGACCGCGAGGATGATCCATTTGTTCATTGTTGTCCCTCCAAGGCCGGCACGCGACCGCTAGACGAGAGTTCTTCCGTCTCGCTTGCTGGAACGGCATTGAGTAGTGCTGCGATCGATCCCATCACAGAGGGCATTAGCGACTTGGCGTCGAAGGAGGCATCGACGGCGCGGCGCCAAAACAGTCCTTCGCCGATGACGCACAGCATCAGTGCGGTTTCTCGTGCGGAGTTGGCCGGTCTGATCCGGTCTTGTTGCGTTGCGCGAGCGATGAGCTCGGCCAAGTTGTCGATCACGAAACGATCGCAGGCGAGGCAGATTTCTGCGATACGCGAATTCCTTGTCGCCTCGGCGGCGATCTCAAGGTTGAGGATCCTTTTGTACTGCGGCTCATCGACGGCGTAGTGCTCGCCCAGCTGAGATAGGGCGGCAGCAAGGTCCGGCGCTTTCGCCAATTCGGTAAAGTGTTCGGTCAGCCGCGTGCGGTCACGCTCGACGATGCCTGCGATCAGTGCTTCCTTGGATTCAAAATGGACGTAGAGCGCGCCGGCACTGATACCCGCCTCGGTGCAAATGTCGGCCATCGTGCAACCGTGAAAGCCTGAACGTGCAAAGCACAGTTCGCTTGCATTGAGGATGTGCTCCCGGCGCGCTTCGAGTGTTTCTGGTTTCAGTTTGGGCATGTTGCTGACAATCGGTTTGCTACTTGGATCGGTCGGCTGGCGGTGGTTCGGTTTGTGGACGCGAATACGGGACGCGAAGATACGCAAAGGGAACGAATAACATACAAAACGAACGTTCGTTTTGTGTAGAGTGCAAATGTGGCCGTCCAAGGACAGTTCCCGATATGGGATAAGCGTGGAAAAACAGCCCAGACTTGATGTTCTGTGCTCATACCTTCCATAGAAACAAAAGGAATCCGACGCTGTGCCGGGAGTAACAAGGGCTAATTTCGGACGCCTCTTCGCGGTGCGTCAGTCCTTGCGGCAGGGTGTTCCGCTGAACTGGCAAATCGTGCCTTCGGGCCCCGAAAAGCAACGTTCGGTTGAGTTATTTGCGCGAGACCAGTTGGCGTAAGGATCTCCTAGATCAGGCATGGCGCGGACTTTTGCGCGCCAGTTGGCGTGCGTCTTCAGGCGGGCGAGCCATTCGAAGGTGGCCGGTTCGCCGCGGGCATAGACAACCTGGGGCGCGCAGGTTTTGGCAAACGCGGGGACGGAGATCGCCACGCATACGCAAATAGCCATCGGGCAAGACAAGAAAACCAGGCGAAGTGCCCGTGACAGTAACCTCAATGTCGTGTTGACCTTTCTTCCAGAGTACGCCGTCCGGCATCAGAACTGTTTGATCCAGTTGATTGTTCCATATGCCGATTTTTCTTGGCGAAAATTGCCTATGAGTCAGGAGGACACCAACAATTCCCCGCCATGCCAGTCGATCCGTGCGAATGCACCGACGCGTCCATAGTCGACCGGTTGGGTGTGGTAGTTCAATTCCTTCTCGTAGATTTTCTGGTTGGTCTGCCGGTCGAGGTTGAGACCGGCCTCGGGGCCGACGGAGAGATTGCGCCAAACTTTGTAGCAATGCGGGCACGGGCCGAGCGGGTTTCGTGAGCCTGCGACCAAGTCAGACCGAACGACGCGAAGCCGTTTCTTCCGAGGTTGTACCAGAACTCGGCGACCACTTTTGCGCCGAACTCTGGCCCCTGGACTTGGTTGTTTTCGTCAATTGGGCGGATTTGGTGGTCTGAGAACGAAGCGCTCATGAAAAGCTTCAGGATCAACGGGTCGATCCGCCACAGATAGCCGATCAAGGCGTCGCCCGTCGTTACGTTTGCTCCGAAACGCGTCGTTTCCAACGTCGGGGAAACAGAGCCGCAAATGTACCGGCCATAACTGCCGACGACGCGCAGCCGAAGGCCGTCTCGGTGGATGTCGCCGAAAGGCGCATACGTCGTGCCTGAGTAAGCAAGCCAAACATCGCTGCCCGCATCGGCTCCAGCCCAGACTCCTTAATGACGTGGGGGATCAGCCAAAGCCGAGGGTGACGCAGCGCTCCACGCCGCTGCGATAGCTGTAAAGATTACATGCGCGGTGGTTCGCTGTTTATTGGCCGGCCGGGATTGTTTTTGAAGCTTTACACTACAGGGGCGCATGGTGGCCGCCCCCCTTACCCAAGTAAAAAAACTCTGCTATGCCAACAGAATTATAGTTAACATGTCCACCGGCAATCAGTCAGCGTATCTATTCCATTATTTCAAATAAATCCTAGGTTGAAATCTTGTTTTGCTCCGATTGCGGATTGGTTGCAGCGTCCCCAAAAAAGGTTGAGGACTATTCGTCGCGACGTGTGGATAGTTGAACTTTTTTGCGCTGCATCAACAATGTAGTAGTTTATTATGATTTATATCGCATGGGCGGAACCGTTCCGTAGTTGCGTTGTTCAAGGGAGGCCCAGGGAATGAATTTTCAATTTAGTGACAATGGGTTAGCTTACGGCCAGCTGAATGAGATCATGGAGCGTTACTATGCGCCCGCTGGCGACGATGCTACTGCCGTGCAGGCGGCCTGGAAAAACATGGCACGCTGCCAGCTTGAAATTTGGGCACTTGCGAACAGGCGTGCACGGGCGGCTATGGTGTTTCCAACACAGGCTGCGGCATGTCCGACGCCAATGGCCGCCATGGCTGCTTATGCGGAATTCTGGCAAACGGCGTTCGCGGAATGCGCAGATGCAACACATCGCATGACTGAACTGCTTGCTGCGCCAAAATCTCAAGAAGAGCCCACTCAAGAGTCGGCGCCAACGCGTATGGCGCAGCCTCGGGTTATTCGGACCGAGTTGAACGGCGGCCGGAGCGGTAGTCGTTGGGACTACAACGGCACGGATGCTGGGGACCTTCGGGCGACCTGACCAATTTGTGATTGCGGGTTAGTGGTCTGATCCCGAATTTCGCGTCTATTTGAGTGTGGTGTTCCTCTGACGGAACGGCAAGGTGTGAGTGCGCACCGTGTCGTCCGGGATGGTGACCACTTTCGATTATGGCAGTACGGGGGTTTCAGGATTGCGAACTCGACTTTGCGCACGGTTTGCCGCTATGGCGATCGGCCTGACTGTTGTTGGGCTCGCCGTCGGCGGATTTGGCTTGCATCAGTCTTCCGTTCAGAAAGTGACCGGCGACAGCGCATGGTCGCGGCCGCCCGGCAAAATTTCGTCGCTTTCGGCAATCGAGACCGTCATCCAAGTGACGTTTGCCGACATCGCGCACTTATCACCCGACGCGTTGCTGCGGATGAAAGACCTGGGCGATTCTGTCGTCCTGCTGGATGCGCGTGAAGCGGACGAGTTCAAGGTCAGCCGGATCCCCGGTGCCGTCCGGGTCGATCCAGATTCTACACCTCATCAGCTGCTTCGGACGACGGGGCATCTCAAGGGAAAAACCGTAGTTGTTTATTGCTCGATTGGTGCCCGCAGTTCGTCGCTGGTGCGGCGGGTGAGCGCCCGGCTTCAGCAAAGTGGCGTGAAGAGCCTCCACAACCTCAGTGGTGGTATCTTCCGTTGGCACAATGAGCAACGCCAACTCATTAACGATGCTGGCGCAACCGACTATGTCCATAAGTTCGACGGTTATTGGGGGCAGCTCGTGCGTCGGCAGGAGTTGGCGGTATCGGCACCGTTGCGAACCGAGGATTAGATTTGACGACTCTTGTGGACGCGTGACCAGCTTTCTTGCGCGGCGGCTTTGCCCGGCTTCCCTGCTTGGTCTATTCCCCGTGGCCTAGAGTTTCGCTAGCGCAGCTTGGAATCCTGCGAGCGATATCGGAATGCCAATGCCGGCTTCCTCTGTCTGAAAGATTATGAAGATCGCGGTTTTGCCGGTGCTCAGTTTGCCGACGAGCTTAGCATCGACAGTAACCTGAGCGTAGCACGCGAAGGAGTGGCAGCGAAGAAATGGAGCGTTGCCAACATCTTGCCCGTCGATCTTGAGGCCGAGGCCAGGAGGCAATAAGACGCCGAGCGGTGCGAATACGCGCAACACCTGGGTGCCGTCGGAGAACCTCTGGAAATAGACCGTCAGGCCAACGTTGTTTCGGTCTTCGGCGGTGACGCTTTGAACGATGGCGCAGACTTCGTTGCTGGCACCTGGAGGAGGTGGCTTGCATACGATCTGCCAATCGCCGTGTTGCGAGCGGACTTTGCCGTCGCGGGGAGATTGCGCCGAAGTCGCTACCGGTGGGTAGCCGCATACAGCTGCGATGAGCGCGCAGGACGCCATCACAAGGCGTGCCATAGTTCCGATTCGTTCGTTGATCCCCGCCACTGGTCCGTTTTCTCCCTCGTGACACTTCACCTTAGCGCCCGGAGTACGCAGCGGCACGTCAGCAAATGCAAGCGTGTGGACTGAAAAAGGAAAGCGGCTAAATTGGGACTGCGCGAAATGTTGCACTGCATTAGGGCGCTGTGATCTGAATCAAGTTAATCGCGGGTCGCGCGAATATGACGCACAAATGTTGACTTGTGCTGCATGGCTTGTTTTTGATGAATGGGAGCGTGCGTTACCTCGCAATTTATTGATTTTAGCAGTTCTGGGTTCAGTCCCCGAGGGGCAGGACTCGACGGGCGCGATTTGCAGCGGGCGTGGCAACGGGTTGGCAATAAAGTTTTAGGCGGGAAGAGCCCGCTAGATTAGGGAGCGAATAATGGTGAAGCGACTGCTTGGGGCCCTCGTGTGGGCCGGTCTAGCAGGCCTCGCTGCAGTGGCGCTTAACGTCGCGCCAGCCAGTGCGGAGGTGTTTGGGCAGTCGGTTGATGGGCAGGTGGGGCTGCAGAACGCCGTCACTCCGGTGGCGCATTCGATCCACGATTTCTACAACTTGGTTACGACCATCATCATTGTTATCACTCTGTTCGTGTTGGGCCTGCTCGTCTACGTGATGTACCGGTTCAGTGAGAGCCGGAACCCGACGCCGTCGCGCGTCACGCACAACACTCTGATCGAAGTCTTGTGGACGGTGCTTCCGATCATCATCCTGGTGATCATCGCCGTACCCTCATTCAAGCTCCTCAACCTCCAGTACGCCTATCCGAAGGCGGATCTAACGATTAAAGCGACCGGGTACCAGTGGTATTGGTCGCATCAGTATCCCGATCAAGGCGGCTTCTCGTTCGATAGCTACATGCTCGACGATGATGACCGCAACGAGCTGATCGAAAAGGGAATTGATGCGCCACGCAATTTGGCCGTCGACAACGAGGTTGTAGTGCCGGTCAACAAAGTCGTGCACGTCCTGGTTACCGCGGAAGATGTTCTGCATAACTGGACAATCCCCGCATTCGGTTCGAAAACCGACGCTGTTCCAGGGCGGCTTACCGCAACTTGGTTCAAAGCCGAGCGTGAAGGTGTCTTCTACGGTCAATGCTCGGAGTTGTGCGGTATCAATCATGCCTTCATGCCGATCGCCGTGCGTGTGGTCAGCGAAGAAACATTCAACAAGTGGGTTGAAGCTCGCAAAGCTGACGATGAAGACGCAGCAAACGCGATCATCCATGAAGCGGCGCTTGCCTTGAAAGCCAAGAAAAAAGTGGCTTCAGTCGCGAATTAAAGGGTGCCGGGGCCGCGCTTCGGCGGCCCGCGATTATCTGGCTGGAAACTTAAACTCAGGCCGGCGTGTCGTTAAGCTCGGTTTATGGATCATTGAAGTTGCAGGTGAAGGGAACGATCAAGATGGGAACCGCTCAGGCCGGTTATGATGAGCACGGCGCTCCGACAAGCTTCGTCAAGCGCTGGCTCTACTCGACCAACCATAAAGACATTGGGACGATGTACCTGATCTTCGCCATGGTGGCGGGGGTTATAGGCGGGGCAATGTCCGTCGCGATGCGTATTGAGCTGCAAGATCCAGGTATGCAGTTTTTCAGCAATCCGCATGCGTTTAATGTGTATGTCACCGCGCACGGCCTGATCATGGTGTTCTTCATGGTCATGCCGGCGATGATCGGCGGCTTCGGCAACTGGTTTGTCCCGCTGATGATCGGTGCGCCTGACATGGCGTTCCCACGTATGAACAACGTCTCGTTTTGGTTGCTCCCCGTCTCCTTTATTCTGCTGGTGATATCGCTGTTCGTCGAAGGCCCGCCCGGCCAGCCGGGGATCGGCGGCGGCTGGACGCTGTATCCTCCATTGTCGACCTCCGGTCACCCCGGGCCGGCCGTGGACTTCGGGATCCTGTCGATGCACGTCGCGGGCGCGTCCTCGATTCTCGGCGCGATTAACTTCATCACGACGATCTTCAACATGCGCGCGCCGGGCATGACGCTGCACAAGATGCCGCTGTTCGTGTGGTCGATCCTGGTGACGACGTTCCTACTGCTTTTGTCGCTTCCGGTGTTCGCCGGCGCTATCACCATGCTGCTCACTGACCGCAACTTCGGTACGACATTCTTCGCGGCGTCCGGTGGCGGAGACCCTGTCCTCTATCAGCACCTGTTCTGGTTCTTCGCACACCCTGAAGTCTACATTCTCATCCTGCCGGGCTTCGGTATGGTCTCGCAGGTCGTTGCGACGTTTTCCAAGAAGCCGGTGTTCGGTTATCTCGGTATGGCTTACGCCATGGTCGCGATTGGTGTCGTCGGCTTCATCGTGTGGGCACACCACATGTATACGGCGGGCATCTCGGTTGAAACGCAGGCCTATTTCGTGTTCGCGACGATGGTCATCGCCGTGCCCACGGGGGTTAAGATCTTCTCCTGGATCGCGACGATGTGGGGCGGCTCGATTTCGTTCCGCCTGCCAATGATCTGGGCGCTTGGCTTTATCTTCCTGTTCACGGTTGGTGGGGTTACGGGTGTGATGCTGGCAAATGCTGGCGTCGATCGCGCGTTGCACGATACCTACTACGTCGTTGCGCACTTCCATTA
>Ga0209013_10000887_pt1 | contig 27581 bp, 16 predicted proteins | sample Cruoilmetagenom2_FD_187291 | JGI IMG/M metagenome (GOLD analysis project Ga0209013, IMG submission 187291) | Oil polluted marine microbial communities from Coal Oil Point, Santa Barbara, California, USA - Sample 2 (SPAdes) (version 2) | ecosystem: Environmental > Aquatic > Marine > Oil seeps ...
GAACTCGCCCTTCGGGCTCAGACAACTGAAATCGTACGCCCGCCTTCCTCTTTGAGGAAGACGGGCTATCCTTCCGCTTCGCCTAGATTTTTTCGCAAAAAACATTCTATCTCCGCGCAAAGGGACTCCTGTCCAGCCAACAGCTTCTATTTAAAAAGAACTATCCAAATCTATTCAATCTAAACCAGGGGAGGGGTCCCTAAATCCACCACCGAATTTTAAGAAATCCTTTATTTGACGGTGGATTTAGGAGATTTATCCCCTCCCGTAGATGAAATAGGGAGTGCACTATTTTTTCGGTAGAAAAAATTACACGCGGTATAAACTGAGAGTTGATGGCACTATTATTTCCATTTCGTAAATGGAGGGGCGCTGTCCCTGTTTCATCTTAACCAAAAGGTTCATAAACATTATGCATTTGGATAATCATTCCGACTTCAGGCGCAAAAGCGGACATTGCCAGTATCTTCTAACTTATTTATAAGTAATAAATTACAAGTATTTAGAATATCTTCCCCCGATATTTGATTCATGGCACGAATGTTGCCATGTTAGAATGGAGTTGACAGGAAAATAGAATGCAAAAAGGGAAAATATTAATATTTACATCCATTATTCTGACGGTATTCCCTTGCCTGCTCATGGGCTTCAGTTTCTCTGAGGCAAAGAAGCTTAATACAAACGATTCTTCAGACGGTACAAGTGAAGAACCCCAAATCTGCAGTGATAATCAGGGCAATGTTTATGCGTGCTGGAGAGATGATCGTCGTTTTGAAAGAGAATATGCCATTTACTTTCGCCGGGGGGAAGTAAAGGGAGACGGGGATATCGATTGGAAAGAGGAGCAAGAAATAGGCTTGCTGGGGGGTAATGGGCTGATGCCAAAGATTGTATGCGACAACTCAAATCATGTATATGTTGTATGGATAGATCTAGCGGATGATGATATCAGTTATAACATTTATTTTAATCACTCCTCTGACCGGGGAATTAATTGGGATTATCTATACGGGAGGAGCATTAATGGTGAGACGCAGGAAATATATCGCACATCCGTCTCGCTTGCCTGTGATAATAATGGGCATGTCTATGTGGCGTGGGATGATATGAGGAGTGGTAATGAATTCAAAACATATTTTGACTATTCCAGTAATCATGGTACGACATGGCACCAGGATCAACTTTTAGGAACTTTCGGAGATCCTGAAGGTTTTAATCCCCGAGTTAGTTGCGATGAAGACGGTCATGTTTATGTTATCTGGTATGGTGAGGTTTGGCCTTCAGGAAGTTCAATTTATTTTAATCGTTCGTCAGATTATGGCCAGACATGGAATGTTTTTGATACAAGAATCAGCGAATTTGCTGCAAAGATCGGTCCGCCACGAATTGATAATAATGGTTTTGGAAAAGTGTATGTTGCATGGGCCGATCGTCGATCAGGGAATCAACAAGTATATGTTAATTATTCTCATGACAATGGAGTGACATGGCAACCGGAGGAAATCAAAATCAGCGATCCGGAAGACAATATATGGGCTGATAATGTTGCATTAAAGTGTAGGCGTGGTTTTGGAATGAAGAATGTATATGTAGCATGGCGAGATGCCCGAGCAGGAGATCGCAACGGGACATATTTTGACTATTCAAAAGATTCGGGCGTAACATGGCATCAGGATATTCAGTTAAATACTGATATTGGTAATGGTGGGACCGAGTTGGACATGGGTACCGATAACAATGGATATGTCTATGTTGCTTGGATTTCCGCCAGGGATGGTACGTATCCAACTATCTGGATGAACTACTCCAATAATGATGGCGAAAACTGGCATTTAGGAGATCTGAATGTCAACGACAGTAATAATTCTTGCCATTTTCCCAAGGTAACCGCCACAAGATGGCAGGGAGAGCCATATGCAGGCTTTATATGGCAGGAAAAGATGTCGTTAAGCGATGTTTATGCCAATGGGCTGAAGTTCAACAACTCGGGTATTGCTGTCGTGCCCGGCCCTGGTCCTGAAAATAAGCCCTATGTCCGGGTTTTTGATGAAAATGGGCTTCAAATGGGAGAAGACTTCCTGGCCTACAACCTCAGCGGCTATGGGGCCGAGGTGGCCGGTGGCGATCTTCTGGAAGGTTTGGATGAAGCCATCTTAACCGGCCCCGGTCCCGGCTCTGGGTATGGCCCCAATGTGAGGGGTTTTGAAATAGATGGTGATCCGGCTCCCGGGCTTAATTTTATAGCCTATGGCGTCAGGCAGTACGGGGTCAATGTGGGCATCGGACAGATAGATAGGACGGATGCGGCGGGTGAGATCTTAACCGGCCCGGGTCCGGGAGAGATGTTCGGCCCCCATGTGCGGGTGTGGAAATATGATGGTGAGAAGGTAACAGCACTGGGGAGCGGTTTTTTTGCCTATGGAGTGAGGAAGTATGGTGTAAGGATCAGCAGTGCGGATATTGATGGAGACGGTGTGGATGAGATCCTCACAGGGCCCGGCCCCGGCCCCATGTTTGGCGCCCATGTGAAGTGCTGGAAGTATGAAAGTGGCGCGATCCATCAAATTGCCGGGTTTATGGCCTACAGCACCGGGAAATACGGGGTGGAAATCGGCGGGGGTGATGTGGATGGAAACGGCCGGGATGAGATCCTCACAGGCCCCGGTCCTTCCCCTGCTTATGGCAGTCATGTGCGGGGCTGGCGGTATATAAATGGATTTATTGAGGATATTCCGGAGATCAATTTCATGGCATACGGGACAAAGGGATTCGGATGCAAGGTCAGCGGGGGGAATACGGACCTGGACTCCAGGGATGAAATTGTCACCCTGCCGGGCCCGGGGCCGCTGTTTCCGGCTCATCTGCGGGGATTTAATTTTGACGATGGACAGGTAACACCGATCGGGCACCTGAATTTCTTTGCCTACGACGGTGCTACGTTTAAGTATGGGGGAAATGCCGCCATCCTGGAACTAGAAGATTACCGCTGAAATGAGATCGATGCGCCTCTCTTGTTGCCCATGCATGTATCCCTTTGAGCAGAGATAGATGGGAAAACAGGGACAGCAACCAATTTCTCCTTCGGAGAAATCAGTCGCAGTCCCTATTTTCCCATCAGTATGGCGGTAATATCGCGATCATTGAAATGCCAAACTTTAGATAAATGCATGTTGCCCGGACAGGAATCTTTTTGCGCGGAGATAGAACGTTTTTTGCGAATAAATCTAGGCGAAGCGGAAGGGTAGCCCGCTTTCCTGAGGAAAGCGGGCGTACGATTTCAGTTGTCTGAGCCCGAAGGGCGAGTTCTGAAATCGCCCGGAGTGAGCCGTAGATTTTTCAAAAAACATGGCCCTCGGAGCGCAAAAAAGATTCCTGTTCGGGCAACACTCCTTCAGGTATCTGTCTCCTTGCCTGCCCGGTTCATTAATGATATATATATGTGTGTTTTATTTTCCCGTGCAAATATTGCTCATCGGAACGTGACCGTGGGACCGTTATGCTGGTAAAAAACTGGAAATCCTTATTACTCATCCCTCTCCTTTTTCTTATTCTCTTTGTCCTCTATTATAAAGATATTCCTTCGCTGGGCTTTGATATCCCGGGCCTGAGTCTCGGCCGGGGGAACGAAAATCCTCTCCCGTCAGGAGGGCAGACGGCTAGAGACCGCCGGCCGGGGATACAAACATCCCGCACAGAGGCCGGCCGATTCCCGGAGCGCTTCGGTACCCCGGAACAGATTATTCTCCTCGGCATCGATGCTGCGGACTGGCATGTCATCGATCCGATGATACGCGAGGGAAAGCTTGAAAATTTTGCCTTTTTGAAACAGAACGGAGCATGGGGGGTTTTGGAATCCATAAAGCCTATGGTGTCGCCTCCCCTCTGGACGACGATCATCACCGGGAAAGACCGGGATAAACACGGCATCGGCGATTTTCAGCAGACGAATGCAAAAACCGGAAAAAAATTCTTTCAAGTTTACAGTTACAATCGCAAATGCCCGGCTCTCTGGAATATCCTCACTTCGAAGGGCCTGTCTTCCTGCATTGTCAACTGGTGGACGACATGGCCGGCCGAGACCACCGAGGGCTGCATGGTGTCCAGTCAATTTATCCTGAGCTATGCTGCCCGCGGGAACATTGCGGAAAGAATGACCTCTCCGGATTCCCTGTTCGAGGAAATCCGCGGCATGGTCGTCCGGCTCGATGCTCCGGAGGAACAGGAAAAAATAACCCGACTTTTCCAGGGCATGGCCGGTGCGGAAAAACATTACCGGAACGATGAAACCGTGGCCCGGATCACCCTGCATCTCCTGGAAACCCGCCGGCCGACTCTGTGCGCGGCCTACCTGTGGGAAGTGGACCACCTCAAACATATTCGCTGGTTGAAGGACATGGCGGAACCGGATGCGCTGATCCGGCTTTACTATGAATACCTGGACGGCGTTGTTGGAAGATTCCTGTCCCGCATGAAAGGGCATACCACCCTGGTGATTGTATCGGATCATGGCTTTTCCAGAGCCCGGCATCGGGAAGAAGGTATCATCATATTATTCGGCGCGGGCATCCGGGAGGGAGCCGTCATTCAGGACGCGGTTTTACGGGATGTGACGCCCACCCTCCTCGCCCTCCTGCGGCTCCCCGTGGGCAGGGACATGGACGGAAAGGTGCTGATGGACTGCCTGGCGCCCGGTTATGCGGAACAGCATCCCGTTCGCTTTGTCGATACGTATGATAACGTTTACAAACCTGCAAAACCCGGAAAATCTGCTGCAGCCGCAAAAGATCTCGCGGACAAACTGAAAAGCATGGGATATATCCAGTAAGATGGCTGAACCCATCCGGGTGATTCTGTTATTTTTCAAAACTTGTATCCTGCTGCATGATGGAAGAGACAACCCCCGATCTTAAAACGAATACGGCCTTCACGGCCCTGCTCTTTCTTTTCATTGGAATCGCTATTTACCTGTCCCAGGTATATCTCTACTATCCCTTTACCGTGGACGACGCCTTTATCTCCTTCCGGTATGCAGACAATCTGGCATCCGGACACGGCCTTGTGTTCAACCCGGGGGAACGGGTGGAAGGCTTTACGAATTTACTTTTCGTCCTGCTGGAGGCAGGTGCCATCCGCATGGGAATGGGTCCGGAAACATTTGTGAAGATTCTGAGCATCTTCGCCGGCCTGATCATCATTTTTCTGACCTTTCATTTCAACAGCCTCTGCCGCCAGGGCAGCAATAAGAATGTTCTTGCCTCCCTGATGCTTGCAGGCACCGGGAGTTTTGCACTCGCAGCGGTCAACGGGCTGGAAACCATGGTATTCTCCCTGTGTCTGGTCCTGTCCCTGATCCTGATCAGCCGCGGCGTCCGCAAGAAAGGCCATTATCCATACAGTGCCGCCCTTCTGCTGGGCGTCACCACATGGCTGAGGCCGGAAGGTTTTTTATGCTTTTTTATCTTCGTTTTTTATCTTTTGATCCGCCGGGACCTTCTCAGGAACCACCTGAGGCAGCATCTCCTCTGGATCGGCCTGTTTCTCCTGGCAACTATCCCGCTCCTGTGCTGGCGTTATGCTTATTACGGTTTTCCGGTGCCCAATACCTTTTATGCCAGGATGCCCTCAGGCGTGCATCCGGACATTCTCCTGGAAGGGATTAAATACTCCGTGAAGTTCCTGCTCCGCTCCGGAATCGTGCTGCCATTGCTCCTCCTGCTTTCATTGCGGACTCTCCGGGGAAGCCGGATACCGGTTTCCATCACCCTCTCCGCCTGGTTCCTGATCTGCTTCACGGTGTACATCATTTATTCCGGCGGAGACTGGATCCCCTTTGACCGCTTTTTTATTCCCCTTCTTCCCCCTCTCTTCATTCTGGCGACCGCGGGGTTCCAGGCCATGAAAGGCCGGCTGCGCAGGACCTTTACAGCATGTATCATCCTCTTTTTCGCTTTTAGCCTTTTCGCATCATGTTATAACCTGAGTTATATCCTCATGCGCGCAAAGGGCTATGAATATGCCCACGCCTGCATCGGCAGGTGGCTGCACAGCCATGCGGATGAGGGCGACACGGCCGCCATGATGGATGTCGGCATGGTTGGATTTCTTTCCGGCACGAGGATCCTGGATCTCTCCGGTCTCACCGATCGGAAGATCGCCTTCGACCGCTATCATCATAGAACCTTTGACCTGGATGATTTCTTTAACCGGGAACCCGAATACGTGGTACTGATCTCAGGGAACAGCCGGGGCATTCCGCAGGAAGGAAACGCCTGGCCGGTGAACGATCGTATCCTCCGGGACAGCAGGCTCAAAGAGCAATACGAACTTCTTTTCTACAGAAACCATTATAGATATGCCAGCGATGAGGCGCTGTACTGGAAAGTAAAAAACCTCGTGCAGAGACTGTCCCCTGCCTCACTGGTGCACGACAGAACCCGGGATTATTACCTCCTTGTGTACCGGCGAAAAGGATAAGGGCCATGAAAATTCTCCTGACCGTGCCGATCTCGTGTTACCGGGATTCCCATCCGGATATCCCGGATCTCGGCCTGGGGTACCTGGCCGCATCTCTCCGTCACTGTGGCCACGTGCCGCTTTTAATCGACTGGGGAAGAAAAGATTCGGAAAAAAGTTTTTCCGCCTTTATCTCAGACCACGCGCCACAGGCAGTGGGAATCAAAACCTTCACAAAAAACTTCCGGGCCATCCGCAAAACCATCCGCCTCGTACGGAAATTCTCACAGGATATTCCGATCATCCTGGGCGGCCCCCATGCGACGGCGGAAAATCCTGCAAAGCTCCTGCGGGATTTCCCGGATGTCCCGTACGTGATCCGGGGAGAAGCGGAAGAGGTGCTTCCCCGTCTTCTGCATGCGCTGGAACAGGGAGACACATCTCCGGATTTCCCGGGCCTTCTCACGGTTTCAGCAGGACAAAACGGTTTCGAATCCGGTCCGGTCCTTCTGGAAGAGGGAGCCCCGGATCAGCCGGCCTGGGATCTGCTCGATCCCTCAAGCTATGCACCTGTCACGGTGGGAAAGAAAATAGCCGGGTTGAATATCTCGCCCATCGTTGCCACGCGGGGATGTCCCTGCCACTGCACTTTCTGCTCCACACCGCTCGTGAGCGGAAAAAAGATCAGATACCGCAGCCTGGAAGCCCTCCTGGCGGAAATGCGCTTTCTTGCAGAAAAACATGCAGTAAACCAGTTTGTATTCGTGGACATGAATTTTACCCACAGCCGGGAATGGCTTCTGAATTTCTGTGCCGCGGTTCAAAGGATAGGGGAGAAGGTTTACTGGAATGGTATCACCTCTCCCGGCTTTTATCGTTATGCCGATGCATCGCTTCTGAAGAGGATGAAAAATGCGGGATGCCGGACCCTTGTCATGGGCGTTGAGACCGCTTCGCCCCCTGTTCGGGAAAGGGTAAAGAAACAGCCCGGCCTGGAAAAAATTACAGCCCTCTCCCGATGGGCGGAAGAAGCGGGCATTGAGAGGAGAGGATACTTCATGTACGGCTTCCCGGAGGAAACCCCGGATGAAATGGAAGCGACCTATCAATATGCTTTCAGCGGTCTTTTCGATCTCCTCTCCTTTGATCTCTGCTTCCCCCTGCCGGGAACGGAAATGCTCAGGCAATATCTGGAGAAAAACCAGCTTGCAGAGCTCCAATGGGATACTTTCTCGCCGGCGAATCCCCCGGCGCCCATCAGCCGGGCAAGCTCCCGGGAACTGGCCTCCATCCTGAGAAAAAGCCGGCTCAGAGCGATGGTCCGGGAAAAGGGAATCCTTCGGACCTCTGTGGCCGTGCTTAAAAAAATACCGGTCATCGTCCATGGATAATAAAGTAATGAAACTCGCTCTCATCGCTCCGACCCCCCCGGACATCAGCGCTTTCGGCGTGCGTTCCCTCTCTGCATTTCTCAGGCAGCAGGGCGTGCAGGTGACCACCATATTTCTCCCGGGAGGCGTCGAGCAAACCCGGTACAACCGGAGGTTTGTCTACCGTTATCCGGAGCCGCTGCTGGAACAGGTGAAGGCGCGCGTATCGGGCGCCGACCTGATCGGTGTTTCTCTCATGACAAATTATTACGACCGGGCCGTGCAAATCACGGAGAGCCTCAGGCCCCTCCGGATTCCGATCATCTGGGGCGGTATCCATCCCACCGTGAAACCCGATGAATCCCTGGAACATGCGGACATGGTCTGTATAGGTGAAGGCGAGGAAGCGCTCTTCGAAGTACTGGAGCATGTCCGCATGGACAGGCATCCGGCAGGTGTCGGGAATATATGGTGCAGGGAAAACGGAACCATCGTCAGAAACGCACCGAGGCCCCTCGGAAAAACGCTGGACCGCTATCCTTTTGCAGACTATTCCGGCCGGCACGACTTCATCACTAATCTGGAAAAAAACGAACTCGTCTCCCTTTCCGCAGACATGCTCCGGCGGCTCCTTCCGCACGAGCCTACGCCGCAGGGGGAATTTCTCCCCTCTTACAAAATTTTGACCGCCCGGGGCTGCCCTTACCAGTGCAGCTTCTGCGCAATCCAGATGCTGAAACAGCTCTACGGGGAAGAAAAATTTCACCGGACGAGAAGTATTGATCACGTCATGGAGGAACTGAAATATATAAAAGGGAAATTTCCCTTCATCGGCATTATCAACATCTTCGATGACATCTTCCTCGCCAGGCCCCTGGAGGACATTCTTGATTTTGCCCGTCGCTATAAGGAAGACATAGGCCTCCCCTTTGAATGCCAGGTCTCAGCCGGCACTCTGACGGAAAAAAAGCTGGACGTCCTCGTTGGGGCGGGCCTGATTTTCGTGGAGATGGGGATTCAGGCCGCCTCTGAAGCATCGCGAAACCTCTACTGCCGGAAGGAAACAGACGATACCGTGCTCCGGGCCGCCACGCTTCTTCATCACTACCGGGACCGGATGCTCCCCCCCTGTTATCACGTGATACTCGACAATCCGTGGGAAACCACGGAACAGACCCTGGAAACCTTTGATCTTCTCACGTGCCTGCCCGGGCCTTTCTGGATGAAGAAGGCCTCCCTGGTCTGCTATCCGGGGACACCGCTCTACCAGAGGGCACGGTCGGAGGGAATGCTTCGGGACGAAAAAGCAGAAATCTACCGGAAACATCTTCATACACCGTCCGCCTCTTATCCGAATCTGCTCATACACCTGGTGGAACCCCCCCGGTTCCCCCGCTCCCTCCTCCGCATGCTCCGCCGGCCTTCTGTGGTGAAGATTCTCGATAGAAGAGGATTGCAATCTTTCTACGGGTTGTTTCTCAGACTCATCGCGATAGGCCGGCTGTTCGGAAAAGGACTGGGGGCGCTGCTGCGGGGGGATGTGAAGCGTATTAAAAGATATCTCTGGAGGACCCGCTGAATCCATGAACATTTTGCTGGTCAGGCCGCCGTATAAAAGATTGATGGGCGTCAGGCAGCCCCCCTATTTTTCACTGGGCATCGGATACCTCGGGTCCTACCTGGAAAAAGCAGGATACCGTGTCCATCTCTACAATGCGGAAAATCAAAGCATGTCACGGCTGGACCTGCTGCCGGATGAGCGTGATATTTTCCGGGTGCGCGGAGAGTCCCAGGCGAATTATTTTTCATCCCTTGAAGAGGCCCGCCATCCTGTGTGGGAAGAATACGAGCGCATTCTCAGGGACGTTTCCCCCGATGTGGTGGGGATATCGGTTCTCTCCAATGAAGTGGGATCTGCCGTGAAGATGAGCCGTCTCACAAAGGCGTGGAAAAAAAATTGCGCTGTGGTATGGGGCGGCGTACATCCGACCTTTCTTCCGGAAGAATCGCTCAGGTACGGCTGTGTGGATTACGTCGTCCGGGGCGAAGGGGAACAGACCATGCTGGAGCTCTGCCGGTTTCTGGAAACCGGGACACCCGAAGCCGCGGCAATTTCCGGCATTTCCTATCCGGATGGAAGCGGCCGGATGCACCATACGCCGGACCGCCCGCTCCTGCGGGATCTCGACAGTCTTCCCATACCGCGAAGACAGCTCTCCGTCCTTTCCTCCCATCTGAACGCCATGGACACGGAGAACCTGATCGCAAGCCGAGGTTGTCCTTACCGGTGCACCTTTTGTTCCTCCCGGCTTTTCTGGAACAAAACCGTCAGAATGCGGTCACCCCAAAACATCGTGGATGAGATCGTGTTTCTAAAAGCGGACTCCGGGCTCCGGCACTTCATTTTCCTCGACGACAGCTTCACCCTGCTTCGAGAGAATATAGAAAATATGTGCCGCGCCCTGATCCGGGGAAAAACACGCATATTCTGGAGCACCATGACCCGGGCCGATCTGCTGGATGATGCACTGATCGGCCTCATGAAACGGTCGGGCTGTATCGAATTGAATCTGGGCATCGAAACCGGCAGTGAACGGGTTTCCCGGATGATCAGCAAGGATCTGAAAAAAGACCATGTCCTGCATACCGTTCGAAGCATCAAGAAAGCGGGGATTTCCTGCGGAACCTTTTTTATTCTCGGTTTCCCGGAGGAGACCCTGGAGGATCTGCATGAATCTTTTCTTTTCATGAAAGCCCTCGAGCCGACGCGCATCGGGTTGAATATCTTCGAGCCCCAGCCCGGAAGCGATCTGTACCGGAGGGCCATCGACCTTGGACTGATCGATCCCCGGAAGGACTGGGCCCGGCAGGCTTTCTGGCCCAGGGAACATTTCATGAAACATGTCCCGGCGGAACAGTTCTCCCGGGCGGTCCGGGAAATCGCATCCTGGGTATTCGATTACAACGCAAGGACCGGTACCAAACTAAAAAAATACAGGACCCATCTGGGCAGGAGATTCTGGAGCGATCCCCGGTACTTCTTCTACAGAGGATTGCGATACGCCAGGAAAAGGTTACAGAGGAGACGGTGAAATGGTATTCCGCTTCATATTCTGGTATCCCCTGCGCGGCCTGGCCCCTTTCCTCCCGGAAAAAATCGCGTCCTGTCTGGCTGCTTTGTCCGCCGTGCCGCTATACCTGACGGACCGGGAAAGAGTGCGCATCCTCAGAGAAGAGCTCCGGCGGATCATAAACAGGGAAACCGGTCATAAGGCAGTGAACCGTGCGGTCAGGCGCAGTCTGGTCATCCTCTGCAAGAGCCGCATGGATCTCTTCCGCTTCAAGAAACAGGATAATGCATTGCAAAAGAACCCGGGCATCCTGGAAGGAAAACAGAAGCTCGATTCCGCCCTGGAAATGGGGAACGGGGCCATGATTCTCACACCCCATTTCGGATCCCATTTAACCCTTCTGCCCCTTTTGCACTTTTCCGGATACCGCGTCAATCAGTTCGCAACGAGACAGACCGTCTGGAAGGATATTCCCGGAGCCAGGAAGGATTTTCTCTTCCACCGCGCCCTTGACATTGCTGATAAGCTGGAAAATGCCATCCCGGTCCGTTTTATTTACCAGGACGATTCTATAAAGGCGCTTTTCCGGTGTCTCGAAAACAACGAGATCCTGGTCATGGGATTCGACGGAAGAATGGGGAAAAGATGGGAGCCTCTTCCCTTTCTCGGGAGGACCGCCCACTTTTCCAGGGGGTTCGCAACCATCGCAGAGAAGACCGGGGCCCCTGTTTTTCTGTCTTTCGCTGTGAGGTCCGGGGAAGCTTCAGCCGGCCGCATCATTCTGGAAGGGCCCTGGCGGTTCGATAAGGGAGGAGCAGAGGCCGAAGCGGTCCTCGGAACCATGGTGTCGTGCGTGGAATCCTATGTGAAAGCTTACCCCTGCCACTATGGCGAATTTTTAAGGCTCATGCGAACCCGCCGGGAGATGGATGACCCGCCTTTTTTCAAGGAACCCTGACATGAAGATCACCCTCATTTCCCTGCACTCGGACATTACCGCCGTGGGTATCCGCTACCTGGCATCCCGTCTGAAAGAGGAGGGTCATCACCCCAGGATTATTTTTCTCCCCGATCCGGGAGAGGAAAACAGGCCTCCGGCACAGGCACTGGTCCGCGCCATCGCCGAATGTGCCGCCGGCTCGGGCCTGATAGGCATTTCCCTTCTGAGCTGTCACTACCGGCGTGCTGTGAGCCTGACCCGGAGCCTGAAAAAGCAACTTTCCCTGCCCCTTCTCTGGGGCGGCATCGAACCGACCATCCGCGCCGGGGAATGCCTGCAGGCGGCGGACTGGATCTGCCGCGGCGAGGGAGAGGAGATGGTGGCGGAACTTGCGGAAAAACTTGCCGCCGGGAGCCCTTGCAGGCACGTTCCGAATCTCGGATACATGGACGGGGACAGGGTGGTCCTGAACCCGGTGCGCCCCCTGATCCAGGACCTCGACGCCCTCCCCTTTCCGGATTACGACCTGGATCATCATTTCATCGGCCTGGACAATTCACTCGAGAGGCTGGATAAAGAAAAATTGCATTTTCATATGTGCCGCGCCCCGATCACCGGCCTGGACCAAAAAATCTATTATCAGATGATGGCCAGCAGAGGATGCCCCCATAAATGCTCCTATTGCTGTAATGACTATTACCGTGCCCTGTATCCTGATTGCAGTTACCTGCGACGCAGAAGCCCGTCCCGCATCGTTGCAGAGATCACGGATATCCGGAAGCGTTTTCCCTATATCGAAGCGGTCGCGTTTTCCGACGACTCCTTCATGATTGCTGGAGATGATGAAATGGAACAATTTTCCACGCTCTACAGGGAAAAAGTGAACCTGCCCTTCCGCTGCCTGGTCAGTCCCCATACCGTGTCGGAGAAAAAGATCGCCCTCCTCGTCGCCTGCGGCCTTTCGTCCGTGCAGATGGGCATCGAGTCCGGAAGCGACCGCATCCTCGCCCTGTTCAACCGGGCCGGGGGCAGGAAAAAAATCCTGGAAACCGCACATATTCTCAACCGTTTCAAAGAAAAAATGTCACCTCCCATCTACGACTTCATCATAGAAAATCCTTTTGAAGAAAGGGAAGACATCAGGGAGAGCCTGGATCTGATCGCATCTCTTCCCAGACCGTACCGCATCCAGGTCTTCCCCTTGAAGATATTTCCCGGCACAAAGCTTTTCACGGACAGTCTAAAAACCGTCCCGCGGGAGACGCTGGAGAAAGAAATTTATCAGGAAAAATGGCAGCCTTACCGCCGGAACCTGGTGAACCTGCTCTACGTCCTGCCAAATACCCGCTTCCCCCTTTTCCTCTGGAAAATCATGAAAACGAGAATGTTTCTTGACCTCCTTGATAATAAACTGGTAAATTATTTGTTGAACAGAACCTACCGTCTTCTGAAAGGTGAAACTTAGAAGTAATAATGATCATAAAAGAGAGCCCGGGCAGAGATATCCTTCGTCTAATCATCTGGTACCCCTTTCGCTGGTTTATTCTCCTGATTCCACCCCGCGGCTCCTTCCTGACCTTTACCCTCATGGGAAAAATCTATTATCTTTTTGCCCGGCAGAAGAAAGAGGCGCTGAGAAAGAACCTCCGAAATGTCATGGCAGACAAACCGGATCTCCCGTGGAAAACCGAACGGGTCATCCGGCGATATTTCGAAAACCACTTTATCAGCCAGATGCAGATATTCGTTTTTCCCCGTTTAAAAGAAGACACCGTGGACGCTGTCCTCAACATCGAGGGGCTGGACCATGTGACGGAGGCTCTCCGGAACGGGGGGAAGGGGTGTATCCTGATTCACGGGCACTTCGGGCCGGTTCAGCTTCCCCTCTGTGTTCTCGGCGTAAAGGGATATCCCATGAACCAGGTGATTTACCGGAGGGGAGAAAATCTGAGCCCCATAGGAGAGAAAGTCCAGCTGCGGCTGCGCACCCTGTATGAGAATAAAATCCCGGCCAGGCTGGTCTCAGCCGATGCGTTTCTGGGAACCCTGGTGCGCGCGTTAAAGGAAAATCAGGTCGTCATGATCGCCGGAGACGGGACGGGACACAGGGACGTTATAGGAAAAACAGTCCGGGTCAAACTTTTCGACAGGCCTCTTCGATTTCCCGTGGGGCCCCTGAAACTCGCCGTCATGACCGGCGCTGCCCTCTTCCCCGCTTTTACGATCAGAGAGGACGGATGCCGTTTTAAAACCGTCATCGGCCGCCGGATTGAAATGGATTCCCGTCTCGCACGGGACGACCAGATTACCCGGGGCATGCTGTATTTCACATCCCTGCTGGAAGACTGGATCCGCAAATATCCGGACCACTGGCATTTCTGGGATAATTTTAGAAAAGGAGCGCTCATCGTTGATGAACCGCACGGCTAGGATTTCCAAGATAAAAATGGATAAGCTCCTCATGGGAGTCGCGATCTCCACCTTTATCATCCGCCTTTTTTTCCTGTTCTCGCTTGGAAATGACCTGGTGCGGCCGATCCGTGACCAACAGATCTATCTTGACCTAGCCAGATCCCTTTATGAGGGGAAGGGACTGATCTGTCCGGCTTCCGACAGGCTGGACGCCCAGCCGGCCATCGCCGGCACCAAGGGAAAAATTATCCGGAATGTATTCAGCAAACACCATTTTCGGGGCGTAGCCAGGTATGACAAACCCACATCTTTCTGGATGCCGGTGTATCCTATTTTTCTCTCCTTCCTGTGGGGTATCATGGGCCAGGAATTGTTCGCCATGCGACTGGCCCTGATCCTCCTCGATGTGGGCACGGCGATCGTGATCACTTTACTCGCTGTGAGGCTGTTCAACATAAAGGTCGGCGCCCTCTCGGGATTTATTTATGCCCTGTATCCCTATTTTATCTACTACTCCGTGGCATTCATGACAGAGCCTCTCTTCATACTGCTCCTGGCCGTTTCTCTTTACTGCTATTTCTGTTTCTTTGACGAGGCGACACCGCAATTAGCCCTGTGTCTGGGCATCGTCTCGGGCCTTTGTTTCCTGACGCGATCATCCGTTTTCTTTCTCTACCCGATCCTGTTTCTGATCCTGCTATTCCGGAAAAAGTATCTGCGACGGTACTATGCTTTTCTTGCCATCATTCCGGTCGCCTTCCTTCTCACAATCCTCCCCTGGGCATGGCGCAACTATTCAGTGCATAAGGCATTCTTTATTTTCCCCACCAAAGGGGGCATCACATTCTGGGCCAGAAACAACCCGGATTTTCTGGAAGACCAGTTCCCCTCCCCGGTGTTCTCTCAGGATGAGTATCACGCCATGAGGAAAAAGTATCTCATGAAATTTCCGACTTTCAGGTCCGGTAAAGAGGTGAACCGGAATCAGGTGTTCTATGACCGGGCTGTTGAATTTATTCGTGCGAATCCCATGGTTTACGCCAAGCTCTGCTGGATCAGGACGAAATGGTTCTTCTCTTTGACAGGCATGTCGCCCCGGTCCTATTATTACCGTCTTGCCGCCTGGCTGACAGCGGGCCTTATCCTCCCCCTCGGTTTCATCGGGATCATTTTCGCAATCAGGATGAACAGAAAAGCCTGGATTCTCTCTCTGGTCGTTGCCTATAACATCATCTTTCATATCCTGGTGAACGGAGACACCCGGTTCCGGCACCCCATTGAACCTTACTTCATTATCTTTGCTTCCTGCTTCATCGTTACCGCAGCGACATGGGCCAAAAAGAAATTCTATCCGGACGTGGATCTGGAAAATTTCATGAACAGGCTCGGCCTGGGAACATCCAGAGAAGAAATAGAAAAAGTAGTTTTTCACGAGCCCGGTATCCCGACATCATTTGATCAAAAAAATAACAGTGTCAGGGACGCTGATCGGCACAAAAAACAGGACCCTTCCGACAGGCTGTAATGCTGGTAAAAAAATATATCCTCGTCTTCGCCCTGGCATTCTTCGCAAGACTTCTTTTCGGAGGCTTTTTCTGGGGCCTGGACCGGCCGGCAGTGGATGACGGCGCCCACTACAGGGAAATTGCCTCCTATATCTCGAGCGGTCATGGATTCGCAGACAGGCACGGTCCCACTTCATTCCGGCCGCCCTCATATCCCTGTTTTTTAGCCTTTCTATCCATCTTATGCGGACCGGGCGCCGCCGCAGCCCGTGTTTGCCAGTACTTCCTGGGAAGTGTCTCATGCCTTCTGCTTTTCTACTGTATGACGCTCTACTTTGGAGAAAAGGCCGGACTGCTGGCGGGTCTTATATCCGCCTGCTATCCCCTCCTGATCTATCTCCCCAGCCGTTTCCTCAGCGAAAACCTTCTGATCTTTTTCCTGCTCACCGGCCTCATTCTCCTGTTCAGACCGGTAAGCCCTCCGGGCGGTTCCAGAACGGCCCTCGCAGGCATCGTCTTCGGGCTGGCCGCCCTGACGAGGCCGCTCATGCTGGCAGCGCCGATCTTTCTTCTCCCCTGGTTTCTCATGGGAAAGCCCCGGGGCAAACCCGGGCATTTTTTCCTGTTCCTTTTCTGTTTTTCTGTTACGGTCCTCCCCTGGACCCTGCGGAATTATGTGCTCTACCAGACGCTGGTTCCCGTCACCACCAATGCCGGCCATACATTCTGGGGTGCAAACAGCTCATGGGCCCATGGCGGCTGGAAAATCCCGCCCCCTTTCTGGAACGGGAACAGGGTCCTGTCGTATGACATCTCTCAGAGAAAAAGCCTTTCCGAAGATATTCAGCAGGATCGTATGTTTTTCCGGGCCGGCATGATCTGGATTAAAGGACACCCCGTGGCCTTTCTCAAACTTCTCCCCGGGAAGCTCTATCGATTCTGGCACTTCAGGCAGCAGCCGGAAACAGAAGAGGTGAGCAGCGCCCGGATGGATCTGGTCTCCCTTCTCTCTTACGGGCCGCTTTTTCTCTTCATGGTCGCAGGAATGATCCTGGCCCTCCGGTCCTGGCAGGAACTGCTTCCCTTCTACCTCTTACTTTTACTCTTTACTGTGAACACCTTGATATTCTATGGTGATCTCCGGATGCGGGCGCCCCTGGAACCGGTTCTTATCGGATTCGCGTCCTTCGGCATTCTGGCGGCCTGGAAACGTTTCATCGCCGGGGAAAGACAGGTGTCCCCATGAAAAAGATCGGCCTGGCTGCGGTGACGGGATTGCTCTCAGGCCTGACCGTTGTTCTTCTGCTGATCGGCCTGAATCCATCTCTGATCCGCCATCCCGGGTCATCCGTAATTCTGGGAGGGCTGCTCATTCTTTTTTACGGCCTCCCGGTCTGCCTGGCAGCCTGTCTGCCCCTGTTTCTATCGAAGCGGGGCGCTTCAAAAGATTCTGCCGGGGTGCCCGTGGGACATACATTCCTGGTGCTCCTGGTGGGCATCGTGCTCTGTGCCCTGGTCATCCTGAATTATTATCTCTATGCCATCCTTCTTCCACCGGCCTCAAAAATCTTTCTTGGTTTCCTGGCGCTTCTCATCGCTTTCTTCACGATCCTTTTCCTCTCCTTCGCCCTGAAGAAGCGTCCTCCTGCACGTCACCGCCTGACCCGCCTGCCGGCCCTTCTCGCTGTCCTCCTTGGTGTCAGCCTCGCTTTCGCAGGGATTGCCGGATTTTCAGGAAACGGGGACGATAAAACACCGGTCGGCAAAAGAATGAATGTGCCCGGGCCCCGGCCCGGAGCCTGGAAGATCTTCTTTCTGGCCATTGACGGGGCCACCTGGGATTGCCTCGATCCCCTGATCGAAAAGGGGGATCTGCCGACCTTCAACCGGCTCATGCGAAGCGGATCGGCCGCAAAATTGAAAACCTTGATCCCCACCTTTTCCCCGATTATCTGGACCTCTATTGCCACGGGCAAGAAGCCTATCCGGCACGGCATATTTAACTTCGGCCTGTACCGCCTGAAAGGGCTGGACACACAGATCTGCCTGCTTCCCAAGTATCTCGGGTTCGGTCTGCTCACCGAGCAGGCGAAGAAGAAGGATCTCCTGGAGTTCATCCCGGTCACGTCCAACATGCGGCAATGCCGGGCTATCTGGAATATTCTCTCCGCCGCCGGATACCGCGTGGGCGTGGTCAACTGGCTCGTTACCATGCCGGCGGAATCCGTCAATGGATTTATGGTCTCTGAGATCGATTACCTCTCCTTTCTCCGGGAGCCTGTTTTCAAAGTTTGTTATCCGGAGGATCTGCTGGCTTCAGCCGCGGGTCTGGGAGAGGATCCGGGCCCTGATTTTGAAGCGGAGTACAACCGGCTTTTCCGCGGCCGGGCACCGTCCGAACAGAGAAAAAACATTCGCCTTTTTAAAAACTTTTTCAGACAGGACTGCATAAAAATTCAAACCGGCCTTCACCTGTTCGAAACATATCAGCCAGACTTCTTTACTCTTTACCTGCACGGTCTGGATGGTGCTCAGCATTTCTTCTGGAAGGAAAAGGACATGGCGGGCACGGGAACAGATCCCTCCGGATCTGTGGTTCCCGGCTATTACCGGTTTCTGGACCGCACCCTGGATTCTTTCCTGAAAAACCTTGACAGCCGGACCGTGGTAATTGTTTGCTCGGATCACGGCTTTCGAACGCCCGGCTGGTTCGAGAAAACATTCGTCATCAGAAATAAGGAGCTGACGGGCGTACATGAGTTCGCCCCGGACGCCATGCTGATCATCTCCGGATCTCCCATGAAAAAAAACAAATGGATGCGGGCAGCCACCATATATGATATCACCCCCACCCTGCTCGCCCTGATGGGGCTTCCCCCCGCCCGGGACATGGACGGAAAGGTGCTCCGGGAATGGTTTACGCCTGAGGCGGCCAGGCAATTAATAGGGGAGCCGGTTCCAACATATGATGCAGGCTGGCAGTCGCAAAGCGAGCCTCTGCCCCTGCCGATGGACAGGGAAAGAGAGGAGGCGCTGAAAAGTCTTGGATACATCTTCTGATTCTGAAGACAGCAAAAGCAGGCCATCGTGGGCGCCGTGGATTCTGGCCGGTGCCTTCCTGGGATCTCTTCCCGGTATCGGAAGTGCCGTTTATGTCGTCCTGGCGAATCCCTATCTGACTTCTCCCCTTTCTGCGGTTCTCCTTGCCGCATATATCCTGGTCCCGTACCTCCTGTTCGGGATCATTGCGGGTCTGGCCCTGTGGGCCATCATCCGAATGTCCGGCCGAGGGACCCGATTGCTGAAGGCCCGTCAACCGGGCAGGCGATTTTTCATTTTTTTCCTTATTTTTTGCATGCTCACAGTTATTTTCTCCTTTATCGTCCCCCTGACCCGCGAAGCGCCTCTCGTTCCGTGCCGGGGAAAGGAGATAAAATCCTGGACGCCCCGGCGCATTGAAACGGGCGTAAAGATCATCCTGATCGGACTGGATGGAGCGACCTGGAAAGCCATGAAAAACCTGGTGGAAAAGGGCTCCCTGCCGAATATGCAGAAATTGATCAAAGGGGGTGTCTGGGGGCCGCTGAAGTCTCTTTATCCGGCAAAATCACCCGTCATATGGACAACGATCGCAACGGGAGCGGAACCGAAGCGTCACGGCGTGACCGATTTTTCCGCCTTTTCCGCCCCCGGTATTTCTCCCATCCCGCAAAAAATGCGCTGGCCAAAATGGACGCTTTGCAAAAAACTGGCGGCCCTGGGCTTCCGTACCGGATTTACCCAACGCCGGCCCTTCTCCAGTGTTTCGAGACGGGTGCCCGCCATCTGGAATGTGGCGAGCCATGCCGGGCTGCTGGTCGGCGTGTTGAACTGGTGGTGTTCCTGGCCGGCGGAGCAGATAAACGGTTTCATGGTCACCCAGCGTGTCAGCTATTCCCCCGGAGAGGCTATTCTGGGGACCGAAGGAACCCGCCCGGGGGAAACCCACCCGCCCGAGCTTCTCGAGGCCGTCTCAAGATATATTATTCCGCCCGAAGCACTGACGGCTGCGGACCTGGAGCCCTTTCTGAAGGCCGACAGGGAGGAACTGGACGGGCTGATCGAAAATCGCGGGTCCGGGAAAAAACCGGTCAATTTCTGGTTCTGGTTCACCCACACCCTGCAGTCGGACCGGAGTTTCGAGCGCATTGCTCTGAAACTTTATCAACAGGAAAGGCCGGACCTCTTTCTTCTGTATCATCAGGGGATCGATGTGGTGGAACATTTTTTCTGGCATCTGGTGGAGCCCGGTTACTTTCAGGATGTTCCGGAAGAGGATACCGGGATATTCGAAGAGATTATTCCTGCCTATTACAGATATGAGGACGAAGTGATCGGACAATTCATGGAGCTGTCTGATGAAAAAACGGTTTTTATCATCGTCTCCGACCATGGCATGGATCCCACGGGGGAGCTGCCGAAATCGGGCGACCATGTGCGGACCGTTCCGGACGGCGTGATTATTTTATCCGGTCCGGGTATCGCCGGGGGGAAGCGGCTCGAAGCATCGGTGTATGACGTCGCGCCGACCATCCTCTATCTCATGGGATTGCCCGTGGCAGAGGACATGCCGGGCGCGCCCCTGCTCCGGGCCTTCGAATCCGATTTTATTTCGCGCTTCCCGGTCCTGAGCATTCCGACCTTTGGCTGCCGGAAGCCGGAAGCGGCCGGCCCCTCCCCCTCCGATGACGAACTGATCCGGCGATTGAAAGACATCGGTTATCTGGACTGACGGTGATGCAGGGATTACAGGGATGAATATAAACGCGGCGGAAAAAAGATCGGCCGTCCCTCCTGTTCTTGTGGGCATCGCCGGAGGCTCCTGTTCCGGCAAAACCACCTTTGCCCGCCTTCTGCAGGCCCTTCTCAGGCCGGTAAAGACCGGCATCCTGAACCAGGATGCCTATTACCGGGGCCAGTCGTCCCGGGATCCTGATACACGCGCAAAAACCAACTTCGACCACCCGGATGCCATAGAGATGCCCCTTTTCCTTTCGCACCTGGAAAAACTTCTGAAAGGCGAATCCATCCGGAAACCGGTCTACTCTTATCGACTGCACACCCGGACATCTGAAACGATGGAAGTGCACCCGTCAAAGGTTCTTATCGTAGAAGGGCTCTTTCTCTTTGGAATGTATCCTGCCGCCCCGCTCTTCTCACTTAAAATCTTTCTGGATGTGCCTGATGCGGAAAGGGAGCGCCGCAGGGTGGCCCGCGATATTCAGGAGCGGTCTGACACCATGGAGGATCTCATGATCCGGTGGCATGGCCAGACCCTGCCCATGCATACCAGTTATGTTGAACCGCAGAAGGACTTTGCGGATCATGTCCTGACCGGTGTGGAAGACGAGGCGCCCCCCATTGCCGCAGAAATCGAAGCCATCCTTAAACAAAGATAAGGGACAGCGACTTTTTTCTTCACTCTTTCTCTATCGGGTTTCCATCCATATCCAGATAATGGATCGTACCGGCATTCATGGCGCGGATGCCGGGTTCGATCTTTTCCACATCGCCCACAATCACGAACAGCATGTTTTCCGGCTGAATGTACCTGCCGGCGGCGCCCATCACATCATCCGCACTGACCGTGTTGATGGAAGGGATATACCGGTTAAAATAATCCTCCGGCAGGTCATAGGTGACCATCTCCCGCAGTTTTCTTGCCACCTGCGAAACGGTTTCGAATTCCCCGGGATAACTCAGAGTGATGTATTTTTTGGTGTCCTCCAGCTCCTCTTCCGTTACGGGAATTTCTCCGGACACTCCCCGGAATTCCTTCAGGATCTCGGACAGACTTTTGTCTGTGACTTCCGTCTGTACCTGGGTGTACGCGAGGAAAGGACCAAGACCCTTCAGATAACGGAAGGTGGAGCCTGCCCCGTATGTATAGCCTTTATCCTCCCGCAGATTCGCGTTGAGGCGGCTCGTAAATTTCCCCCCGAGAATCGTGTTCAGCACTTCCACTTTGAAATAATCCGGCGAGTTTCTCAGCAATCCATAATGTCCGGCAATAATCACGGACTGGGCGGCGCCGCGTTTATCCACCAAATAGACCTGGCTCCCCTCAAGCGGTTTGACCCGGGGAACAACCACCGCCGGGACATCATTCTTTTCCCACGATTTCAGGGCATCTTCCAGAACAGGGATGATTTCATCCGCCGTGACATCCCCCACAACGATGAGTGTCGCATTATTCGGATGGAAAAAGGTCCTGTAATATTTCTTCAGATCCCCGCTGGTAATAGACTGGATGGATTCCTCGGTACCCGTGCCGGTGTAAGGTTGTCCGTACGGATGGTCACCTCCGTACAGTATCTTCAAAAATGTATTGAACCCTGCCGTAAAGGGCTGCCTTTTTTCCTGCAGAATGCGGGCGAGGTATTCCTTCTTCTTGCGCTCCAGTTCCTCGTCCGGGAAAGTCGGATTCAGGAGGACATCCGTGAAAATATCCATCGATTTGGCAAGATGTCTCTTAAGGGTGTTGAGGGTCATGAAACTGCCGTCAAAAAAAGAGGATGTGGCCAGATCCGTGCCGATCGCCTTCAGATCCTGGGAAATGTCCAGGGCGCTCCGGTTTATGGTGCCTTCATCCTGCAGCTCTGACGTTAAACTCGATACACCCGGTTTGTTCTGAGGATCCGCGGCCCATCCCGCCTTAACGAGCAGATTGAATTGGACCAGGGGCAGTTCATGCTGCTCCGCGATCAGCACTTTCAATCCATTGGACAGGACCCGCTCTTCAAATGCCGGCAGTGTTAAACTCCCGGAAGGCCCGGACTCCGGTTTTACGGTCCGATCTACTTCAACCTCCGGATCCGCCGCTAAATCCCCGAAAGCCTCCACGTACAGAATACCGCGCTTATCCAGGGTAATATATTTTTTCGCCACTTCCTGAATCGATTCGGGAGTGACGGAAAAGTAGCGATTCATGTCATCCTGAAAATAATCAGGCCTGCCTGCATACACATTATACTGGTTGAGCTTATCCGCTTTTCCACCGAATCCGCCCACGGCCTGCAACCGGCGGATGAAACCGGCCTCCCAGTCATTGACCGCCGTCTCCACCTCGACCTGCGTGGGGGGCTGTTGAATAATTTCTGCCAGCTCCGCATTAATAGCCTCTTCAAGCGCTTCCAGCGTATGGCCCGGTTTTGCGGTGGCCCAGATATAAAACAGGCCTGAGATTTCTCTCGAATCCAGGTAGGCCACCACATCCTGGGCGATCTGTTTCTCATAGACCAGGCTTTTATACAGCCGGGAATTTTTACCGTCGGTGAGAATACTCGCAAGCATGTCCAGTTCCGCGTCACCCGGCTTATACAGAGGCGGCGCATGCCAACCCATGTAAATTCTGGGCAGGGATACATTATCCTTCATATAGACCCTGCGGACCCCTTCGAGTTCCGGAACCCAGATTTGCAGCCTGTCCACGGGCGGCCCCGGGGGAATACCGGCGAAATATTTTTCAACCAGCTTTCTGGTTTTTTCCATATCGATGTCACCGGCGATGCACAGGCTTGCATTATTGGGCACATAGTACCGTTTGAAAAAGTCCCCCACATCCTCCACGGACGCGGCGGAAAGGTCTTCCATGCTGCCGATAACAGACCAGGAATAGGGATGGTCGGGCGGAAACATCAGTTCAAGCCCGATTTCCTCCACCAGGCCATAGGGCTGATTTTCATAGCTCTGACGGCGTTCGTTCTTCACCACATCTCTCTGGCCGTCCAGTTTTTCCTGGCCAAAGGCGGCGAGCAGGTTGGCCATGCGGTCCGACTCCAGGAACAGGGCCAGCTCCAGCGCATTACTCGGAACATTTTCCCAGTAATTTGTGCGATCTTCCGTTGTGGAGCCATTGTTGTTTCCTCCGGCCGCTTCAAGCCACTTGTCAAACATGCCTTCCGGAACATTTTCAGAGCCCTCGAACATGAGATGCTCGAAGAGGTGGGCAAAGCCCGTGCGTCCCCGTTTTTCATTCTTGGAACCCACGTGGTACCAGATATTGACCGTGGCCATGGGTACGGAGTGGTCTTCGTGGAGGATGACCTGTAACCCGTTGGGCAGTGTGTATTTTTCAAACTTGATTTCCGGAGCCTGCTGGCTGAAAAGGGCCAGAGGCATGAAGAAAAGACAGACCAGTACAACAACCTTGGATGATAGACGCATGTTTATACCTCCCAGTGATTAAAAAATTGACATGGACATAAAGATTGCAGGGAATCCTTATCCAGCGAAAGGATTGTATATGTAGATATACGAAAAATCCAGATAAAAGATTCGTATGTCCTCTGCCTATCTCCCGATGGCAACATTTACGCCATAGCGATAGTCAGGCGTGGTGAAGGCGTAAAAATCTCTGCCAGGGCTGGATGTCACGCTGGTACCGTCGAAGTGCCATACACGGACACGGGCGGCATTGTCCCATCCCGGGCCGGGGCCTGTGATGATCTCTCCCCTGTCCAGTCCATCCGCGTTTCCTGCCGTCACATTCACACCGTATCTGTATCCCGGATAGGCCATGAAATTGACCCCTGTTACCGGCTGCGCTTTTCCGGAGTCGCAGCAGAAGGCACGGACATGAGCGCCCAGCATGGCGCCCGGTCCGGGGCCGGTGAGAATTTCATCCCGGATATCGCCCTGGATATCGCCTGTGCCGACCCGCACGCCGTAATGTTTGGAAGCATAGGCCATAAAACTGATGTCTGTCATAGCCGTGACCGTCTGGCCGTCGTATTTCCAGCCACGGACATGGGGGCCGAAGATATAGCCGGGGCCGGCGCCGGTGATGATCTCCTCGTAACCGTCCCCGTCCATGTCGCCGCAGGCCGGATTCACCCCGAACTGGCGTGTGCCATAGGCAAAGAAATTAATCCGCCCCATGGGCGTGATCGTGGCATCGTCATAATTCCATCCCCGTACGTGGGGGCCGAAAACAGCGCCCGGGCCCGCGCCGGTGATGATCTCGTCATAACCGTCCCCGTCCACATCACCGCACGCCACATTGGCGCCGTATTTCTTCGTCCCATAGGCGAGAAAATTAATCCCGTACAATGGCGCGCCCATCATCCGGAAAGCCCGGATATGCGGGCCGTAAACGGAACCGGGCCCGGGGCCGGTGATAATTTCTTTCTCAAGGTCCAGGGCCGGGTCTCCCAGGGTCACGTTTGAGCCGAATTTATCGGCATGGTATGCTTTGAACTCGTTGAGGAGCGTATCCCCTTCCCGTATATCGAAAACCCGGACATCTGCCGGATTGTTTTCCCACGGGCCGGGCGCGGCAACAAGGGGAATGGCCCGGGGTGCGCCTGTGCATTCCAGCCTGAGATTCGGATTCCCCCAGAGATTCCAGATGAATGTTTCGAAGTGCGTATCGCCCCAGCCGCCGTCCGTATAAATCCTGCGCATGGCCTGCTGGTGGGCGGCGCCCTGGGCATAATTTCCGGACGTCACATAGGTGGTAAAGTAATAATCCATGGACTGGCCGGAGCCGTCCAGGGGGTCATCCCAGTCTGCGGCCCCCAGGGCCACCTGGGTGGCCCCGACAAATCCGACCGCTCCCCGCTGCAACATTCTCCGGCCGATATTGCTGTAATCGGGATGGCACTGGTAGCAGGCCAGGGCGAATATGACCGCCGGGTAGTCGTCATTCAGGGAAGGACAGTCCTGAGCCATGATAAAAGCCGGCGCACCCAGCCCAAGGATATGGCACGACTGGAAGGAGCCGTGTCCGCCCCAGTTGACAAAAGCGAATTTTCCCCTGGACCACTGGTTGACCACGTGGCTGCGCAGCAGCTCGTAATCGCATGCAAAGGGCGTGTAATAATCACGGTTCTTTTCATACATGCGGGTGATATTCCAGTCCTGCATCCAGGATTCATCCACTTTGACTTCCATCATGATGGCGGCTTCCAGATCCCGGTACCAGAAGGCGCCGAGCACCATCATATTTTTCTTAAAGGCAGGATCGTTGTTTTTCTCAAAATCTTCTGATTTTTGACAGATGTGCTGCACATTGACTGTGTCGTTCCATGGGATGCGGCCTACGTTCACTTCCGGGTAAAAATCTATCTGATCGACACCGGGCTCTCCGTAGTGGCCGTCGCCATTCAGGTCCCATGACTGGTTATCCGGAAGCGACAGTTCGGCATAATAAAAATCGGTCTTCGGAGTTCCGTATCCCACGTCCACCCAGCCGGTGCGCATGGGGATGACATCCTGATTTCCCACGAGGAGCACATCACGGATCCCCCAGGCGGATGTGGAATATTTATCCCGGAGGAAATTCCGGATTTTTTCGGCCAGGTCCACACCGGTATACTCGGAACTGATCCAGCTGACAGTCACCACCTCGCACAGGCGGCCCTTGGTCTCCTCCCAGGCCGTGAGGGATGAAACAGCATTGACAAGGGCATCCGTGGTGATGATGACAAAATCCTTCACCTCTCTGTCTTTTGCACCTCCCCCTTCTGAATACCAGGCCAGTGCCCCGTCATAGTTCCGGATAATGCCCCTGGCAATATTTTCTGTTTCAGGATGAAAGTCTGATGCAGGCAGGTCATTACCGGAGATCACCGGCTCACAGGCAATCTCCAGGGTTATCCGGGGATAATAACTGAGCTCTCCCGAAAGCGGCCGATATCGGAAAGGGGCCACGGACACATCCACAAGATTGTATTTCCGGTACGCGGATTTCCGCACGAATGCTCCGGGATTTACGGGATAAGGTGCGTCACTTCCATACACTCTGTCATAGTTATCCTGCCACACCGCCTGATCCCGGGCCGCGCTTTCCGGGTCTTCTTCACCCAGAACCCGGAACATCGGCGTGGGTATAACCTTATAAGCGCCTTCCAGCAGGACCTCTTCACCTTCCCGGATGTTCAGGGATGTCATCCGGGTATTCGGGGGAAGGGCAATGGAGAAAATTTTTCTCGGCAGCTTTGGTTTTCCCGGCACCAGCAGAAAGCCGAATCCCTCTGCCATGACTTCATGGCCTTTTTCGCGGGCTTTGATGCTGAAATGATCCAATGTCACCGTGCAGGAAATCACGCCGGCTTCGGCAGGAAATGACACGGTGCCCACCAGCAGCGACACAACAATCAACAGCAGGGCGGTTTTGCATGTTTTTTTCATATATCCCATCATGGCTGAAATCCTTTCATACAGGGGCGCTTTTTTTTGAGACCCGGGCTATCTTTGAAGCAAGCATGCAGGGGGGAATATCATGGTCATTATACCATGTTCTGCCCCGGATTAAAGCATGAAATTAATATGAGCCCGGCCACATTTTCTGTCAGGTTTACTACCAGGGAAATCAGGATGGAGTGGATGCCAGGTGTTGAAAGTTATGTTTTTCTTGTGATGACGGTTGTGTCTGATCTTTGTGTGATGAATGCCAGACGCATTAGGAGGCTAAGTTTTGACTCCTCGATGTCCGTGTTTACAATCTGACACAGGCTGCTATGTTTAAAAATTTCAATGAGCTGGTCTATTGTAAAATAAGAAACAACAGGGGCACCAATATTATTCGCTGCATTGAGAATCTGAACGCGCTTCGATGTAACCGTGGTGACAAGTTTTTTGATGTAAAAAAGGATGGTCGTTGGAAATGAAGGATAAAATGTCGGCTCTGCAACAATCAGATATCCGCCGTCTTTGAGTATTTTCAAAGAATTCAATACTGCAAGAGCTGCAAAACTCCTGGACTCTTTTCTGGTTTTGCCAATAAGATGGTGCAGGACTGCCGCTAATACTGCAAAGTCGAACTTCCTGGGAATTCTTTCAACAAAAT
>Ga0209013_10000888_pt1 | contig 27579 bp, 21 predicted proteins | sample Cruoilmetagenom2_FD_187291 | JGI IMG/M metagenome (GOLD analysis project Ga0209013, IMG submission 187291) | Oil polluted marine microbial communities from Coal Oil Point, Santa Barbara, California, USA - Sample 2 (SPAdes) (version 2) | ecosystem: Environmental > Aquatic > Marine > Oil seeps ...
TCGGTGGCCTCAAGACCCGCCGTCGCACGTGTTTGGAGCCCTGGACGCTCTGCGCCAAGTGCTAAGAATCTGCCTCAGAGGACGGCATAGTCGAGGTGCAAATAACGCTGGTCTGCCCGCGATGGCGGTCATTTTGCTAATGCTCACTAACTTGCCCCCCGGCAATTCACATGGTTTGAGTTGAGGATCGTTGTCCTCTTCTGCACGCTAGTCTTGGCGCCGATCGGAGCGGTACTGAAATTTCTTCAAGAGAATTGCTGAGCCAACCCGCATTGAATTCAGCTCAACAATTCGGCGAGCGACATAAGACTGTCGCTCGCCGAATATGCGTGACTCGATTTGTCGAGCGAAGAGCGGACGGGCTAGCCGCAACAGATCATCACCCGCTGCGCACCTACGCTTAGCGCTTCTTCAGAGTTACGCTCGCGTTGCCCTTGTTGCTTTTGAACGACACCGTTTGTACCGAGCCCCTCACGGTGACAGTCATGCGTCCTGAGACGGCGTGCTTTGCACTAGCGAACTGGCCCACATATGTGTTCGCGCCAATTTGCCGCAATTGTCCCGCCTGCCGAATTTGCTTTGCGGACGTGGACGTGCACTTCACGTTGACACCAACGAGCTTGCCGCCTTGTGGGCTATAGGTCATGCGGCAACTCACCTTCTCCTTCGCGCCATCGTTGGGAACGGCGGTGCCGCTGCCGCTCCACGTTCCACTTAGCGAGCCGGCGGCCGCGCCTTCGATCGAGACGAGAAGGGCGAGTGTCGCCAATGCCAAAAGCCGGAGCGACGTTTTCATATAAGCCTCCTAGGTTTACTTGCTGTGGCCCAGATTGCTCTGGAGCCCGGTCTGCCCGGACCGAGTATAGACCGATCCCCAGGGCTCTTTAAACAGCCCCCGAAACCACGGGCAGGGCCTGATTAGCCTGAAATCTTGCAATAATCGTGACGTGATCAGGGGGCGCTGTCGGGTTCGGTTTCGCGCTCGCGTTTATCGTCCCTACCTCGCTTTGCCCGGCGTTGTTCCGCGAAGGCAATGGTCGCCGGAAGCACAAGCAGGTCGCCGAAGAAGGCCGTCACCAAGAGGATGATCGTGACCGTGCCGAACAAGCGCAGGTTCGGCAGTTCGCTGAGGAGGGTGGCCCCGAAGCCGGCAATCAACACCGCGGTACCGACGACGATAATCGGTCCGATGGTCCTGATCGTCTCCGCCAAAGCAGGTTTGACGTCTTGCGCCTTCGATCGAAGGTGCTTGTAGTAGTTGAGAATGTGAATGGTGCTGTCGACGGATATGCCAAAGCCGATGGTGAACGCGACCACGGCGGTGAACTGCAAACCCACGCCGGAAAGATAGAGCGCCGCGCCGGCAACGGCGATGGGCAGGAGATTGGGCAAGATGCTGTAGAGGCCGGCACGCACTGACCTGAAGACCAGCCCAATAAGTATGATGTTCAGGACGATGGCTATGAGAAGGCTCCTGTTGAGCTGAGCGATCATCTCATGGCTGGCGTGGGCGGAGACCACGGCCGTGCCCGTCGCCATGAAGCCGACATCGGGATAGGCCGCGCGTAACTCCGTTAGCTGGCGCTCCAAGTTCTCCACGACCGGCAGGAGCTCGACGGCATCGACGCCAGGGAAGTAGCCGGTTACGAGCGCCGACTTGTGCTCCGGGGACAGGATGCGCGCCAGCATCGGCGACTCCGCCTCCTTCAACAAGTTGAACACCTTGCCCTTTTCTAGCCCGCCCTCGGCCGCCCAGGCCTGGATGCCATACAGGGACGTTACGCCCGTCACCAGCGGCAACGACGCGACCGCCTTGTGCACCTTCTCGACCACCTCGAGCGTCTCGGCCGACTCGATGTCATGATCGGGCGGCCACTGAATAAGCACGAGCATCCTCTCGGTGCCGCCAAGGCGTTCATCGATCGTGCCCATGGCGCCATACGCTACGCTGTCTTCGGGCAAATACTCGCGGTACTGATAGCTTGGACTGATCGAGGCATAGAGCGCACCGGCGCAGGCAGCCAGCAGAATGCCGCCCGCAAGGACCGCGCCAGGTCTGCTCAAGGTGAAGCTGCCCATTCGAGCACAGGCGCGGCTCGCGATGTCGAAGATGAGATTGACATTGCGGTCCGTCGCCGGGTTCGGGCCAAACCGTCCAAGAACCAAATAGGCCGCTGCCGGTAAAATCGTGATGGTCGCGAGAAAGGCAATAAAAGTCCCGATCGCCGCGGTGAGACCGAAGCCTGAGACAAGCGAATGCGGCACGAGCGTGAGAGACAACAGCGCGATCGCAGTCGTGGTCGAGGCAAGGACGCAGGCAGGGCCGATTTCGGTGACAGCCGCGGCGATGGCATCGCGGAGGTCGGCGCCGTCCGCCAGGTTGCGTCTTATGCCGAACAGCAAATGCAAGGCGCTTGCGACCACAAGCACGATCACGAGAGCCGGCACGACACCCGTCAAGACATTGAATTCTTGTCCGCGCAGCTGCGTCGTTCCCACCAGCCATACGACGGCTATGACGGCCGGTATGCCGGCGAGCGTGGCGTAGACGAAGCTGCGGAAGAACAGCCAACTGACCAGGAAGGAAAAGGCGAAGCCGACCGCAATGAATGTCCGCTGGTCGCGGATCAGCGCGGAGACGATGTCGATGCGCAGCAGGGCTATGCCAGTGGGCTGAACATGCACATCGGAACCGGCAAGTACCGTGTCTACGACGCCGTTCAACTCGCCGGCAATTTGCCGAAGACCTTCGACGCCAGACTGCGGTTCGATGGAAATGGTGAAGAGGCCGGTCTTTGCGTCGTCGGAAAGCAGCGTTCCCGACACCAACGGGTTGCGCAGAACCGCCTCACGGATTTCCGGAAGTTCGTCGTCCTTCAGCTCGAAGGGGAACACAGGGTTGCTCCGGCCCTCGGCGTCAGGCGGATGGCGGGCTGAAAACATTGACAAGACGTCGCGGACGCCATCGACGAAGCTGAGTTCCAGATGCAGGTCCCGCAAGCGTTCGAGATTTTCGCGCGTGAGAAGATCGTCGGACTGAAGCAACAGCAGAATGTCCCCGGCGCTTTGAGGGTACTGCTCCTCGAGCATCACGAGATTGACGAAGTCGGGGCTGTCGGAGCGGAAGATTTCGCGGACGTCGCTGGAGAACTGGATCTTGCTCCCGGCGTAGCCCAGGGCCACGGTGACGAGCGCAACGACCAGGAGTGCCCAGCGCGGGAACCTGAGCGCGAGCAACCCGAGCTTTTCGAGGCCAAACCCTGGTGTCATGAGGAACCGAATCTTCCGGCTAGTTACGGACCCGAATTGAAGCGTCCGAGTCGTCCGTTAGCATATTTCGGCGCTACCGGACCAGCAGGTCGTAGCCGGCTGGGATTTGAGGCGGGACAGTGTCGTTCAGGGTCATCAGGAAGGTCTTGAAATCTGCGTCATAGGGCACGAACCCCGCCAGCAGCATCTCGGACGCCCCGATATAGGGCTTCTGCGGCAGCAGAGCGAGGCACGCCCCGCTCTGTTTCAAGCGCCAAAGCGTGGCCGCGAGAAGGCGCCGCCGGTCCCGGGCGTCACTGGTGCAGACGTGCTCGATAATGCCGACGCGCAACGGCGTTGCGTCCTCCATCGGGAGGGCGTGAAACATGGAAAGCGCGTCCGGTCCTGAGCCGCGGTCCAGCACGAGGGTCTGCGGCCCTTGGTCCAAGCTCGGGGCGCATTGCAGCTCCCACAAGCTTGGCGCGGTCCGCAGTCTCGCGGGAGCTTCTGCCAAGAGCTCTTGGCAGCGCTCAAGATCATCGCTCACGAACTCGCGAATGCCGGCGGTGGCGCGGGGCCTGAGAACCGGACGCAACCGCGCAGCAAAGCCGCCTAGCTTGAGCAAAGGATCCTTGACCGCGCCGGCGAATGCCGCCCCGTCCAGGACCCGGGCCCAATATTTCAGATTGGCTCCTTGCGAGATCTCCTTGGGAAAGGCGCGCGCATAGCTCTCCCAAAATTCGAGACCGACACCTGGGCCGGAGTGATACGCAACGCCGACCATGAATTTCGCGCCGTGAGTTGCAAGACGCGCCTGCAACTCCTGAAGCAGTTTGATTGCCGCGAATTGACCTGCCGCTTGCGGTGTGACGGCCAGCCAGGATCCGTAGGCGCCCTCGACGCGCCGGTCATCCATGTGAACGGCGTAAGGCTGCGCCATGATCAACCCGGCAAGTTGATCGCCCATATATGCGCCCAGCGCATGGTCCGGCGTAAACTGCGGATGATCGAAGATGATGTGCTTGAGGAAAGGCCCCGTCCAGCGCGGCACGAAGGAGCTGCCATGCGGATACTCGTCGTAGACTTGAGCGATGAATGCCGCGATCTCGTCAGGCCCAATATTGAGTGGAGCAATGGTGAGCTCCTCGGCCGCCTCCGATCTGCTGCCTTCTGCGGTCACACCGAACGCGCCTCGACCAAGGCCGTTAGTGTTGCCACGTTGCGCAGATTGGTGGGCGTGACGTCGGCGGCGGCGATCTTGACCTCAAACTCGTCCGTCAGGAATGCAACGAGCTCCATGACCGACAAGGAATCAAGGGAGCCTGTCGCAATCAAATCGGTTTCGGCGTCTACCGATTCATTCCCGCTCTTGAGCGTGCGAATAAATTCGAGGATCTTTGTTTGTTTCTCATCACTCATGTGTCTGGCGTCTCCGCATTCTTCTAAGCTCCCGAGTGATCCGTCAGCGTTGTTGGCGCTACACTCGCTTCGCCGCGATGGCCTTCAACTGAACCAGGTCCAGCTTGCCGTTGCTGAGCCGCGGCATGTTCGGTAGTGCGACGATCTTGAGAGGAACGGCACCTGAAGATAACGCCTCGGCGCATATGGTCTTCAACATCTTTGTGTCCAGCGAAAGATCGCCGGCGACAAAAGCCACTAACTCGTTTTCGGCTACCAACGCAACGGCTTCCTTGACGTCGTCCGTGTTCAGCAACGCGTTCTCGACCGCGCCTAACTCGACGCGGATGCCGCGCACCTTCACCTGTTGATCGCGGCGGCCTCTAAAATAGTATGTGCCGTCGGTGCCTTGTTGGGCGAAATCGCCCGTCGGGTAGGGGCGTTCGGCGGGAACGAACCCGCCGGCTTCGACGTAGCCCTTCATGACAGTCGGACCGTCTACATGGATTTCGCCGATATCCCCTTTTGCGACCGCCTTGCCCGCGTCGTCGAGCAACGTGATCGCCGCATCGCTGGCCGGCCGGCCGATGGGGTTTTCCTGCGCCGGATCCGGCGGGGCAGTGAACCGATGCGCCAGACACACATTGGTTTCCGTCGGTCCAAAGAAATTGAAGAACTCGGCATGGGGTAGGGCGCGCATCAGCTCCGCCAGCGACCGCGGCGCAAAGGGCTCGCCCGCATAAATGACCGATCGTAGCGATTTGCCCGCGCCTTCGGCGAAGGCGCCGATCTCCAGCAGAATCCGAAGCACGGTCGGCACCGTGTAAAGCACCGTCACCTGATGCGTCTCGATCGCCTCGATGAGCAGCCCTGGGAATGTCGTTGCCGCGCCCGGCGCCAATACGATGCGCGCCCCCCGGCTGAGGCCACCGTAGACATCGAACACTGAAAGGTCGAAGTGGAATGGCGCAACGCTCAGAAGCGTGTCATTGGGGCTGAGCGCCGTTTCGTGTGTTGCCCAATTCACGAACGCAAGCGCATTGCGATGCGACAGCAAGACACCCTTGGGCCGTCCGGTGGAGCCCGACGTTGTGAGAATATAGGCATCGTCATCCGGCCCGCGTTCCGTTGTATCGGACGCCCATAGCTCCATCGCGCGCGCGTCCAGCATCGTCTTGATGTTCACGTCGTGAACGCTAACCGGCCCAAGCGTGCCCGCAAGATCGGGAATGTCACTTAAGACGTGTGAAATGTCTAAGTCCCTAAGTGCCATCGCCCAGTAGGACGGAGAGGCTTGGACATCGAGCGGAGCATAGGCAACGCCCGCACGCGCGGCACCTAGAAACGCCGCGATCACAGCAGGCGATTTGTGGGCGATCACGGCGACACGATCGCCGGCCGTCAATCCAATGTCTTGAAGACGAATCGCCTGCGCGCACGCAAGCTGCGCAAGGTCGGCGTAGCTTAGGGATGCTCCCTCAGCGATGATGGCCGGCTCATTGCCCCGTTCGGCGAGCGGCTCGCTCATGACCTCGTGCAACAACATGGCGCCGTCCCGCTCACTCCGTCGAGCGTAGCATCAGTCTCGTGGCAATCTTGTATTGCAGATCCGTTGCGCCCGACAGCACGCGGAACGGCAGCATGTCATTGAGAAATGCCGTGGTGGCACTTTGCTCCAGCACGCCGGCGGCGCCGAAGAGCTCCTGTGCGGCGAGCCCATTTGCAATTGCCGACTCGCTGACATGCGCCTTGGCGAGACAGACCGCGGCATCGTCGGGCTGGCCGTCGTCAATGGAGGCTGCGGCGTCATATAGAAGGAAGCGTGCTGCTTCCATCCTGGTCTTCATCAGCGCGATAGACTTTGCCACCACGTCGTTCTCGACAAGCGGCTTACCGAATTGAGTCCGGTGGCGCACATGAGCGAGGCAGTCTCCAAAGCTCTTCCGCATGGCGCCCAACGCAATCGCGTAAAGCCCGCAGCGTTCCCAGCGCATGGAGTTTTGGAATACGACGGCGCCTCCACCCAATCCGCCGAGAAGGTTCTCCTTGGAAACGACGGCGCGGTCGAACCGCACGCTTCCCCATGGTGCATTGTTGATCCCCGCTTTGGCCGGTCCTTGCTCGACGGCAAGGCCCTTTGTTGTGCTCGGCACCGCAAAGCAACTGATGCCAAACATGCCCGGGGTATCGCTCGTGCGCGCCAGGACGACAAACAGATCGGCGACCGGCGCGTTTGAGATCCAAATCTTTTCTCCGCTGATCGCGAAGCCGTCCGCTGCCTCCTCCGCGCGTGCCTTCATCGCGTAGGTATCAGACCCTGCCTCAACCTCGGAGACCGCTAAGGCCCCGATGCATGCGCCGGTTGCCATCGACGGCAGCCATTGCGCTTGCTGATCCTCCGAGCCGATCGAGGCTACGGAAACGGCAACGGCAAATTGATGCACGCCCAGGCTGAATAAGAAGCCCAGATCGGCGCCCGCGGCCGCCATGGCCTCAAAGGCGAGCATGCAGTCCGAAAGTGATAGCCCGCGGCCGCTGGACGCCTTTGACAGCGGCAGGCCCGTGTAGCGTGCCTCCATGCAGGCGTCCCACATCGCGCGGTAGTCGGCGGGAGCCAGCACACCCTTGTCCGCGCGCGCTTGCAGCGGCACGAGCGTGTCCTGCGCAAACGACCGTGCTTCAGCCACCAGCGCCTTTTGATCGGCACTTAGCTTCCAGGACATTATATAGCCTTTATCGTGGTTGGTTCTGAACCGGCCAGAAGAACGTATAACTCGCCCGGCATCGTACCAACCGGGTAATCACGGAAGCAACCAGCGGGCCGTTTTTTGCGAATGTCACCGGGCGCAACTGCTTCGGGTCGTTTACGACGTTGACGGATTCCTCTCTTCCCCAGAAATTGGGTGATTAGGGTCGCTGGACCGCTGGCGGCAACAGCGTCATCTCATTGTTACTTAGGCCCGAAATGTTTTCCAAGTTAAGTGACGTCCACGGCGTTTTTTGAGTGGAGGCACGGACATTTAAGGCAATGCCCTGGATCAGGGCTTCGCGCCCCTTTCCGTTGCGTTGCCATCCCAAAAGAGCCTAAATTGCCTTGGATTTTGCTGCTCGCCGGACGATACGTTGGAGTCAAATTCAGTGCCATCCGTTCCAAACGGAAAGTCTAAAGCCAGTGCCAGTGCCAGTGCCGTCGCCATCAGGGCGGCTATTACGGGCGCAAGCTGCCGCTTTCCAGGCGCGGCAAATCTGGATGAGCTCTGGACCCTCGTAAAATCTCGACGTCATGGTCTGCGCCAATCTCCGGACGGGCGTTACGAGGCGCTCGAGTTGACGCCGGAGTACATCGAGTCACTCGAAGAGACTGGGCATCAGTGGGGCGGGTATCTCGACCATGCCGACATGTTCGATCCGCTCGTCTTCGGCACGAGCCGCGCCGAGGCCAGCGGTATGGATCCTCAGCACCGGCTGCTGTTGGAGGCCGTCTGGGAGGCCCTGGAGAATGCTTGTGAAGCGCCTCAGCAATTGGCCGGTTCGCGCACGGGTGTCTTCGTCGGCCTGAGCAGCATCGACTACGCGATGTACATCTCCGCGTTCGATCCCTACGGCGCCACGGTCACGCCGTGGAGCATACCAGGCGTGGCCCACTCCATCGCGGCCAATCGTATCTCTTATCTATTAGACCTGCGCGGGCCATCTCTCGCCGTCGATACCGCATGCTCGTCGTCGAGCACGGCGCTGCACCTTGCCTTGCGCAGTTTGGACGAAGGCGAATGCGACGCCGCAATCGTTTGCGGCGCGAACATGATCCTGACGCCATATTTGACGAAGGGATTCAAGCGCGCACGCCTGTTGGCCAAGGATGGCATCGTCAAATGCTTCGACGAGAAGTCGGACGGCTATGTGCGTTCCGAAGGCGCTGCTGCGATCATCATTCGCCGGGAGGATGAAGCAATCGCGCGCGGCGATCGCATCTTGTCGACGATTGTGAGTTCAGCGGTCAATTACGACGGACGATCGCAAGGCTTGTTCGCGCCGAACAGCGAACGTCAGATCGACTTGATACGCGCTGCCCACGCTGCGGCGGGTGTTGACCCGGCTACAGTCGGCTTTGTCGAGGCACACGGCACGGGTACGTATCGCGGCGACAAAACCGAGTTGGGCGCACTAAACGCCGTGTTTGAAAGCGGGGATGGTGACGCGGCCCCATGTTACGTCGGGTCGGTCAAGGCGAACGTTGGTCACCTGGAGGCCGTCAGCGGGCTGGCAGGCTTGCTGAAGGCGATGCTGTGCCTCGAGAAGAACGAAATCCCCGGACAAGCAAATCTCAGCAAGCCGATGAAAGTCGCGCATGCTGAGGATGCACGTGTCGTCGTGCCGTCAGAGACGACGCCATGGCCGCGTGGTCCGTCGCCGCGCCGTGCTGGCGTGTCCTGCTTGGGGCTGGGCGGTTCGAATTCGCATGTGGTGATTGAAGAGCCGCCTGCGCCCATCGAGCAGGCCGTTGGCGCAGATCGGTCCGTCCACATTCTGAAACTCAGCGCGAAGAAGCCCGAACAGATTGCGCGAATGGCCTCCGCGTTGCAGCAGGCTCTCGCAGGCCAACCCGACCTGCGTCTTGGTGACATTTGTTATTCGGCAAATTTCGGTCGTGCCGACTTTGAAGAGCGCGCGGCAATTGTCGCGCACTCGCGCCAGGACCTTGCGCTGACATTATCTTCCCTTGCCGAGGGCAGCTCAAGCGACAAGATCTTTAGAGGCCGCGCGCAAAAGGGCGGTCCGAAGGTCGCATTGCTGCTGTGTGGAAGTGCTGCCTCTTACCGTGGAATGGGGCGCGATCTTTACGATCACGAGCCGCGGTTCGCCGCACTGATCGACGAGGTGGATCAAGCCCTACGTAAGGCGACGGGAACGTCGCTCTATGGCCTCATTTACGAAAAGGGCGAGTCCGACGGGACGATCATTGAAGACACCTCGTTGGCGCGTGCGGCGCTGTTCGCAACGCAGTACGCGCTCGCCAACTTTCTCATCGAGGTCGGTCTTAAGCCGGAGATGATTATTGGCACCGGCGTCGGCGATATTGTTTCGTCGGTCTTGGACAAGAAACTGTCGCTTGCCGATGGCCTGAAGGCCGCGCTTGCCGGCAATGCTGAGCAGACAATCGAAAAGCTCCAGAAGGCGTTGGACGATGCGCTCGCGGCCGGTGTCGATATGATCGTCGAGGCTGGATCGCAGTCCGCTCTACTCGCGGAGATTGGCGCCGCAAGTGGTACGCCTCTGATGTCCTGCCTGTTCCAAGGCAAGGACGACTGCGAGCAGCTGGCGGTGGTGCTGGGCTCCCTCTATGTCATCGGCGTCGACGTCGACTGGCAGGCGCTCGATGCACCCTTCAGCCGCCGGCGTTTGGCGCTGCCCACATATTGTTTTGACCGCACTCGGTTCTGGTTTACCGACGGCGCGCCGGTTCCGGGACCCCGGACAGCGCCGCCCGCCAAGGTGGCAAAGCCGTCTGAGACTGTCCGTTCCGAGGCGCCGGTGCCAGAGCCTGCGCCTGATCGAGCACCTGCGCAAACGCCTGCGCAAGAACCTCCGGCCGCCTCTGCTATTTCAACGATCACGCGGCAGGAGTTGTTCGAACTGCTCCGGCGTAACATTGCGCAAGCAACATCGATGATGGCGGATGACATCGGCGAAGGCACGAAGTTCGATGAATTCACCATCGACTCCATCGCCGCGTTTGAGTTGGGGCTGCGGCTTGAGAAGCAGCTCGGCGTTATGCCGGACCCGGAAATCTTCTCCGAGGACATGACATTCGGTGCGGCTGTTGACGCACTCCATGCCTTCGTGACAACCGCACGGGCGAAGAGTAACGGATCGGCGCCGGCGCCGAAGTCTCCCGAACCGCCAAGCGTATCGGCGCTTACGCCGTATCTGCCGCGCGTCGAGGTTCCAGTCCCCGTGGCCGGCAAGCGACACGATCAGGGAAACGGGCCCCAAACCGTCGATGAGCAAAGCGTCAGCGATGCGCGCGCGTTTCTGGAGGCGATCAAACAGCGCGCCGATCCCACAGATTACCTTGAGACGATACGGCCCGATTTCACTGCGGCGCTGCATGAGATGTTGCTGGATGTGGATTTCGACTCGGCGGTCGGCGACCGGCTGAGCGGTTCGCGATTCGGCGTGCCGGTCCATGCCATCGACATGGTTGGCGGCTTCGGTTCTACGCTGTTCGGCCATAACCATCCCGCTTTGGTTGGTGTGCTCCGGGAGGCTCTCGCCGCGCACAGGCCGAAATTCGTGCAAATGGCCAATCGCACGGCGGCGGGCACGCTTGCGAAAGACTTGGTCTCGCGTGTCGCTGCCCTCACGGGGCGCGACTATCGGGTCGTGCTTGGCAGCACCGGCGCCGAGATGGTCGATGCCGCACTGAAGCACGCGTTGTTTGAGTGGAGCCAACGCCTCAAGACATTTGATGCGGCTTGCAACAGCGCCGGCATCGACGCGCCGGAAGCCCTTAGCAAGCCGCCGGTCGTCCTGGCTATCGAGGGCAGCTATCACGGCAAGACGTTGGGGGCGTATAGTTTGACCTGGCATGCGCCGGGCCGTGATGCGCTCGGACTGAACGGGCCGTTTGAAGTCGTTTGGCTGCCGCGAGACGACAGTGCGGCAGCCTCGGAGATATTTGAACGCTACCAGGTGGACATCGAGACGAGCGACGGCCCTGTCCGCTTCAGCCGCATCGCCGGGCTATTCTTGGAGCCGATCCAGGGCGAAGGCGGGATTTTCCCGCTGTCAAAAGACTTTGCCGGCACGTTGCGCAAGCTTGCCGACGCGGTCGAATGTCCGATCGTCGTCGACGAGATTCAATCGGGTATGGGGCGCGCCGGCGCGTTTACTGCTTCGTCGCTGATCGACTTGCGCGGCGACTACTATCTGTTCGGCAAGAGTCTCGGGGGCGGTCTGACAAAGACGACGGCCTTGCTGATCGATGCCGAACGCTATGCCGAGGGTTATGGCTTCGCCCATACCTCGACCTTCGCCGAGGACGACCACGGCGCCTTGGTGGCATTGCGTGCCCTGCAGCTTTTGGATGAGGACGATATCGCGACGCGCGCGCGCGTCGCCGGTAAGTATCTCACCGACAGTCTGGAAGAAGTGAAGGCGCGGTATCCTGGCGTGCTATCGGCAGTGCGCGGTTGCGGGCTCATGGCCGGATTTGAGCTTTCTAGCCAGCAGGACAACGCCTCGCAGCTGATACGCGGACTGTCGGAGCAGGGGCTTCTGGGCGTGTTTGTCGCGAGCTATCTGCTGCATCGGTGCGGGGTTCGCGTCGGAACCACATTGTCCCGTCCATCGACGCTGCGCCTGGAGCCGTCCGCCTACATATCGCGTGCAGAGATGGATCAAGCCGTACGGAGCGTTGAGGCCGTCTGCCAAGTCATCGCATCGGGCAATGCAGCCGATCTTGTGCGTCATCTGGCCCAGAGCTTCCGCAGGGAGGGGCAGACGCCGTTCAAGTTGAGTGAAAACCCCGTCGCGGGGCGGACAGAGCCTGTCCATGCCAGCGTCACGGCGGCCCAGAAGCAAGCCGTATTCCTAGGCCACATGATCAGCTCGAACGATATCGGCCTCCTGGATCCGTCGTTGCTGAACCTGACAGAGAGGGAGCGGGAGAGTCTCGCCGAAAGGCTGGTCGACCCGATCCTGATTGAGAGCGTGCCGCTGCTGTCCTCGTCCGGCGAAGCCCTGAACTTCCAGGTCTATACGCTGCCGTTGACGGCCCGCGCGATCGTGAAGGCCCTCCGCAACGGCGAGTCTGCGAAGATCGTGGAACGGGTCAACGCGGCGGTAAACCAGTTTGCCGAGGAAGGTGCGAGCGTCGTCGGGCTTGGCGGATTGCTCTCGGTGATTACGCGCAACGGGCTTGCGGTGCGCAATGGCTTCGATGAGTTGCAGATCACGACGGGCAATACGTACACGGTCGCTCTTGTTGTAGAGGCCGTTCTTGCGGCCATGCGCGAGCGCGACATCGATCCTGCGACGGCCAAGGTTGGCATCGTTGGCGCGGGTGGCAATATCGGCGCTACGCTCGTGCAATTGCTCAGCGAGTATTTCCCTCGCCTGCACCTCGTCGGCCGGAATGCGAGCATCGCGCGGGTCGAACGCGCGGCCGTTGGAGCTTACGACGCCGCACTGGAGCAGCAACAGCTTCACGGGAGCGAGCTTTTGACGGGCCTGGCGGCTGAGATCGCCGATTTTGAACTGAAAGCAAGGCTCGCCTCGTCCAATGGGGTCAAGATGAACGGTGAGGCCCCCTCAGCGGGCGCGCGGCTGAGAAAGGCGGTGATTGAGCGTTATGGCACCGACCCCTTCCTTGCCGTGACTGGTAGCATCGAGGATCTAAACGATTGCAGCGTGATCGTGACGGCTTCGAATTCCATCACGCCGATCCTGACGCCGTCAAACGTCGGTTCCACGACTCAAATCATCTGCGACGTGTCGGTGCCGACCGACGTCGATACCGATCTCGTCACGGAGCGGCCCGATATCGCCTTCATCCGGGGCGGCGTTGCCAAGGCGCCTGAGAACAACCAGTTCACGTTGGATGTTATTGAACTGCCGAAAAACCATTTGCTGGCGTGCATGACGGAGACGGCCCTGCTGGGGTTCGCCGGCAAACAAGGCTTCAGCGCAATCGGTGACATTCATGCCAGTGGCGTTCGGCACTGCCATGCCCTGGGCCGCAAATACGGCTTCAGTCTGGGCTATGTCTCTCTGGAGAAACCGTTCGCTATCGACATCGATTAAGCAGACATGAGAGCAAAAACTCTCAATATCGTTTTGGTGTTGGCGGGAAAGCGCGCATGAGCAGTCCAACTATTCCACAAGAATGCGATGTCACTGTCATCGGCGGCGGGCCGACTGGGTCGACGGCTGCAAATAAGTTGGCGTCGCGCGGCTATCAAGTCGTGCTTATCGACAAGGCAGCTCATCCACGAAACACGGTCGGCGAGAGCCTAATCCCTCACTTCTGGCGTTATACGGACGAGCTCGGCGTCACCGAGGACATCGTCAGCGAGGGATTTTTGTCTAAAGGCGGCGGGCTTTCCTACTGGGGCAGCGAGTTGCGCCGGCTGAGGTTTCGCGACTTTGGGCATGAGCGGCCGCCGCTTCATGTCGAGCGCGATATCTTCGACGATATCCTGTTGCGCAAGGCCGGAGCGGGCGGCGCGCAAGTGTTTCAGGGCGTGCAGGTCACGACCATCGATGACTTGGAAGGCCCCATCACGACGGTGAACTATAGAGACGCGGACGGGCAGCCGGGCTGTCTGAAGACGCGCTATGTCCTCGATTGCTCGGGACAGGCGGCGGTCGTCGCCAACCAATTGAAGATGCGCGTCTTCGACGAAGGGCTGCGGTTCTCGGCGTTTTGGGGATACTACCGCAAGAGCAAATACCTGACTTTTGACGGCGACGTTCGCAACGATGAGGAAAAGTTTGAGCATCCGCCGGCAACGCTAATGTCGACCGTTGGTGGCTGGGGGTGGTCGTGGCATATCATGCTGCGCAAGTGCGTTAGCGTGGGCGTGATCATACCCAGGGAACGTCTGTCCGAGTTGCGCGGCAACTCGCCGGAGGATCGGGAAGAGCTATTCCGGCGCCATGTTTCCAATATTGAGCTGACTGGCCGCTTGCTCGATGAAGACGACTTCATCCCTGGAAGCCTTCGGAACTTGCGCAACTACGCCTACAAGCCCGCTGCCTTGACCGTCGGCAATTGCTACCTGGCCGGCGATGCTGCAGCCTTCGTCGACCCGATCAACTCCATTGGCGTTGTCCTTGCCATGTTCTCAGGATCGATCGCGGCGCACGCCATTTCGCGCTCCTTGGAGAAACCGAGCGAAGCTCAGCTGAACCGCGAACTCTATTCGCACCAGTTCGGCAATAGAGTTGCCCTGTTCCGTTTGCTCGCGTTGCCCAATGGGCATGATCATCTCTCGCAAGAGGAGCTTGATCGCGCCAAGGAGGCCATAAGTGCAAGCAGCGACGCTGAATTGCAGCTCATGGCATTGCAGGCCACTAACAATTTGCGCGACGACGTGCTCAACGACATCTTCGATGGTCTCGGGATCTCCAAGCGGCCCAAGATTGAAAGCGTGGATTGGCCGGCCTTGCCACTTTAGCCTTCCAGGGCTCTGCTGGCGGCTTTAAGCCATTCTTGGCGCTTTTCGGCCAAGCTAACGCAGCTTTAGAGGACCGAGGCTCGGCATGATCAGATCCTATTCCGACCACGCCGCCAATGAACGGACCTTCCTGGCTTGGCTGCGCACCGGTGTTGCCGTCATTGCGTTCGGCTTTCTCATCGACCGGTTCGATCTCTTCGTGCGCACCATGGCGGCCGCAGTTTCGATCAACCCTGCAGATCGCGCGCAGCTCGAGGCCTTGTCGAGCCATCTCGGTCATGGCGCGGGCCAGGGCTTTGTTCTTGTCGGCATTGCCTTCATCATCGTGGCGACGTTCCGCTTTGTGCGGACGGGTTACCGCCTCGACGATCAAAAGATTCACCCGCCGGGCATGGCCACCGAGCTCAGCCTGTCGGTGATCCTCGCCGTCCTTCTGCTTGTCGCGACGATACCATTGGTCTTCCCGGGACTGTTCTAGAACGGGAACAGCGCGGCAGGGCGGGGCTGGGGCGGCGGTGCACCCTTCTTCGCGCAAAGCCGATGCCGGTAGTAGCACGTGCCGTTGGATAGGCCCGTGCTCTCTTGTGCCATCTCCGTCTCGGCGCCGAGGCTGAAGCGATACTCAACTGCGGCGTCGGGCGCCCAGCCTGAGCAGGAGATGCGAACCACGCCTTTGTACGCATCGTCGCAGCGATTGCGGATCCTGAACGTGCCGCCGTTCGGTGACAGGACGATGCGCAGGCATTTCGGCGGCGCCTGGTCGCATGGCGAGTCGTTGTCTTGGGGCTTCTCATTCAGCGCCACGGCCCATTGCTTGGCGACTTTCGTCGCGGTATCGAGATGCGCCAAGATGTCCGCGGTCACGATTTTTGGTTCTTCGAGTAGGAGGTTATGCCCCGCAGGGACGGGGTGAAGGCGGTAGGCGCCATCCATGAAGTTTGCTGTCTCGAGGACCGCGATGCGGCTGAAGGCGGGATCCTCGCGGCCCCAGATGAACAAGGTCGGCGGGCGAACCTTGCCAACCGGGTCGAGGGAGCGGAATTTGAATGCCCGATACCAATTCAAGGCGGCATGGAGCGCGCCGGGTTCGCTGAACATGCGCCGGTATTCTTCGACCTGTTCGTTCGTGTGATCCCGCCACTTCAAGGACTTGAGAAGTGCGGCTTGATCGAAGCCTAAGGCCAACTCAGGCAGCAGGGGAAGCCAATAGAACAGGACATAGCTGCTGCGCGGCCATTGCGAGCTTGCGTTCGAAAGTGCTTTGGCGATCGCCAAAGGATGCGGCGTGGACAGGGAGGTGAGGCTGAGCACCCGCTTCGGATGGCGGTCGGCGACGGTCCAACCGATGATGCCACCAAAGTCATGGCCGATGACGTGGAACCTGTCGAAGCCGGCCGCGTCGGCGACCGCAAGCACGTCGCTGGCAATCTTGCCTTTGGTGTATTCCTTCTGCCCCGACGGCCTCGCGTCTGGACTGTAGCCGCGCTGGTCGAACGCGATGGCGCGGTAGCCTGCGTCCCCAAGTTCGCCCAGCAGCGGTTCCCACATGACCGAGGTCTCGGGGAAGCCATGCAGCAAGATCACGCCGTCGCCATGCGCGTTGTCGAATCCCGCCGCCCGCGCGCGAAACTCCATGGTGCTGGCTTGTATGCGCACCAAGCCGTCCTGCGTGCCGTCGAACAGGGGAAGCGCCCGCGTCGCCTCGGTGTGGCAGTCCGGACAATCAGGCGCCAGGAACAGCCGATCGATGGCATAGGCGGCGACGACGGGAACCGCGAGAATCGCGAGGACGAGCCCAAGCCACTTTAGGTATTTCATGGTGCGTCCCCCGACCCTGCTCCAAGCCTGAGCCCGGGCCCCAAGATTCACCGGCGACTCAAACAACGGGTGCTGATGGATATCAGATCGTGCCCCCTATCGCCAACCTGGCGGCAATGTTGGCCGATTTCTTGGCTTAGGTGGGATGCAGCAAAGCTGTGAGTTCGCTCGGGCTCGGTGTTTCGCCGGGGCAAAAAGTTGACCGAACGGTCACGAATCCCCCATGATCCGCCGAGGGGGAAGGCGAATGGCGCGGCCGCGGGAATTCGACATCGACAAGGCGCTCGATCGCGCCATGGGCGTGTTCTGGCTGAAGGGCTATGAGGGCACGTCGCTCCAGGACCTGCTCAAGGCCATGAAAATCGCCCGCGGCAGTCTCTATAAAGCCTTCGAGGACAAGTACAGCATTTACCTCGCCGCGCTCGATCGCTACGACCAGACGGAAGTCGAAGAGGGCATCGCGTTTCTCAGCGACCCAAAGGCCGGCGACGGGTTTTCACGCGTGCGTGCCATGCTGGAGGGTGCGAAGGACGATGCTTCGCACCGCGGCTGCTTCTTGTGTAACGCCGCCGTCGATCAGGCGCGCAGCGACCCGGAGGTCGGAGCCAAGGTGTCCTCGATGTTCCGGCGGCTTGAGGAGGGCATCGCCACGGCCCTCAAGCAGAGCCGGCGGGCGGGGCGCTGGTCGGCCAAGCGCCGCGCAGCCACGGCCGCGTATATCTTGAACACCTATATGGGCCTGCGCGTCCTGGCGCGCTCCGGCTATCCGCCCAAAGACCTTCAAGCCATCATCGATAGCGCGTTGCGCACGGTGTAGCGCGAGCCCCGCGCCGCTCAAGCTCCTCACGGCCTCATCACGGATTGGTTATAGACCAATCGGTCAACAAACACGCGTTTGTGAGAGTTTGTTAGTTGAACGAACGGTTCCAAACCCGATATCAACGGGGCGTTCAGAGCAACCAACCAACTCGAAGGAGAACGACAATGTTGAAGACGATCCTGATTACGGTGGCCTTGGTCACCGCCGGCGTTGCCCCCGCCGCCGCGGAAGGCTTCCCGAACGTCTACCAGACGAACCTCGATCGCTAGATCGAAAAACCAAAGGCCCCTGTTCCTCCCAAGGCAGAGCCTTGCCCCAACCTCTCTAAGGAGAACGAAAATGCTGAAGACCCTTCTGATTGCTACCGCCCTGATGACCGTTGGCGTCGCCCCCGTCGCCGCGGAAGGTTTCCCGAACCTCTATCAGACCCACCTGGATCGATAGTCAGGGCTCAGGAGAGTGGCCGCATTCCCCTCCCATGCGGCCACTCTCAATTTTTTGCATCGAGGGGGGCAATCACCGAGAGTTTATTCAATGTGGTCACCGGTGCGCTCAGAAGCCGGATAGAGTGGGCCCGTCGCCGTCACTGACTGGGAGCCCCCGCCATGCCGCTCAATGCCCAACAAGAGCAGCTCTGCGCCGAGAACAAGACAGACTTCTCTGATCTCACAGCCGTCACCGTCAACTGCTCGCTCAAGCGCAAACTGGAAGACTCGCACACGCGGCTGCTGCTGTCGGTCGCCGAGGACATCATGCGCAAGAGCGGCGTGGGCGTGGCGCAGATCCATGCCGCCGCGCATCAAATTCCCTCGGGCGTCTATCCCGACATGACCGAGCACGGCTGGGACCGCGACGACTGGCCGTCGTTGTGGCCGCAAATCGAGGCCGCCGACATTCTCATCGTCGCCACGCCGATCTGGCTGGGGGAGGAGAGTTCCATCTGCCGCATCCTCATCGAGCGGCTCTACGGTATGTCCGGCCTGCTCAATGACAAGGGACAGAGCCTCTATTACGGCAAGGTCGGCGGCACGGTCATCACCGGCAACGAGGACGGCGTGAAGCATTGCGCCATGAGTATCCTCTACGCGCTTCAGCATCTCGGCTACACCATCCCGCCGCAGGCCGATTGCGGCTGGATCGGCGAGGCTGGGCCGGGGGCGTCCTATGGCGATCCATCAGACGCCGGGCCCATCGGCTTCGACAACGACTTCACCCAGCGCAACACCACGATCATGACCTGGAACCTGATGCACCTTGCGCGCATCTTGAAGGACGCAGGCGGCTATCCCAATCACGGCAACAACCGCGAGGCGTGGAAGGCCGGGTGCCGGTTCGGCTACGAGAACCCCGACTACCGCTCGTAGGCGTGCGCGCTCAATAGACCGAGTCGAAGAGGTCGTAGTAGGAGAGGTCGAGATAGCCCGCGTCAGACTTGCGGTTCTCGAAATTCCATTGCGTGAACCAGTCGTAAGTCGGCCAGAACCGCGCGTCGTTGCGCAAGACGCTGTAGCGGTCGCGTAACGCGTTCCAGTCGGCAAGCGACCCGACATCGCGCAAGCCACGCAGGAAGTCGTCTGCCTGCGCCAGATCCATCTCGAAGAAATAGTTCGGGAAGCCGCCGACGATCGTTGGATAGATACTCATCGTATAGAGGTCCGGCAGGGACTGGCCGTCCTGGAACAGGATCGTGTCCTGGGAGGCATAGACACGATTGGCGATGAGCGAATAGACGCGCGAGTCCTCGCCATCGTTCAGCTTCAGCAAGATGACACTCGGCAGGTAGCGCGGAAACTTATGGTCCTGCGTCTGGGTCAGCAGTGACGCCGCCGCTACCCAGTCGTCATAGCTCTTGATCGGGTCGCGTAAGGACACATCCGGTTTGACGCGCGGGTTCAAACGGTCAGGCGGTCCGCTGACGGTCTCGCCCATATGGGCCTGAATGTCCGCAATCAGACTGAGCAGAGGATCGTTCTTGTTGGTCTTGATTTGCGTCGGCTGATCGGCGCCGGCGAACGGCTCCAGCGCGAGCGCGGCTTGGCCGATGCCTTGCGTCCAGTCGTCGCGAAGTTTTTGGCGCGCGCCTTCTGGCAACAGCAGCAGGAAGTTGTCCTCGAACTCCTGGCGCAGATAGTTGAAGAACACGAGCGTTTCCAGCTTCGGGATGTCGCCGGACCAGTACTCGAAGCTGGCGACGGTGTCGTAGTAGATGCGCTCGAAGCCGCCATAGTTCATGAGCCATTGCGTGCGCGGAATGCCGCCCTGCCGGCCCTTCATCACCGAGACATTGCTCTCGTGGCGCAGCACCGTCAGCCACGCATTGGAATTCTTGCGGTCGCCGTTCCAAATGGCGTCGATCGTGTAGCCCTTGGGACGGAGCTTCTTCAGCGCGGCGGCGTAGGCGGCCTCGTACGCGTCGTTTCCGAGCGGCGACCGGTCCATAAACGTGTCCCAGGTGTCCAGTCCCAGTTTCGGATCGAGAACCGACACGTCGTATTTTGGATCGACGAAGTAGACCCAGAACTGGTCCTTGACTGCGAAGGTCGCGGTTTGTCCAAGACAGACCGGGCCGTAGGTGATGCCGGACACGATCAGCTCGGAGTTCTCCAGCAAGAAGCGGTAACGCGCTTCGGTCGGGATGGCTTGAAAGACCAGGAAGGGATTTCCGGACCCCCACGGCGGATCGAGATGCTCCGTCGTGCCCCAATCGCGGCCCAGGAACAGGTCTTTGAGATGGTCGATATCCGAACGCTTGAGCCGCCAGACGAAGTGGTTCTTCTGGATGATCGGCGCGGTGACCTTCTTCAGGCGGTAGTAGAACCGATCGACCCCAGCATGAGCGTAGGGGTCGGTGTAGGGGAGAGGTGTGTCGATGATCTCGACCGGAGCCGGCGGGTTCGCGCTCGCGCTGCCGGACGGCGTCTTGGACCGAACGAGCTTGAAGAAATCCCCGGGACTTTCCTCCAGCACGATCGTCGCCAGAAACACATGGTCGAAGATGTAGCGCGCGACGAGCTTGGACCGTTTGTCGGATGCGTTGAAGAAATTCTCCCAGGCGAGGACAGCGGCCGGTTCCGTCACCATCTCCGCGGCGCGACGCTCTTTATCCGCCGGGCCCGGTGAGCCTGCTGCCACCCACGCCCGAAGTTTCGTGACGTCCTTGTCGTCAAGCGCAGGCAGGCCGAAGGGCATGCCGGCAGCGGGGTGCTGCTTGAGGTGCGTGCCCAGGGCTTCCGGTGTCGCCGGGCATTGGTGGTCGTAGCGCTTGGCGTAGACGGGCATCAGGGCTTTGCGCGAGAAGCCCGGTTTATTGTGGCCCGCGCCGACTTTGACCATTTGATAGAGCATCGAGCGGGCGACGTTCTCTTGGCTCGAGCCGTCGCGCGACAAGACAGGATAGAATCCGCGTTTGCGCCACTGTGCTGTCGTCTGCACCACGTTCATGCCCGTGCGCGGAGAGCTCTCCAGATGGCTTGAATAGGGGTTCTCGCCGAAGCCGCCGCGTTCGACCCCGCTAAACGACGAAAGTTTGACGTTGCATGGCGAGCCAAGGCAGCCATGGCAGGCGATGCAGCGTGCGTTGAAGATGGGCTGGATCTCGGCGGTGTAGTCGGGCGCTGCCGACCTTGCGGCCGGCTCCTCCGCTGGTCCAGTTGTGGTGGATGCCGCGAGCAAGGCTGAGGCGATGAGCATAGCGCGCGCCGCACCGCGTGCCCTGAAGCGTAGCCGATGTTCTGGTTCGGGGGAGGGTGCGTTCATCCGGGCACTAGGCGCTGGGTGCCGCAGCCGACTCTTTCGCATCTGTGCCCTCCTCGGTATCGCAGCGCTGCTCGACAGGCCTGCCGTCGCGGCCGAGATTGCTGGCGCTGTTGACGAGGGCTAGGTGCGAGAAAGCTTGTGGGAAGTTGCCGCAAAGGCGCTTGGCAGTGGTGTCGTACTCCTCGCTCAAGAGTCCGACGTCGTTGCGTAAAGCCAGGAGCCGCTCGAACAGCTCAACCGCATCCTTCTGGCGGCCCATCATGAGATAGGCATCCACCAGCCAGAAGCTGCAGGCGAGGAACATGCCTTCTCCCGGGGGAAGGCCGTCATTGGCTTTCGATGTGTCGTAGCGTTGGACCAGGCCGTCCTTCATCAGCGTCTTCTCGACCTGTGCCACCGTTCCAATGACGCGGGGGTCGGTGGCTGGCAGGAAGCCGACGGCCGGAATCAGCAGCAGACTCGCATCGACCTCTTTGGAGCCGTAGGAGCGCATAAAACTCTTGAGGTCCTTGTCGTAGCCCATATCGCAGACTTGTTTATGAATGGCGTCCCGCGTTTTTCGCCAGCGGGCAATCGGGCCCCTCAGCTTGAAGCGTTCGGCGCTACTGATGGAGCGGTCGAAGGCGACCCAAGCCATGACCTTGGAGTAGACGAACTGCTCCGGGCCGCTGCGCACCTCCCAGATGCCGTCGTCCGGCTGATGCCACATCTCTTCGAGTTGCTCGACGATGGCGAGCTGAAGCTCCCAGCCGGATTGTTCCGGTGCGAGGCCGCCTTTACGGGCCTGATGCAGCGCGTCGAGCAGCTCGCCATAGACATCGAGTTGGACCTGGTCATGCGCCGCATTTCCGACGCGCACGGGCGTCGAGTTCTCGTAGCCCTTGAGCCAGGGCAATTCGATCTCGTAGAGCCTGCGCTCGCCCGCGATGCCGTACATAATCTGCATCTGCTTCGGGCTGCCTGCGACCGCGCGCAGCAGCCACTCGCGCCAGGCGCGCGCCTCCTCGTAGTAGCCGGTGTTCATGAGCGCGAGCAGGGTCAGCGTCGCATCGCGTACCCAGCAATAGCGATAGTCCCAGTTGCGCGGTCCGCCGAACTGTTCGGGCAGCGATGTCGTCACCGCGGCGACCACGCCTCCTGTCGGGGCGTAGGTCATCGCTTTCAGCGTAATCAGCGAGCGCTTAACGATGTCCGCGTATGGACCCTCTGCATTGCATTGAGATGTCCACCCTCGCCAATATTGTTCCGTTTTCACGAGCAGGCCCTGAGGGTCGGCCTCGGGCGGCTCAGGGATGTAGGACTCCGTGTAGGTGAGCGCGAAGGTTTCCCGCTTGCCAGGCTCCACGGTGAACTTGCCTACGGTCCGGAAGTCCTCGCCGCGCAGTTTGACGGAAGACTGGAGCACGACCCTGTTGGGGCCTGCGACCGCGCGCAAGCGTCCGTCCCGTAGCATGGTGACCCAGGGAACCTGTTCGCCGTAGCCGAAGCGCACCACGAATTCGGTTTCGAATTCGACCTTACCCTCTTCACACTCGACGAAGCGGATGATGTGCGGATGCGGCTCAACCGGATACATAAAGTCGGTGAGCGTGGCGGTTCCGGTCTTGGTCTCGAAGCGTGTTTCCAGGATCAACGTGTCGGGCCGGTAGCGGCGCGTGATCTTCGCGTTCGGGTCGGTTGCCGCAATCCGCCAATGGCCGTTTTCCTCAGTCCCGAGGATTGCCGCGAAGCAAGCTTCGGAGTCGAAGCGCGGCAAACAGAGCCAATCGATTGACCCGTTGCGACCGACCAGTGCCGCGGTCTCGCAGTCGCCAATCAGGGCATAGTCTTCAATGGGGAGCGTCATGGCGGTGCGCGGCTAGAGGCCGGGGCTGCTTTGCATCAGGCCGCCGTCGGCCATGATGGTGGTGGCCGTGAGGTAGCTGGCGCCATCGCCGGCAAGGAAGGCGACCACGCTGGCGATCTCCTGAGGCTTCGCCATGCGGCCGAGCGGGATGGCGGCGTCCAGCTTCTTGAGCTTGGCCGGATCGTCCATGGTGCTGGTGTTGATCGGCGTCTCTACCGCGCCGGGCCCGACACCGACACACAAGATGTCATGGGGCGCGAGCTCGACGCCCGCGGTCCGGGTCAGCATCCGCATGCCGCCTTTGGATAGGCAATACGCCGTATTGCCGGGCATCGGCCAATCCTCGTGCACCGAGGTGACATTGATGATGCGGCCGCCGCCGCCTTGCTTCAGCATTTGCTTGGCGGCGAGCTGGGTACCGAAGAACGCGCTCTTGAGGTTGATGTTCAGAACGGCGTCGTATTGATCCTCGGTTGTGTCGAGGACCGAGGTGCGAGTCTCGATCCCGGCATTGTTGACCAGGACGTCCAAGCGCCCGAACTTGCCGACAGCCGCGCCGACCAGCTTTTCGAGATCGGCGATCTTGCTGACATCGGCGTCGACGCCGATGCACTTGTCGCCAAGTGCTGCAACCTTGCGCTCCAGCTCTTCGGTCGCCTCGGGGTGAGCCACATAATCGATGACGATGCTGGCGCCACGCCGGGCCAGCTCAAGAACAATCGCCTGGCCAATGCCTGTGTTGCCACCAGTAACGATCGCGACCTTGTTCTTTAAGGGCATAGATGATGCTCCATGGAGTGGATGACTTTCATACTCCACTAACGCTGAAAAGCGTAACGACTCACCTTGACCGCTACTGGCGAAGGATAAGCCTAGACATTGGCGATAGCATCGGCAACCTTGCAAAGGTCCAAACTTCGGCGGGCCTCTACAACTTGAAAATCGCGCTCTGGGCGTGACTCACCGGGAGCACATCATGGCGCCACAGCATGACGTGATCGTTGTTGGTAGCGGCGCGGGCGGCGGAAGCGTCGCTTACAAGCTGGTCAATGCGGGCAAGCGGGTTCTTTTGATCGAAAAGGGGCCGTTCCTGCCGCGCGACAAGTCCACGCTGGAGGTTCGCGAAGTTTTCGTCGACGGCGTGTTCAAGAATCACCTCGTGTGGCTCGACAGCAAGGGGCAGGATTTCGTCCCCGGCGAGTTCTACAATGTCGGCGGCAAGACGAAGTGGTATGGCGCAGCGCTGTTTCGTTTCCGGCCCGTGGAGTTCGAGGCGGAGCCCGATTTTGGGCTTCTAGGCTGGCCGTTCGGGTATGACGAGCTGAAGCCCTACTACGACGAAGCCACCGAGCTTCTGGAGATCACCTCGTTCCAGAACGAGCCGCAGCTCCAGGCGCTGCTCGACAAGATTACCGCCGCCGATCCGAATTGGAAGCCGCACCCGCTGCCGCTGGGGCTGTCGCATGACATTCTTTCCAATCCGGAAGAGGCGAAGCATTTCGACGGGTTCGCGTCGCCCTCCGGCTACAAGTCGGATTCGGAGCGGAACTTGATCGACCAGATTCGCGACAAGCCGAATTTCGCGATGCTCGTCGGCGATCCCGTCGCCGAACTCATTGCCGCTCCGGGCGATGCGCGGACCATTATCGGCGTCAAATGCGCCGACGGCTCGACCTACGAAGCCGACAAGGTTGTGCTCGCCGCAGGCGCCATGTCGTCCCCGCGCATCCTTGAGGACCATCTTCACGCAAGCGGGTTAGACCTGCCGTGCGGCGACCTGCTTGGCGCCAACTTCAAGATGCACATCAACTCCGCGGTGCTCGGCTTCTCGCCGTTCAAGGACCATGATGTGCTCCGCAAGACGGCCGTGCTCTACAACGACAAGTTCCCGCACTCGTCTATGCAGTGCCTGGGTTGGATCGATCCGGAGCTGCTTGCCGTGCAAGCGCCGCCGTGGACGCCGGGCTTCGTGGACAAGTTCCTCGGCACGCGGGCGATCGGCTTCTGGGCCACGACGGAAGATTCGTCCTCCGCCGAGAATCGCATCATCTCAGGCGGCCCGGGCGGCAAGCCGATCATGGATTACACCATCGACCGCCTGCCGCACGCGGTGAAAGAGCATCACGCGATGATCGATAACTGGATCGAGCGGCTCCTGGGGGCAGGCCTTGTGGGGATGGACAAATACATGGGCATCGCCGGTACGGCGCACGCGCTGGGCAGCATGGTGACGGGCGATGATCCGAAGAGCTCCGTGGTCGACCCGCGCGGCAAGGTTCACGGCATGGAGAATCTCTATGTCGGGGACGGCAGTCCCCTTCCGCGGGCCAGCCGCGTGAATCCCTCCTTGACGATCTATGCCTGGGGCTTGCGCCTTGGCGAACACCTCTCCAGCGGAGCCTAGCCGCCCGCTCGCCATCCGCCCGCGCGTCAACTGGTAGCGAACATCCCTCTCGACGGCCATTCGCCCGGGATGATAATCAGTCGCCGGCCATTCGGGGATCTTGGGGGGGGTTACATGCAGGAGCGTGTCGTCGATGAGCACCAGGCGGAGCAGGCTGTGTCGCGTTGGTATTTAAGCCGAGACGGGCAGCAGCACGGCCCCCTGACGGATCGCGAGCTTTCTGTTTTTGCCGAGTCCGGCAAGTTCCAGCCCGGCGATCTGCTCTGGGCCGATGGCCTGGACGGCTGGAAACCGGCCGACGCCGTTTTCGGCCTTGGGTCCTCCCAAGCAACTGCTCCCGCGGCGCCCGCCACGCCTGAGACCACCGTCGATGCCGGCCTGAGCGAGGCCGATGAGACATCGCCGGATCCCGTCCAGACCGAAAACGAGCCCATATCGGAAGATGTCGATGGCGAGCATGTCGGCGCCATCGTTAAGGCGCTGAATGGCGAGACGGAGCCTCCCAAGCTGAGCCCCAAGGAGCGGGCGATGGAGGAGCTTCGGAAGTTCTCCGGAACTTGCGCCTATCTCTGGGTCGTCTTCGCCTTGCTGGCGTTGCATGCCTGGGTCGGCGAGGCCCGATACGGGGGCACGTTCAGCTTCTTCGTGCTCACCACCATCAACGCGTTCTGGCTGATGAAGCTCTTGCCGCTGGTGGAGGACTTCGGCCCCTTGCAGGAACTCAAGCGCAAGCCGCTGGTCTACTCAATCGTTGCCAAGACCGTCCTTTTCAGCGCGCTCCTCTTTGCCGCTTATGCAGTGGAAACGATCATTCTTGGCTGGATCGGTGGTGGCGGGCTCCAGGACGCCTTCAGCGCCCTGGCAGGCGGCATTGCCGGCACGGCGATGCTCTGGCTCATTTTCTGCGTCGCGCTGCTTCCCTATTTCGCGTTCAAGGAGCTTGAGCGCGCGGTCGGGGCCGACATGATCCGCAAGCTTCTGCTCGGCGCCCGCTGAGGCCGTCTGCCCTCACACGTCTTTCGCTGGCGGCGCCTGAATCAAGCCATGGCGGACAAGGGCCGCCCAGCCTTCCTCGGCGGTATCGACCATCTCAAATAAGTCAGCATCGGAGGGTGCGATGGTGCCCCAGTCCACGAGAGCCTCGACGTTGACGACGGTTCGCCAATAGTCCCGCGAAAACAGGATCACGGGGATTGGCGCGGTCTTCCGCGTTTGCTTCAGGGTCAGGATCTCGAACAGCTCATCCATGGTGCCGAACCCGCCCGGAAAAATGGCGAGCGCGTTGGCGCGGATGGCGAAGTGCATCTTGCGGACGGCGAAGTAGCGGAACGAGAAGCTGTGCTCAGGCGTCGTATAGGGGTTGGGCGGCTGCTCCTCGGGCAGATCGATGTTGAAGCCGATGCTCGGCGCGCCGGCGTCCATCGCGCCGCGATTGGCGGCTTCCATGATGCCGGGGCCGCCGCCGGTTGTAATTACGTTCTCGCGTGGCGCGTCGGTTGCAAGCGCGCCACCGCGCTCCGACACAATGCGCGCGAATAGCCTCGCCTCCGCGTACCAAGCCGATAGTTCCTTCATCCGCAGGGCGCGGGCCCGCTGTTCAGGTCCTTCGGCGCGGGCCAGGGCAGCGTCGGCGTCTTCCGGCGAGACAATCAGGTGCCCGCCAAACACGACGATCGTCGAGGAGATTTGCCTCTCGGTCAGCGCGGCGTCGGCCTTCGAGAACTCACGCGCGAGTCGCAAAGGCCGCATCTCGTCGCTCTCGAGCGCCGCGTCCTCCAGCGCAAGGAGCCGGCTGAGTGAGCCCGGATTGGTCAAGTCCTCGTCCACGATCTCAATGCCCCTGCTGAAAGCCTCTTATGCCTCTGCCAGGTGCGCCCGGCGAGCTATTTACGCTCTTATTGAGCCGAGGCGGTGGGCGGGGTAAAAGCGCAAAGTTACGCTCCAACGTTCAGCGGCCAGAAGGAAGTCTGAGATGCCGATCATTATCATCCTGCTGCTGGCCGCCATGGTCGCCACATTCGGGTTCTGGGCTACGCTCAAGGGGATCCTTGGCGCGATCGGCGTGATCATCCTGCTGTGCCTGCTTGGCGTCCTCACCCTGTCCTTC
>Ga0209013_10000889_pt1 | contig 27558 bp, 28 predicted proteins | sample Cruoilmetagenom2_FD_187291 | JGI IMG/M metagenome (GOLD analysis project Ga0209013, IMG submission 187291) | Oil polluted marine microbial communities from Coal Oil Point, Santa Barbara, California, USA - Sample 2 (SPAdes) (version 2) | ecosystem: Environmental > Aquatic > Marine > Oil seeps ...
CGTTCTTACCAGCGCTGTATTACAATCTGGGCAATGTTTAACATATATAGTTGGCTCAGAATTTTTTGGTCTTTTACTTAAATCTACTCCTACAACTTTTGGTATAATCTCTCCTCCTTTTTCAACAAAAACCGTATCTCCAACTCTAATATCGAGCTTTGCAATTTGATCGGCATTATGCAACGATGCTCTTTTTACAATAGTACCAGCCAATTGTACAGGTTCTAAATTAGCAACAGGTGTTATTGCTCCAGTTCTTCCAACTTGATAGGTTATTTCATTTAAAATAGTACTTTCTTGCTCCGCTTTAAATTTATAAGCAATTGCCCAACGTGGCGCTTTTGCAGTAAAACCCAGCTCTTCTTGCTGTGCCAAATTATTAACTTTTACAACAACGCCATCAGTTTCATATGGTAAATGGTGTCTTTTTTCCTCCCAAGAATTGATAAACTGAAAAACCTCTTCAATAGATTTACAAATTTGCATGGTATTTGGCACTTTAAATCCGGCTGTTTTGGCTTTAGAAAGTGCTTCAAAATGGGTTTTAAATGGTAACCTATCGCCTACCAATTGGTATAACAAACAATCTAAAGGTCGTTTTGCTACCTCAGCACTATCCTGCATTTTTAAGCTTCCACTTGCCGTATTTCTGGGGTTACTATAAGGATCTTCACCAGCTTCTATTTTATCCTTATTCATTTTATCAAATCCACTTAAAGGCAAAATAATTTCTCCTCTAATTTCAAAATCAGAGACAAAACCTGTTTTTAATACCAAAGGAATAGATTTAATAGTTTTAACATTTGTAGTTACATCGTCTCCTTGAAAACCATCTCCACGAGTTTCTGCTTGAACTAAAATTCCATTTTCATATACTAAATTAATAGAAGCTCCATCATATTTAAGTTCGCAAGTATATTCCACATTATCATCATCTACTAATTTTCTAATTCTGGTTTCCCAATCTTTCAAATCTTCTATAGAGTATGAATTTGCCAAAGAATACATTCTATTTTTATGAATAACTGTTTTAAAATTCTTTGTTACTTCTCCTCCTACTCTTTGAGTTGGAGAATTAACATCAAAAAACTGAGGATTTTCATTTTCTAACTTTTCTAATTCTTTTAGTTTTAAATCAAATTCAAAATCGGAAATAGTTGCATTATCCAACACATAATAATTATAATTATGTTCTCTCAGTTCAGTTTTTAATTGATTTATTCTATTTTCAATATTCACAGTCATACGTTCATTTTACATGGCTAAAAGTAAACATAAATTATTAAAATATAGATTCTGAATATTTTTATAATAAGAATAAAATTAATGCAACTTTAGTTACATTAGTATATGATATTTATCATAATTATTAGTGTGTAACCTTTGTAACTTTGTTTAAACAGATAGAAAAATAACTAAATTAAATAATTAAAAATGAAAAACTTACTTATTTTAGGTGCAGGAACAGCTGGCACTATGATGCTAAATAAATTATATAAAGAACTAGACAAAGAGGAGTGGAAAGTAACTATAGTTGACCAATACAAAACACATTACTACCAACCAGGTTTTTTATTTATACCATTTGGCATATACAATAAACAAGATGTAATTAAGCCTAAATACGATTTTTTTCCAGCTGGAGTTGAAGTAATCTTCAGCCCGATTGATAAAATTGTAGGTGAAGAAAACAAAGTGCTTTTAGAAGGTGGTAAGGTTTTAAAATATGATTATTTAATTATTGCAACCGGAACGCAAACAAGACCATCTGAAACCACTGGGTTAAAAGACAAACTTTGGTATAAAGATATTTTTGATTTTTACACCGTTGATGGCGCTGTAGCTTTGCACAAAAGATTTAAGAATTTTGAAGGTGGAGATTTAGTAATGTGTATTCCTGAATTACCATATAAATGTCCTGTTGCTCCAATAGAATTTGTTTGCTTAGCAGAAGCATATTTTACCAAACGAGGAATTAGAGACAAAGTGAATATAACTTATGTTACATTAATGTCAGGTGCTTTTACTAAACCTGTAGCTTCCAAAATGTTAGGCGAATTATTAGAAGAAAAAAACATTAAAGTAGTTCCAGATTTTTACTTAGAACACGTGGACAATGACAATAAAAAAATTGTTTCTTATGATGAACAAGAAATCCCTTTTGATATTTTAACCATTGTACCTGTTAATATGGGTTCTGATATGATTGAAAGAAGTGGTTTAGGTGATGATATGAATTATGTTAAAACCGATAAATACACGCTACAATCAGAACAATTTGAAAATATTTTTGTAATAGGTGATGCTGCAAATTTACCTACTTCAAAAGCTGGTTCCGTTGCGCATTTTGCCGGAGAAATATTAATGGAAAACCTCTTAGCTGCAATGGAAGGAAGAGCATTACCAGCTAAATTTGATGGTCATGCCAACTGCTATATTGAAACTGGCTACGGCAAAGGTGCTTTAATTGATTTTAATTATGTTACAGAACCTTTACCTGGTACTTTCCCATTACCTGGAATTGGGCCTTTTGGTTTGTTAAAAAACACCAAAATGAACCATTATGGTAAAATTTTATTTAGATGGATATACTGGCATATTTTAGTAAAAGGTAAAGAACTTCCAATTGAAGCAGATATGACTATGGCAGGAAAACAACGTGTTTAATTTAAATAGTGATTTGTAATGGAAGAAAAAAATATACAATCGCAAATAGATGCGTTAGATAAAAAGCTAGATTTAGTTCTTGGCTACGTGCAGCAACAACGAAAAGACACTATTGTTGTAGAAGACTTAGTAAGCGATTTAAGTATTATAGGTAAAGATGTTTACGATAGTACTGTTGAAGAACTTGATAAAAGACAAATAGAAATTGATCCATCCGTTTTAACAGATTTAGCGGTTACCATGCTTAAAAACATTGGTAATTTTAAAACGGTAATGAACCTTTTTGAAATGGCTTTTGACTTTGCCGAAGAAGCTGGTCCTATTGCAAATGAAGTTATTATAGACTTTACTAAGCAATTACAAGTATATAATCAAAAAGGATACTTTTCTTTCTTTAAAGAATTAGGTCCAATATTAGACAATATTGTTACTGGATTTACTCCTGAAGATTTAAGACAATTAGCCGACAGCGTTGTTTCTATCCTTTCTATAATTAAAGAAATGACACAACCAGAAGTTTTAGGCACTATGGAAAATGCAGTTAAAGCATTTAACAGTATGGAAACAGAAAGTGTACCTTCTTATTCCATTTGGAGAGTTATGAAGGAAATGAATAGTCCAGAAATGAAAAAAGCATTGGGTTACGGTATTACATTTATGAAAAATGTATCTAAAGATGTAACTATTAAAGAGAATAAATAATAATATAACTAAATAAATAATTAAAATTATGGCAGTACAAACATTAGCAGGAACACAAATACAAGTTACCGATGATGGATATCTTGAAGATATGAACCAATGGAACGAAGATGTTGCAAAAGAAATAGCAAAAGAAATTGGTATTGAATTAACCGATAAACACTTTGAAGTTATCAACTATTTACGTGAAAAAATTAAAGCTGGTGAAGCTTTAACTATTAGAAAGGTAGGTAAATCTGGTATTGTAGATATTAAAACTTTATATAAACTGTTCCCAAAAGGACCTTTAAAATTTTCATCAAAAATAGCAGGAATTCCAAAGCCAACAAGTTGTGTTTAATTATTAACTAATTAATTCTATATTATGGAAAATCAAGAAAAAAAACCCTTAGAAAAAGTCTGCATGATTTGTGCTAAAGGCTCTTTAGAAGATGTTTATGCAACATTAGTAATGGCAAATGGTGCCGTTATGGAAGGTATTGAAACCAAAGTGTTTTTTACCTTTTTTGGGTTAGATGGTATTACCAAAAAATCTATGAATCATTTACACACAGCTACTACTGGTAACCCAGCAATGCGTATGCCAGGCGGACTACCTTTTCCTACAATGCTCGGTGGTTTACCAGGTGTGGAAAGCGCAGTTTCTGGAATGATGCGTAAACAAATGGAAGAGCTAGATATGCCTCCTGTAGATGAATTTTTAGAAATGATTACTGCAGGTGGTGGCGAAATTTACGCTTGTAAATTAGCAATAGATATGTTTAAATTGAAAAAAGAAGACTTATCAGATGAAGTTTCTGATATTTTAACTATTGGACAATTTTATGAAATGTGTGATGGAGACAGAACACAAATAATTTTCACCTAATTTTTTAATGAAATTTGTTACTAAAAAAAGAGGCTATTAAATAGCCTCTTTTTTACATATTAATATTAATAAATTTTAATTTTTGTTTCTTATTAATTTTTCCATAAGCAATTAATAATACTCCTATTATGGTAATTAAACCTCCTACTATTGCCATCCATCTTGGAAAATCTCCAAAATATAAATACGAACCAAATAATACGAATAATCCTTTTGTACTCATAATAATTGCTTTATGAGATAGAGCTAAATATTTTAATGAAATATACCCCGTTACTACCGTTAAAAATGGTCCTAAAATAGAACCAATAAATATATTCTTAAAAGCTGATACAGGTATTTCTAGTGATAAATTAAAATATTTTAACAATCCAAAAGAGAAGATTAACAAGAAAAAGCTTCTGCTAATGGTTAAAATTATTGGGTTTATAACATCTATATTCTTTTTAATAATTACCGCATTGGTAGCTCCTAAAATACTAGAATACAATATAAACTGAGTTCCATTTATAAATAAAGTATTTAAATTTGTGTTTCCTTTATAACTAATAATAAAGGCGCCAAATAGTACTAATAACATTCCAACTAATTCTATTTTATTAAATCGCTCTTTAAGAATTAAAAAACTAAATATTATTACTAATACTGGAGATAAATTAGAAATAAAAGAAACAATAGAAGGATTTGAAATAGTATGAATTGCTTTAAAGAAAAAGTACGTTCCTAAAACCTGATTTATTCCTAAAACACCTAAAATTAAATAATTTTTTAAAGAAAGCTCTTTAATTAACTTATAAGATTTTTTAAACCAAGCAAAAATTAAAACCCAAAGTAAACCAAAACCAAACCAATACACACCAAATTGAGCAATTTTTACCTCCATTAATGCTGCTTTACTAAAAATATACACATTAGAAACTGCAACAACAGAAATTAAAGCAAATAAAATACCTTTGGTTGTATCTGAAAATTTCATACACCAAAGGTAATTTTAAAAAATTTTAATAAAGCAACTTTAGTTTCTTGCTAATAGAATGCAAATCTTTTTACTTGAGCTACATAACGTGCTAAACGCATAACTTGATGACTATAACCATATTCGTTATCATACCAAACGTATAATATTACATTTTTTCCATCGTTATTCGCAATAGTTGCGTGGCTGTCAAAAATTGCAGGCGACGAAGTACCAACAATATCGGATGAAACCAATTCATTGCTTAACGAATATTTAATTTGCTCCACCAAATTACCTTCTAATGCGTTTTTTTTCATAATTTGATTAACGGTTTCTTTGCTAGCAGCATTTTCTAATCGTAAATTTAAAATTGCCAAAGAACCATTTGGTACGGGAACTCTAATAGCACTTGAAGTAAGTTTACCTTCAAAAGATGGTAATGCTTTTGAAACCGCTTTACCTGCTCCAGTTTCCGTTATTACCATATTTAAAGCTGCAGCTCTACCTCTTCTATATTTTTTATGCATATTATCCACCAAATTTTGATCGTTTGTATATGCATGTATAGTTTCTAAATGACCATTAATTACCCCAAAATTATCTTCCATAACTTTTAAAATAGGTGTAATTGCATTAGTTGTACACGAAGCTGCAGAAAATATATCTACTTCATCTGGTTTGTATTCTGCTTGATTAACTCCATAAACAATATTAGGAACTCCTTTACCCGGTGCAGTTAAAATAACTTTAGAAATTCCTGTAGCTTGTATATGCCTACCTAAAGCTTCTTTATCTCTAAAAGCACCAGTATTATCAATTAAAAGTGCATCATTAATTCCATAAGAAGTATAATCGATATCCTCCGGATTTTTTGAGGATATTATATGTACGGTGGTTCCGTTAATAATTAATGCTTTATTATCAATATCCGTACTAACTGATCCAGTAAAATCACCATGAACAGAATCGTTTCGTAATAGGGCAGCTCTTTTTTCTAAAATAGATTCATTTATTTCTCCTCGGACTACAATTGCTCTTAAACGTAATAATTTACCTTTTCCCATTTTGGTCATTAACTCACGAGCTAATAACCTTCCTATTCTACCAAAACCATATAATACCACATCTTTTGGTATGTTTCCATTTTCAATTTTTCCTGCAAGTAATTTTTCTTCTACAAAATCATTTAAGTTTGGTTTTTTATTTTCTAAATGATATTCATAAACTAATTTTCCCAAATCAATTTTTGAAGGAGATAACTTATGTTTTTTAATTTCAGTTGCAATTGCAACAGCATCAAAAATTGAAATTGGTTTTTCAACAAAATCACTTGCATACTCTACTAAATTAAGTATTTCGCTAACATTTCGGTCAAGTAGTTGATTTCTAAATAGTACCAATTCAACAGTATCATCATACCATAAATCGCTAATTATTCGAATTAATTCTACGGTTGCTCTTCTTCTTTTTGTCTGAAAATCGAGTTCTTTTTCGTAAAGTTTGTTATAAGTCATTTTTTTATTGTGTTGTCGTTTTGGTGCAAAAGTACCAATTTCAAACGTTTTCGCAACACATGTTAACAAAAAAAAATCCTTTTCAAAATGAAAAGGATTTAATTGACCATTAATTTAAGAAAATTAATTTATCTAAATATATATCGTTCTTTTTGTCCGTTTAAATTCATCATCTCAATATAAAGCACTTCTCCTTGCACTCTATTAGATATAAGTTTGTTCACATCTTCAACAGAGCTTACTTTTTTATCATTAATAGCGGTAATTATATACCCTTTTTGAACTCCATAATGTTTCAATTCTTCATTTTCAATAGCTGCTATTTTTACACCATTAGAAATATTAATCTTTTTTAAATCACTATTATTTATATTTTCCAAAGTTAACCCGAGAGTAGAAATTGCGGTTCTGGTATTTTTTGACAACGTAACTTTGGTAGTCTTTTTAACACCTTTTCTTAAATAGGTAACATTTACATTATCATTTGGTCTTTTTGTATTTAAATAACCTGTTAAATCTGCAAAGGAATTAATTTTAATGTTATCCACTTTAGTAATAATATCTCCTTTTTCTAAACCAGCTTTTTGAGCTCCAGATTTATTAGTAACATCTGCAACATAAAATCCTTCCGTAAAATCAATTCCTAAATTTTCAGCGGCTTTATTAGTTAATTCGCCACCTCTAACTCCTAAAATTCCTTTATCTACTTTACCAAATTCCATTAAATCTTCTACTACTTTTTTGGCTATGTTAGAAGGTACAGCAAAGGAATATCCAATAAAAGAACCTGTTTGAGAAGAAATTGCGGTATTTATACCAATTAATTCACCTCGTGTATTTACTAAAGCTCCTCCACTATTTCCAGGATTAACTGCCGCATCTGTTTGAATAAAAGAATCAATATTTACATTTCCAGCTAAATCTCTACCTTTTGCACTTATAATTCCGGCTGTAACCGTTGAAGTTAAATTATAAGGATTACCAACTGCTAAAACCCACTCTCCTACTTTAGCAGCATCAGAATCGCCAAAAATAATATATGGTAATTTTTTAGCTTCAATTTTAATTAAAGCAATATCATTAGTAGGGTCAGCACCAATTACTTTTGCGGTATATACTTTTTTATCATTTAAAGTCACTTCAAGTTCCGTTGCATTTCTAATTACATGGTTATTTGTTACAATATAACCATCCGGCGAAATAATTACCCCACTTCCCATACCAACTTGCGAATATTTTTTCATCCCATTTTGTTGACCATAAAAGAAGGAAGCAAATGGATCTCGAACCGATTTAACAGAAGTATTTTTTACGTGAACCACAGAATTAAGCGTTTTTTCTGCTGCAACCGTAAAGTCGGTATTTTCAAATGAAGCTGTGGTTGCATTTGTTAAACTTGTATTAACAACAGCTGGATTAGTTTTAACTGCTTTTTCAATTACAACTTGAGGTTTCTCCATAAATAATTTATAAGCACCTAATGTTATAGCGCCACCTAAAGCTGAAAACAAAACAATACTTACTACTTTTTTCATCTTATTATATTTTTAAATTACTATTCAAAATTATAACTAATTTTAATTAAAAAAATCACTTTAACGCTTTGTTAACGCGTATTTAACGGTTTTTAACATTTCAACATTTCTACACTATTTATTTAAAATAACTAGTACTAATTTTAGTACATTTGCAATAATGAATTTACTTTTTTACAAATATCAAGGAGCAGGAAACGATTTTATTATGGTAGATAACAGATTGTTATCCTTTCCTAAAAACAACCAAAACATTATTAATAATTTATGTGATAGAAGATTTGGCATAGGAGCTGACGGTTTAATTTTATTAGAAAACTCTAATACTTACGATTTTAAAATGATTTATTTTAATGCGGATGGAAAAGAAGGAACTATGTGTGGTAATGGCGGAAGATGTATTGTGGCTTTTGCAAAACAACTTAAAATTATTGATGTTAAAACAAATTTTGAAGCCATAGACGGCATCCATTTTGCTTCTATAAAAAATGATTTGGTTAGTTTACAAATGATGGATATTAACCATATAGATATTTTTAAAACACATACATTTTTAAATACTGGATCGCCACATCATATTACTTTTCAAGATAATATTAATAACATAAACGTTAAAGAAGAAGGTTCTAAAATAAGATATGGAAACCCATATTTTGAAGAAGGAACTAATGTTAACTTTGTAGAGCAAATAAATGACAACTCCTTTAAAATGAGAACTTATGAACGTGGTGTTGAAGATGAAACATTAGCCTGCGGAACAGGAGCTACAGCAGTTGCAATTGCAGCAAATAAATTAAATAAAACCAAAGATAACCATGTTAAACTTTCCGTTTTAGGAGGGAATTTAGAAGTCTCTTTTAGTAAAGAAAAAGACTCCTATAAAAATGTATTTTTAACAGGACCTGCGGTAAAAGTTTTTAAAGGAAATATTACGCTATAATGGCTACTTTACACGGAAAAAATTGTACACTTAGAGCTTTAGAACCTGAAGATATTGATTTTTTATTTTCTACTGAAAACAACGAAAATTATTGGGAAGTTAGCAGTATGCAAATTCCTTATTCAAAATATATTTTACAAAAATATATTGAAAATGCACATCAAGATATTTACGAAGCAAAACAATATAGGTTTGTTATTTGTAATATTGAAAATCAGCCTATTGGAATGATAGATTTGTTTGATTTTAATCCGCAACACAAACGAGTTGGAATTGGAATTTTAATTCTTCCACAATTCCAAAATAAACAATTTGCCTCTGAAGCACTTGAATTAATTATAGATTATGTTTTCACTTATTTAGATTGCCATCAAATTTATGCAAACATAACTGAAGATAATTTTAAAAGCATTTCCTTATTTGAAAAATTTAATTTTGTAAAAGTAGGTTTAAAAAAAGATTGGGTTTATACAAATTCAACCTTTAAAGATGAATTTTTATACCAATTAATTAAAAAAACTAATGAATCTTAAAAAACTTACTCTTTTAATAATCGGCCTATTAATAATAACCGCTGGTATTTTATTTTATAGTTATTATAATAAAATATACAACCCAAATGTTATGGAAACAGGATATGTATATATCCCTTCAAATAGTAATTTTATTGAAGCTCAAAGTTTAGTTCGGCCATTTTTAAAAAGAGTTAAACCATTTGTTTGGGTAGCAAATAAAAAAAAATACACTAACCATATAAAACCCGGGAAATATCATATTTTAAAAGGAATGAATAATAATGATTTGGTTAATTTATTACGAAGTGGTAATCAAACTCCCGTTATAGTTTCTTTTAATAATCAAAATTCCTTAAAAAAATTAGCAGGTAGAATTTCTCTCCAAATTGAAGCGGATTCCATTAGCCTTTTAAAATCTTTTACAGATAAATCATTTATAGCTAAATCAGGATTCAACAACTTAACTACATTAGCAATGTATTTACCAAATTCTTATGAATTTTATTGGAATACTTCTGCAAAAACATTTAGAAATAAAATGTACACTGCTTATAAAAACTTTTGGAATGCTAAACGATTGGCAAAAGCCAAAGCAGTTGGTTTAACGCCAATACAAATTATTACTTTAGCTTCTATTGTTCAACAAGAAACAGCAAATATTGCTGAAAGACCAAAGGTTGCACGTTTATATTTAAATAGACTTCAACATAATTGGCCTTTACAAGCAGATCCCACTATAATTTTTGCAATAAAAAAGAAAGATAATAAACACTCTGTTATTAAACGAGTTTTAACAAAGGATTTAGAAATTAATTCGCCATACAATACCTATAAAAATATAGGATTACCACCAGGACCAATAGGAATGCCAGACATTTCCTCAATAAATGCAGTTTTAAATCCAGCTAATCATAAATATTTTTATATGTGTGCGAGTGTAACTAAAATTGGCACTCACGAATTTGCAAAAACTTTGGGGCAACATAACAGAAATGCTGTTAAATATCAAAATTGGTTATCAAAACAAGGGATTAACCGCTAATTAAACAATTTTATTTTAGATAATAATTACTATTACAAACGTATTTTAACTCATTTATCTATTATTTTTTTATCAACGAAAACGTTATATTGTTAACAATCTGTTAATTAGAAATCTAAAAATCTTATATTTATTGCAAAATAAAAAAAATTGAGTACATTTGCACCGCAAAATTTATAAGGAATTAAAACCTTTAGATGATGAAAAAAATATTATTATTATTTAGCTTATTTGCTTTAGTAATTATTATTTCAAGTTTTTCAAAAGATGGTAAAACTAGAGATATTAGTTTATTACAACCTAACTATACCAGTACAGTTCCTACAAAATTAGAAAGTATTTATAATCCTGTCAATATTCCATTTGTTGGTAATTCATTTACTGGATTTAAAGAAGCAGTTGCTTTTAAAGAATCACAAGGTAAATACAACACGGTTAATAGCTTAGGATATTTAGGAAAATATCAGTTTGGTAGAACCACGTTAGAACGATTTAATATTTACAATACACACCATTTTTTGCAAAACCCTGCATTACAAGAAGATGCATTTATAGCTCTTTGCTCGGTAAATAAATGGATTTTAAGAAAAGATATTAGACGAAGCACTGGTAAAACAATAAACCACATTAAAATAACTGAATCAGGTATTCTTGCAGCGGCACACTTAGCAGGTGCAGGAAACGTAAAAAAATACCTTAGAAGCAATGGTACTATTAGCTTTAAAGATGCTTATGGCTCTTCCATTCAACATTATTTAAAACAATTTTCAGGTTATGACACTTCTATTATTGAAGCATCAAAAAAACCTGTTTTATAATATTATTTATTTTGGTTATAAAAAAAGCGTAAACAAATGTTTACGCTTTTTTTATTCTTTATGAATTATAAATATAGTAGGTTTTTTATACAAATCGGGGTGTTCATTTTTCCATTCCTTAACAGTTAAGGTTTTAATGTATTCATCTTGAAGGGTAATATTACAAGCTACACAAAATTTAGTACTTGGTGTTAAAACACTTTTTAAATCATTAAACATTTTTTCATTTCTATAAGGCGTTTCAATAAATATTTGAGATTGTCCTTTTTCTTTAGATAATTTTTCTAAACTCTTAATCGCTTTCTTTCTTTCAGAATTATCAATTGGTAAATAACCATTAAACGCAAAATTTTGTCCGTTAAAACCCGAAGCCATCATAGCCAACAATATAGAAGATGGACCAACTAGAGGAACAACTTTAATATTTTTTTGGTGTGCTAATTTTACAATTACAGCTCCTGGATCTGCTATTGCAGGTACTCCAGCTTCAGACATTAATCCAATTGAAATTCCTTTTTCACAAGTATCTAAATAAGTTCGAATTTCTAAATCCTCTGCATATTTATCTAATTTAAAAATAACTAAAGAAGATTGTGCTTTTTTAGGGGTTATTCTTTTAATAAATTTTCTAGCAGTTTTTTCATTTTCAACAATAAAGCAATCTATTTCCTCCACTATTTTTTTTACAGAAATAGGCATCACTTCTAAAGGCTCATTTTCACCTAAAGTAGTTGGAATTAAATATAAAACTCCTTTATTATTTTCCATTAAATTATTTTTTTGGCTATAATATCACAAGCCTCATTTAGCATGTTAAAAACATTTTTAAATCCGTAATCTCCTCCAGAATAAGGATCAGGAACATCTAAATTTTCATTTGGAAAAACCGCATTTAAAATAAGTTCAACTTTTGCTTTGTCAGCTTCATTTCTTGCTAATTTTAATACAGCATCATAATTATAAGCATCCATCACATAAATAATATCAAAATTATCAAAATCTTCTACCACAAACTTTCTAGCTCTTTGGTTTGTAATATTAATTCCATTTTTATTAGCAACGGCAATTGATCTAGGATCTGGTAATTCTCCTATATGGTAAGATCCTGTTCCTGCTGAATCTATTTGAATATCTTTAGTAATTAATTTAGATTTTAAAATACCTTCGGCCAAAGGCGACCTGCAGATATTTCCTAAGCAAACCATTAATATTTTTGTCATTAATTAAAAGGTAAGTTTTTTAGTTAAATCATCTACATACTTTCTAAATTGCTTATCGGTTTCATTTAAATTATCTACCGTTTTACAAGCATGAAGCACCGTTGCATGATCTCTTTTCCCTATCTGAGAACCTATACTAGCCAAAGAAGCTTTAGTCATTCTTTTAGCAAAGTACATTGCTAATTGGCGCGCTTGCACAATATGTCTTTTTCTAGTTTTAGATTGTAATGTTGGCACATCTAATTCAAAATAGTTAGAAACAATTTTTTGAATATAATCTATAGAAACTTCTCGCTTAGTGTTTTTTACAAATTTATCTACAATTTGTTTTGTTAGCGAAAGTGTAAATTCTTTTCTGTTAAAAGAAGCTTGTGCAATCATAGAAATTAAAACTCCTTCTAATTCTCTAACATTAGATTTTATATGTTTTGCAATATATTCTACTATTTCATTTGGCATTTCAACGCCATCTCTAAACAACTTATTTTGTAAAATAGAAACTCTAGTTTCGTAATTTGGAGCTTGCAATTCTGCAGATAATCCCCATTTAAACCTAGATAACAAGCGTTGTTCAATATCTTGCATATCTACTGGAGCTTTATCGGAAGTTAATATTACTTGCTTACTGTTTTGATGCAAGTGATTAAAAATGTGGAAAAACACGTCTTGTGTACCTGTTTTACCTGATAAAAATTGTACATCATCAATAATAAGCACATCTATCATCTGATAAAAATGAATAAAATCATTTCTATTATTGCTTTTTACGGAATCTATAAATTGCTGCGTAAATTTTTCTGATGAAATATAAAGCACCATTTTTTCAGGATACTTTTCTTTAATTTGCACGCCAATTGCATGGGCAATATGCGTTTTTCCTAATCCAACACCGCCATAAATTAACAATGGGTTAAAAGAAGTTCCTCCAGGTTTATTTGCTACAGCAATACCTGCTGAACGAGCTAAACGATTAGAGTCTCCTTCAATAAAATTATCAAAATTATAATTTGGATTTAATTGAGATTCAATTTTTAATTTTTGAATTCCTGGAATTACAAACGGATTTTTAAGTTCTCTTTTGTTAATATCCATTGGAACCGTAACTCCTTGTGGATTAATTGGATTTCTATTAGAACTCGGAATTTTTACAGTATGTGGATTTGCACTACTGTAATTATTTTCCATCCGCACATCATAAATTAATTTAGCATCTTCTCCAAGGCATTTAACCAAAGCAACTCTTAGCAATTTTATATAATGTTCTTCTAACCATTCATAAAAAAATTTACTAGGGACTTGAATTGTTAGTACTTCACCAGATAATTTAACCGGTTTTATAGGTTCAAACCATGTTTTAAAGGCTTGTTGCTTAATATTATCCTTAATAAATAATAAACACTCATTCCAAACTGTTAATGCAGTTTTAGTCATTATAATTTCAATAGTATTTTTAGGTTAAAGTTAGCTGATTATTAACAGAATTCCTCTGACATTATCTTTATACAAAAATGTGAATAATTTTTGTTATAAAAAAATAAAATATCTATTGATTATTAATTTTTTTTTGCGTAAATAACAAAACTTAAAAATACACCATGTTATCAAACACAATTCAGTTTAGAGTCAGATATGCCGAAACAGACCAAATGAGCTATGTTTATCACGGCAATTACGCGCAATACCTAGAAATGGGAAGAATTGAGTGGCTTCGCAATATTGGCATTTCCTATAAAAAAATGGAAGAAGATGGCATTATGTTACCTGTAATTAATCTAAATATAAATTACTTAAAATCTGCTAAATACGACGATTTATTAACCTTAAAAACAAGCCTTTTTAAAAAACCTGGAGTTAAAATAGATTTTAGCTATGAAATTTACAATAAAAAGCAAGAGTTATTAACCACGGCAAACACTACTTTAGTTTTTATAAATATGAAAACTAATAAACCAACTAGACCACCAAAATATTTATTAGATGAGCTAACAAAAATTTTAGGATAACTTTTTAATTTTTAAACATCGTAAATCTTCAAACATTTGCATAATTTTTGAAGCATTACTTTCTCGCACTTCAACTATAAATTCACAATTTAATTCCATGTGTTGTTTTAAAATAGTTAGTTTTTGATCTTTTATAATTTTCATCACCTTATTCATATCCACATATTCAAAATTTATTTGAAAATTAACCTTAATGGTTTTTTGAATTATTGCAGATTCTTCCAAAATTAATTTAGCGGTAGTTTTATATGCCGTTATTAAACCTCCAACTCCAAGGTTTATACCTCCATAATATCGCACAACTACTACTAAAATATTTGTAACATCTTTTGATAAAATTTGACCATAAATTGGCTGCCCAGCTGTATTGCTTGGCTCTCCGTCATCATTTACACGGTATTGTTTATTTTTAACTCCAATTCGCCATGCATAACACCAATGCCTAGCTGCATGATGCTTTTTCTTCAAATCTAAAATATGAGATTTAGCTTCCTCTTCAGAAAGTATTGGAAAGGAATAACCAATAAATTTACTTCCTTTATCTTTATACAAAGCTTCTCCTGATGATTTTTTTATGGTATAATATGTATCTTTTTCTACTGGAATAATACTTGTTTTATTTCATTCACAAATATATAATTTCAAATGGGTTATTGTTATACAAAATTTCAATAAATTTGAAAAACTAATCTTACTTTTTATGAAAAAACTAATCATCTTATTATGGATACCCTTATTATTAATTTCATGTGAAACTTCAAATGCCAAAAAAGAAAGTTCTAAAAGAGCTCCTAATTCTTTTGCAATAGTTATTCACGGTGGAGCTGGCGGTATTAAAAGAGCCTATTTTACTGAAGAACAACAAAAAGCATATACTCAAAAATTGCAAGAAGCTTTAAATGCAGGATATAATGTTTTAGAAAAAGGTGGTATTTCCCTTGATGCTATTGAAGCAGCAATTAATGTCATGGAAAATTCACCTTTATTTAATGCAGGAAAAGGTGCCGTTTACAATAGCGAAGGAAAACAAGAAATGGATGCTTCTATTATGGATGGTAAAACATTAAATTCTGGTGCTGTTGCAGGAGTAAATCATATTAAAAATCCGATTTTGGCTGCTCGTATTGTTATGGATAGTTCTAAACATGTGATGCTTTCTGGAAAAGGCGCCGAAATTTTAGTCAAAAAATTTGGTGTTAAAATGGTGGATAGCTCTTATTTTTTCACCCAAAAAAGGTTAAATCAATTACATAAAGTTCAAGGAAAACAGAAAAAGCAAACAAACAAAACTGCATTTTTAATAAAAAACAACCTAATTGACGACCATAAATATGGAACTGTTGGTGCGATTGCTATAGACAAAAACGGAAATATTGCAGCAGGAACCTCTACTGGAGGAATGACCAATAAAAAATACGGAAGAATTGGAGACTCCCCAATTATTGGTGCAGGAACTTATGCAAATAATAAAACTTGTGGAATATCAGCAACCGGAACTGGGGAGTATTTTATAAGAACCGTTGCAGCTCATGAAGTTTCTAATTTAATTCAATATAAAGGATTAAACCCTGAAGAAGCATTGCATGAAGTTCTATTTAATCAAATAGGAAAACTTGGAGGCGAAGGCGGTATGATTTTATTAGATAAAAATGGTAATGTTTATTGGGATTTTAACTCCACTGGGATGTTTAGAGGTTTTAAAAAATCAGATGGATCTCAAAAAATTGAAATGTTTGAAAAATAAGTTAAAGCAAATTTCAAACAAATTTCATTAAATTAATCATTTAAATAAACAGATAAAGTATCCATTAAAATGTTTTTAGTTTTAATGGGTGCTTTTTTTAATTTAGGGGCTTTTAAGCCTTCTTTAAAAATTGTATTTCCTATAAATACATAAGCTTCATCCCATAAATTTGCATCTATAAAACTCTGAAGGGTTTGGGCTCCTCCTTCAATTATTACAGATTGGATTTCATAATTATATAAAACTTCACAAATTTGATTTGGTACATTTTCGGCAAAATCTATTTCTTCAAAAATTAAGTTTTTACTAGAATCTAAACCTTTTTTCTCCGTTAAAATAATGGTTTCAACTTCACCATTCATAACCATATAAGATTTAGAAATTTTTAATACTCTATCTAAAACTATTCTAATAGGATTCTCCCCTTTCCAACTTCTTGCAGTTAAACTCGGATTATCATTTAAAACTGTATTTGTACCAACTAAAATTGCTTGCTCTTCTGCTCTTATTTTATGAACTAATTGCTGAGAATATTTATTCGAAATCCAATTTTGAGAAATTGCTTTATTATTTCGTAATTTATCAATAAATCCATCTTTAGTTTCCGCCCATTTTAAAATAATATAAGGTCGTTTTTTATTATGAAAAGTAAAAAATCGTTTATTTAAATTAAAACATTCCCGCTCTAAAACACCAACTATAACTTTGCAACCATTATTTTTTAAATGCGCCACACCTTTTCCACTTACTTTACTATTAGAATCTACAATTCCAATTACCACATTTTTAATGTTATTTTTGACAATTAAATCGGCACATGGTGGTGTTTTACCATAATGAGAACAGGGCTCTAAGCTTACATAAATAGTTGCTTTTTTAAAAAGCGATTTATCTTTAACCGAATTAATTGCATTCACCTCTGCATGTGCTTCCCCAGCCTTTCTGTGCCAACCTTCGCCAATTATAACATTATCAACCACAATTACACTGCCAACCATAGGATTTGGATAAGTGGTTCCAATGCCATTTTTTGCTAACTGAATGCACCTTTTTATATATTTTTCGTGTATATTCACAGCACAAAAATAACATAATTAAATGACTCGCAACAATTTCAAAATCAGAGAAATTAAACAAGAAGACAATCCGAAAATAGCAAAAGCTATTAGAGATATTTTGATTGAATTTGGTGTTCCTAAAGTAGGAACAGCCTATGCAGATACGTTATTAGACACGCTTTTTGAGACATATAATATGCCAAATGCTATATATTTTGTTATTGAAAAAGAAGGTGAAATTTATGGAGGTGCAGGAATTAAACATTTAGACCATTACGATGGAAATATTTGTGAATTACAAAAAATGTATTTTTTGCCAGAAGCACGTGGTATTGGTTTAGGAAGTAAAATGATGAATATTTGTTTGCAAAAAGCAAAAGAATTTGGATTTGAAAAATGTTATTTGGAAACCCTTCCTTACATGCAAGATGCTAGAAAATTATATAAAAAAGTGGGTTTTAAAAATTTAGATGAACGTATGGGCAATACAGGCCATTATTCATGTAACTTATGGATGCTTAAAGACTTATAATGATTATTACAGATTTTAAAATACATTTTTTTAAAGAACTTGAAACGCTTTATCCAAAAACTGAAATTCAGTCTTTTTTTAACTTACTTATGCAATATCAGTTAAAATTGTCTCGTGTAGATATTGCTTTAAGTCCACAATTAAAAATTACAAAATCCGATTTATCCCTTTTAAAAACCGCTTTAAAAAAATTAAAAAAACAAATTCCAATTCAATATATTATTGGCGAAACTGAGTTTTACGGATTACCATTTAAAATAAATTCATCCGTATTAATTCCAAGACCGGAAACGGAAGAATTAGTAGCATGGATGCTATCCGATATCTCATCAAAAAGCAAAATAAATATTTTGGATATTGGAACTGGTAGCGGATGCATAGCTATTTCGTTAGCCAAAAGCCTTCCCAATGCAAACGTTTATGCAATAGATATTTCTTCAAAAGCTATTAAAACAGCAAACCAAAATGCTAAAAATAACAAGGTTAATGTGACTTTTATAGAAGAAAATATTTTAACCGCAAATAAGTTGCCTAAAAAATTTGATGTTATTGTCAGTAATCCTCCTTACGTTCGAGAACTGGAAAAAAATAAAATGCAAAATAATGTTTTACAAAATGAACCACACGTTGCCTTATTTGTAAAAGATGAAAATCCGCTTTTATTTTATAATAAAATAGCAGATTTAGCTAAAAATTATCTTTCAAAAAATGGAATACTCTATTTTGAAATCAATCAATATTTAGGGAAGGAAACTCTAGAATTATTAACATTAAAAGGATTTAAAAATGTCGAAATTAAAAAAGATATTTTTGGTGCAGACAGAATGCTAAAAGCAACTATACTTTAAAAAACTAAATTCGATTTATTTAAGATATCTTTGCCAAATGGCAATAAATAAAAAAAATCAGAAAGAAATCCTTATTAAATTAGGTATTGAAAAGTTAAATCAAATGCAAGAAGATGCCCAAAAAGCAATTTCTTCTAATTCTGAAATCATTTTATTATCCCCTACAGGAACAGGCAAAACCTTAGCTTTTTTATTACCTATTATTGCAGATATCCATCCAAAAATTAAAAACATACAGGTTTTAATTCTTGTTCCTTCCAGAGAACTTGCCATTCAAATTGAACAAGTTATTAGAGAAATGGGAAGCGGTTACAAAGCCACCGCAGTTTACGGAGGAAGATCGGGTTCAAAAGATAAAATAGAACTGAAACATCCACCAACCATTCTCATTGGCACACCAGGAAGAATTTCAGATCATATAAACAGAGGAACAATTGACATCCAACAAATTAAAACATTGGTATTAGATGAATTTGACAAATCATTAGAAATTGGTTTTGAAGATGAAATGAAGGATATTTTAAAAAATTTAGTTGCTGTTCAAAATAAAATACTAACGTCTGCAACTCAAAAAGTTAAAATACCATCTTTTATGGAACTCAAAAAACCAAAAAGATTAAATTATTTAAGCAACAAAGTAACAAACTTAAAACTTAAAACCATTGTTTCGCAACAACAAGACAAATTAGATTCCTTAGAAAAATTGTTAAATTTTAATAGTAAAGGCTGTGGAATTATATTTTGTAACTTTAAAACGAGTATTCAAATTGTAAGTGATTTTCTGTATAAAAACCAAATAGCTCATGGTTGTTTTTACGGTGATTTAGAACAAATAAATAGAGAACGATCTTTAATAAAATTTAGAAATGGAACTTATAAAATATTAGTTGCCACGGATTTAGCCGCTAGAGGAATTGACATCCCAGAAATGAATTTTATTATTCATTATGAATTACCTACCCGTCCCGATGAATTTATTCATAGAAACGGACGAACTGCTCGTATGCATAATAATGGAACGGCCTATATATTAAAGTGGAAAAATGAAGAATTGCCAATTTTTATTAAAAACGATGAAGAAATTACTATAGAATCAACAAAAAGACTAAAAAATAGTAATTGGAAAACCCTTTATATTTCTGGAGGGAGAAAAGATAAAATTTCTAAAGGAGATATTGCAGGTTTATTTTTTAAACAAGGAAACCTAAAAAAGGAAGAATTAGGCGTTATAGAATTAAAACAAAACTGTGCCTATGTTGCGGTGTCATGTTTAAACGTTGATGCTCTTATCTCAAAAACAAACAACTACAAGCTAAAAAAGAAAAAAATTCGAATTAGTATTTTAAAATAACAACAATTAACTTTGTCCTATGCGAATCGATATCATTACAGTATCTCCAGAACTAATAAAAAGCCCGTTTGAATTTTCTATAATTAAACGTGCCATTGATAAAAAACTAGTTGAAGTTCATTTTCATGATTTACGGAAATACGCCTTAAATTCTTATGGGAAAATAGATGATTATCAATATGGCGGTGGTGCAGGAATGGTTTTAATGATTGAACCAATTGATACTTGCATTTCAAAACTAAAAGCAGAAAGAGATTATGATGACGTAATTTACTTAACACCAGATGCCGAAACTTTAAATCAGCAAACAGCTAATAAATTATCGTTACAAAAAAACATTATAATACTTTGTGGGCATTACAAAGGTGTAGATCAACGTGTTAGAGATTTATTTATTACCAAAGAAATATCTATTGGAGATTATGTATTAAGCGGTGGAGAATTAGGTGCAGCTGTTTTATGCGATACCGTTATACGTTTAATTCCAGGAGTTTTAGGCGATGAAACTTCTGCGTTAACAGACTCATTTCAAGACAATTTACTTTCACCACCCGTTTACACCAGACCTTCTGTTTATAAGGATTTAAATGTGCCAGAAATACTTTTATCTGGTAATTTTCCAAAAATAGAAGATTGGCGTAATGAAAAAGCCATAGAAAGAACAAAAAAAATAAGACCAGATTTGTTGGAAGACTAATCTTTTTTATTAAATTTGCACTCTCAAAATTAACCTCTGACGAAAATCGTGAATGTTAATTATTGAAAAACACTAAAAAAACATAAAATGGAAGGTTTAGTAAAATTTGTACAAGACGAATTTGTATCTAAAAACGAATTTCCTCAATTTCAAGCTGGTGATACGATTACTGTTTATTACGAAATTAGAGAAGGAGACAAAAAACGTACACAGTTCTTTAAAGGAACTGTAATTCAACGTAAAGGATCTGGAGCATCAGAAACATTTACAATTAGAAAAATGTCTGGCACAATTGGTGTGGAACGTATTTTCCCAGTAAATTTACCTGCAATTCAAAAAATTGAAGTTAACAAACACGGTAGAGTTCGTAGAGCACGTATTTACTACTTTAGAGGCTTAACTGGTAAAAAAGCTAGAATTAAAGAAAAAAGACGTTAATCTATTTTTCTTTTATAAAATTTAGAACCCGTATTAATTAATTAATACGGGTTCTTTTGTTATAAACAATTGTTAATAACGTACGTTTATATCTTGTTGAAAGATAATAAGTTAAAAATTTGTTTTATTAAATTCTGAACACTTTCTTTACAAAAGAATTATCAGAAAGATGTTTTTTTGGAAGTTTTAGGACGCAAGTTTTAGAGAATACAAAAAATAATTTTAATGAAAGTTCTAAATGTTCTTGAACATCGTTTTTAAAACTTAACTTTAAATAGTAATGTAGCCAAGTGTTTAGCATGAATAAATGGACACAAGTTTTAAAAGCACATTAAAATAGTTATTTAAGGCGAGTAGTTTCTAGTAAATTACAACAAAGTTTTAAGAATTATTTTAAGAAGTTACTTAATAATAAGAAGTTAATTTGTAAGAATTAAACAAGTTATGTTAAGAATGAGGTTAGCGTTGAGCTTTTAATAGAACAACATTAAGCGGAACCAAAGGAAGAATATAGACTTATTAAAAAAGAGCTTCAGCAAACAGCCATGATAATGAGTAATCAATATTATGGCTTTTGTTTTTCTTATTTATTTCCTAAAAACACTCCTGTAATTTTATTTATAATTCAAAAAAATACAGCTATTTATACATTTTTAAACCCTAATTTTCTAATCAATATTAGTATATTTGTTCAGCTTAATTTAATACACAAACTCATGACAAAAATAAAAGTAATAAATCCTGTTGTAGAACTTGATGGAGATGAAATGACTCGCATTATTTGGAAATTTATTAAAGACCAATTAATACTTCCTTATTTAGATTTAGACATCAAATATTTTGATTTAGGAATTGAATATAGAGATGAAACCAACGATCAAGTAACTATTGATGCAGCCGAAGCAATAAAAAAATACAATGTAGGTATAAAATGTGCTACAATTACGCCAGATGAAGCACGAGTTGAAGAATTTGGATTAAAAAAAATGTGGAAATCACCAAATGGAACGCTTAGAAATATAGTTGGTGGTACTATTTTTAGAGAACCAATAATTATGAGCAATGTTCCTCGCTATGTACAAGGTTGGACCAAACCAATTTGCATAGGCCGTCATGCATTTGGAGACCAATACAAAGCAACTGATTTCGTTACCAAAGGAAAAGGTAAATTAACCTTAACTTTTACTCCAGAAGATGGTTCAGCAACCCAAGAACATGTAGTTTATAATTTTGAAGAAAACGGAGTTGCACAAGCAATGTACAATATTGATTCTTCTATTTATGGATTTGCACGCTCAAGCTTTAATCAAGCTTTAGTAAAAAATTGGCCTTTGTACTTATCTACTAAAAATACCATTTTAAAAGCTTATGATGGAAGATTTAAAGATATTTTTCAAGAAGTTTATGACAACGAATTTAAAGATAAATTTGAAAAAGCAGGCATAACTTACGAACACCGTTTAATTGATGACATGGTAGCATCTGCAATGAAATGGCATGGAGGTTTTGTTTGGGCTTGTAAAAATTACGATGGTGATGTTCAATCCGATACGGTTGCACAAGGATTTGGTTCTTTAGGATTAATGACATCTGTTTTAGTAACTCCTGATGGAAAAACTATGGAAGCGGAAGCAGCACACGGAACAGTTACTCGTCATTACAGACAACACCAACTAGGTAAAGAAACTTCTACAAACCCATTAGCATCTATTTATGCTTGGACACGTGGATTAGAACATCGTGGTAAATTAGACAATAATCAAGCTTTAATTGATTTTTGCCATAGCCTTGAAAAAGTTTGTGTAGATACTGTTGAAGGTGGAAAAATGACTAAAGATTTGGCTTTATTAATTCATGGAGACAAAATGACTTCTAAAGATTATTTAAATACTCAAGAATTTTTAAATGCTTTAAAAGAAAATTTAGAAAAAGAACTAGCTTAAAATAAATTTTATATTACATTAAAAAGCGAGCAATTAATTGCTCGCTTTTTTTCTTCTTCTTTTTCTCAACTAAAAGCCATAAGCTGTGGGGAAAACTTATTTCTTTTATTAATTAGACACTAAAAATAATTTGAAGTCACTTAATTTATAATTCATTTTAGTATTTTTGAAATATGAGCTTTACAAAAACTACCGAACTGCCTTCTAAATACAATCATTTAGAAAAAATGAGTGTAATAGATATTTTAGCTAATATTAACCAAGAAGATAAAACTATTTCCTATTCTGTTGAAAAAGTAATTCCAAAAATTGAAAAATTAGTTATTCAAATTGTTGAGAAATTAAAAAATAACGGAAGGCTTTTTTATGTTGGTGCTGGAACTAGCGGAAGATTAGGAATTTTAGATGCCTCTGAATGTCCGCCAACTTTTGGAGTTTCACCAAACGTAGTAATTGGTATTATTGCAGGAGGAGATACCGCTATTAGAACTGCCGTAGAATTTGCCGAAGACTCTACAACCCAATGTTGGAAGGATTTAAAAAAGTTTAAAATTTCTAAAAACGATGTTGTAATTGGCATTGCTGCATCTGGCACAACACCATATGTGATTAACGGTTTAAAAAAGTGTAACGAGCAAAACATAATTACCGGTTGTATTACTTGTAATCAATCTTCTCCCCTAGCAAAAGAAGCAAAATACCCTATAGAAGTAGTGGTTGGACCAGAATTTGTAACAGGAAGTTCGAGAATGAAAGCTGGTACAGCTCAAAAATTAATACTAAATATGATTTCCACAAGTGCCATGATTCAATTAGGAAAAATAAAAGATAATAAAATGGTGGATATGCAATTAAGCAATCATAAATTAATAAAAAGAGGTACTAAAATGTTAATGGAAGAACTTTCAATTTCTAAAGAAAAAGCCATTGAAATATTAAATAAATATGAAAATGTAAGGAATGCTCTAAAAAACTACCAAAATGAAAAGCAATAAAAACACCTTATTAAAAGGGTTAAAATATGAAGTTATAGCTTTGCCATTACTTTTAATTTCGCCAATTTTAATTAGCATCGGTTTTAAAGCTATTAAGCATCAACAAAATTACTGGTGGTTAATATTAGGAATCCTATTAGCAATTACAGCGATTATTGTTGGCTTTTTAGGAATAAAAATAATTTTAAATGCACTTTTTGATAAACAATAATGCTGAAAAATAAAGTATATAAATTATTTGATTGGGAATATTGGCCAACTTTTATGTTCTACATTCCCAATGTTCCATATGGAATCTATTTAGCATTAAAATCTAGAAGTTTAACTTTTTTTACAGCCGTAAATCCTGCAATTACGTTTTCTGGAAATGGTGCAGAATCTAAATACGATACCATCAAATTAATACCAAAAAAATATAGACCTATTACTTTATTTGTTAAAAAAAACGAATCTGTAAGTACGGTAATTCACAAACTTCAATACTTAAAATTACAATATCCTTTAATTATTAAACCTGATGTTGGCTTTAAAGGATTGTTAGTAAAACAAGTTATAAATGAAAACGAATTAATAAAATACCTTAATAAAAATAGTTGCATTAATCTTATCATTCAAGAGTTTGTTAATTTTAAAAATGAATGTGGTATTTTTTACTATCGATTACCAACTGTAAAAACTGGAAAAATAACTTCTATTACTTTAAAAACTTTTCCCTTTGTAAAAGGAAACGGAAAATTAAATATACGAGAACTTATTAAAAATGATAAACGAGCAAGTAAATACGAATACTTATATTCAAATTTAGATTATAATTTTGAAGAAGTATTAAAAGACAAGGAAATTAAAATTTTAAATATTTTAGGAAACCACTGTAAAGGAGCCGAATTTAAAAATGGTAACCACCTTATTTCTAATGGCTTAGAATTAGTTTTTGATAATGTCTTAAAAAATATACCCGATTTTTATTATGGAAGATTAGATATTAAATACGATACCTTTGAAAACTTATTAAAAAAAGAAAAATTTAAAATTATTGAAATAAACGGTATAATTTCAGAACCAACACATATTTATGATCCTACTAAAATAACCTATTTTAAAGCTTTAAAAGAAATTAGAAAACATTGGAAAATAGCTTATGAAATTGCCAAATCTAATCATAAAAATAATGATATAAAATTTAGCTTGCCTAATGAATTTTTAAAAAGTTTATGGAATTTAAAAAAATATATTCAACTCATTAAATCGAAAAAATTATCGATTTAAATAAATATATCCAGTCCATTTTTTACCTTCATCATTAAAATTTAAAACATAAAAATAAACACCAACTGGCAAACCTTCTGCTCTTTTAATGGTTATTTTATTATCTGAAGTACCATCCCAAGTATTGTTATAGTTATTTTTACTATATACTAAAGCTCCCCAACGATTGTAAATTTTTAAGGTATTATTTGGTCTTAATCCTAACCCTTCAATAGTAAAAGTATCATGCACACCATCTCCGTTTGGAGAAAAACCATAATTATGTGTAGTAAAAGTTGTCGCTGCTAAAACTTCCCTGAAATCAGCACCAATAGTAATAATTTCATAATTATTTGGAATAAATTTAGCTGATTTCACCCTGCCATTTTCCAAATCGCCTTGCTTTTCAACAGCTCCTAAATCTTCCCATTTATTTTCTATTTTATTCCAACCAACTACTCGTAAATTTTCAATATCACTAGTAATATCTTTTATTTCACTTTCTATATTCCAAGTTAAAATAATATCAGTTTCTTCATTTCCATTTAAATCCCAAAACTCAGTAGTATTTATATTTCCAAGTAATTTTGACTTTTTACTTGTATCAAATTGCTCATTAAAAGTAGATGGATTGTTAGGGTTTTCTCTAAAATAAGCTCCCTTATATAAGGTATTTGCAACTTGAGAAGGTATAATCATCGGTCTTAGTTCATCTGCATCCCCTATAGGAAAAACAAATTCTCCTTCATTTTTACTTGAAGCATAGCCATCTACATACTCAAAATCGCTTTCACCAGAATAAACATTATAATTAAAAAAATCTAAAGAAACGTTTAAATCATTTCTAGGAGTAATAATTTTACCATCTATAAATGAAAAATTATTTTTTACTCCTAAAGAAGTATATAATTCTAAATTATCATTTATAGCAACTTCAACATCATTAAAAATAGCTTCATTTACACCAGACACGGATAAAGAATTTTCATCATTATAAAACCCTGCCAACCCTTCATTTTTATCAAAATTGCCATCATTAATTAAATTGGTATGAAAACCAACTTCACCATTATTATGTATTTGAACATTTCCAAAATTATGAAATGCCGATTGCGATTTCACATCTTGAATACCTAGATAGATAATCAAAATAACAAAATTTATAATTATTTCTTTTGATAACTGCATCCTTCTAAAAATCTAAAACAGTAAACATAAATTCAAAATCAGTATCCGAACCATTAGATCCTCCATCATCATTATTTTGAATGTGTACATCAAATCTAGTATTTGTTTGATTAATATATTGAATACCTGGATCATCATTAGCAGTTCCATTAAAATCTCTAACCGTTAATTGTATAATATAATTAGCATTAGGCATTGCATTAGTAAATGTAACTCTATAATCGCCAGTATTAATTTTAGAAACCGTTGCTCCCATAATTTTTGCAGCGGTTCCATCCGCGTTAACTTTTCCCATAGCTCTCACCATTGGTCTATAATAAGCACCTCCATCCGTTCCAACAGAAATGCCATTATTAGCGTCTGTGCTTACTACATTTGCTGTTTGGTCTGTATTATTCTCATTAGTATAAGTTATTACTCCGCTACCAGTATTTTGGACTAAATTTGTAACAGTTCCACTTGGTAGTGTTATTGTTCCACCTCCATTACTTAAAGTAACATCATTTCCACTTAAACTTAATGTTTGAATTTCATTTGTAGCATCAGCATCAGCGTCATCTACATTTAATGTTAATGTAGAACCATTTGATAAACTTATATTACCTGCAGTGGCATTTGTTGAAATATCTTGTAACTCGTTTGTGTCATCATTTACATAAGCACTTAAATCTGCTGTGGTATCGGCGCCCGTTCCATTACCTAAAGTTAATGTGTCTCCTGATAAAGCAATAGTTTGA